>Ga0209824_10000100_pt1 | contig 60297 bp, 61 predicted proteins | sample VDWuncwatermetaG_FD_184124 | JGI IMG/M metagenome (GOLD analysis project Ga0209824, IMG submission 184124) | Wastewater microbial communities from Netherlands to study Microbial Dark Matter (Phase II) - VDW unchlorinated drinking water (SPAdes)... ... | reverse complement strand
CAACTATGGCATACACCTTACCCTCGTTAGCATATCCGTACAATGCCCTGGAGCCGCACATTGATGCGCGTACCATGGAAATTCATCACACCAAACATCATCAAGCCTACATTAATAATGTCAACAATGCCATCAAGGGCAAAGCGGATTTGGAAAGCAAGTCCGTTGAGCAATTGATCGCCAATATTAATGCCATACCGGAAGATATCCGCAACGTCGTACGTAATAATGGCGGCGGGCATGCGAATCATACGTTTTTTTGGACCATCATCGGCCCCAAAGCCGGTGGTTTGCCGCAGGGCAAAGTCGCCGCAGCGATCAATCAGGCTTTTGGTTCTTTTGATGCCTTCAAAGAAAAATTCGCGCAAGCAGCGACCACTCGTTTCGGCAGCGGCTGGGCTTGGTTGACTTTAACTAAGGAGGGCAAGCTGGAAATTTCTTCAACACCCAATCAGGACAGTCCCTTGATGGAAGGAAAAACCCCTATTTTAGGTATTGATGTCTGGGAGCACGCCTATTATCTGCATTACCAAAATCGTCGTCCCGATTACATCGCGGCCTTTTGGAATGTCGTCAACTGGCAGGAAGTTGAAAAGCGTTTCAACGCAGTTAAAAAGTAACATCCGACGAGCTCTTGCCGGAAAAATGATCAAAAAATATGAAAAAGAATTTGACTTGAGAGTTTTATCAAACTACTATATATAGTATTACTTAAGAGATAATCTCTCCATCCCGCAAAACGAAGCAAGAGGGAATATATGCCTCAAGAAACCGCCGCCAATTTCGACATTAAAGTTCAGAAGCGCAATGGTCAAATCATTGAATTTATCCCCAACCGTATCACCCACGCCATAGCCAATTCCTTTAAAGAGCAAATCGGTCTTCCACGTGAGTCTGAGCTTAGTGAAGAGGTCATGAAAGATGCCCAAAAAGTCACCGATTGTGTGGTGGCAGTCCTCAAAGAACGAGGGGTCCAGCGGCCTTTCTTAACGGTTGAAGAAATCCAGGATGAAGTGATCCGTCAGCTGTATGAAAACGGCCATAAGGAAGCCGGCGAGCGTTATGCCAGTTATCGCCGCTATCACGCGGAGCGCCGCAAATTATTTGAATTGTATTCGGTGATCAAGCGTGACGGCAAGGCGGTTTCTTTCAAGCAGGAAAAAATCGCTTTGGCCATTGCCAAGGCCCTGATCGCCCAAAATAAGGGCGTTTATAATGAAATTTTGATCGAAAAAGCCCATGAATTGACTGAGAAAGTCGTCTGTGAGATCCGCACCCGTTGGCCGGATGGTAAATCTATTCATATCGAAGAAGTACAGGACATTGCTGAAAAAGTGATCATGGCCGCGGGTTATCATGAAGTGGCCAAGCGATATATCATCTATAGAGAAGACCGTGCCAAAGCCCGCCGTAACCGCGGTCGGTCCCAAGTCGAAGAATCCATTGAATGGGTCAAAAATTTAGTCATCAAAAATGAAAAAGGTGTTGAGCGGCCCATTGATTTGGATGAGGTGCGTTTTAGATTTGAAACTTGTTGCAAGGGTTTGGCGGATGTTTCGGTGGAGAAGCTTTTTAAAGAGGCTGTTAAGAATTATTTCAATGGTATGACAGATCGCCAGTTGTTCCAGGCCAATGTCATGGCCGCGCGCTCTTTTATTGAGAAAGAGCCGAATTATGGATTTGTGGCAGCGCGTTTATTGCTTTTAATGGCATATCAGGAAGCTATGGCCCAGGAAATTTCTTTTGAACGCATGCGGGCTGAATATCCCGATTATTTGGCGGCCTATATTCAAAATGGCGTTCGTTATGAATTGTTGGACCAGTCTTTAAAACTTTTTGATTTGAAATTATTAGGCAAGGCCATTGTCCCGGAGCGCGATTTTATTTTCCGCTACATGGGACTGCAGACCTTGTATGACCGTTATTTTATCCATTGGGAAGACCGCCGCATTGAATTACCCCAGATTTTTTGGATGCGGGTATCCATGGGGCTGGCGGCCAATGAAGGGTCTGGGAAGAACCAAAAGGCCATTGAGTTTTATAATATCCTCTCGACTTTCCGTTTTATGTCGTCTACTCCGACGCTGTTTAATTCCGGTACCCGTCATCCGCAATTATCGTCCTGCTTTTTGACCACCATCGAAGATGATTTGCTCCATATTTTTAAATGCATTCAGGACGATGCCATGCTTTCTAAATGGAGCGGAGGTTTGGGTAATGATTGGACATCTGTGAGGGCCATGGGGGCTCGCATCAAAGGTACTAACGGCAAAAGCCAGGGCATCATCCCATTTTTAAAGGTGGCCAATGATACTGCTTTGGCTGTTAATCAGGGCGGCAAGCGTCAGGGAGCGATGTGCGCTTATCTGGAAATTTGGCATTTGGATGTTGAGGATTTTCTTGAATTGCGCAAAAACACCGGTGATGAACGCCGCCGCACGCACGATATGCATACGGCCAGCTGGATCCCTGATCTGTTTATGAAACGGGTCAAGGCCAACGCGGACTGGACATTATTTTCGCCTTCCGAGGCCCCGGACCTGCATCATATCTACGGCCGGGCTTTTGAGAAACGCTACGAAGAATATGAACAATTGGCCAAAGAAGGGAAAATTAATAATTTCAAAACAATTTCCGCGGTGCGATTGTGGCGCAAGATGCTCGGCATGGTATTTGAAACCGGCCATCCCTGGATTACCTGGAAAGATCCTTCGAATGTGCGTTCACCTCAGGACCACGCCGGTGTGGTGCATAGCTCGAATTTGTGCACGGAGATTTTGTTAAACACTTCCAAAGATGAAACCGCGGTATGCAATTTAGGTTCTGTCAATCTTGCCGCCCATGTCAGCGACAAGGGGATTGATGCTAAGAAGCTTAAGGAGACAATTACCACCGCGGTGCGCATGCTGGATAATGTTATTGATATCAATTTTTATCCCACCGTTGAATCCAAGGCGGCTAATCAGCGTCATCGTCCTGTAGGCTTAGGTATCATGGGTTTTCAGGATGCTTTGTATAGTCTTAATTTTAGCTATGCCTCTCAAGAAGCTGTAGATTTCGCCGATGAAAGTATGGAAGCTGTTTCCTATTATGCTTTGCATGCCTCTATGGAATTAGCCCGCGAACGCGGGGTTTATTCAAGCTATAAAGGCTCCAAGTGGGACCGCGGATTTTTGCCTATTGACACTATTGAGCTTTTGGAAAAAGAGCGGGGCGGTTATTTGGATATGGACCGCACTTCGCGTATGGATTGGTCGCCCTTGCGTGCCGCCATCAAAAAAACGGGCTTGCGCAATAGCTTAATCATGGCCATTGCCCCAACGGCAACTATCGGTAATATCACCGGTGTCACCCAGTCCATTGAGCCGATGTATAAGAATGTCTTTGTCAAAAGCAATCTCTCCGGAGAATTCACGGTGATCAATGAATGCCTGGTGGAAGATCTTAAGAAATTAAGCATTTGGGACCAGGAGATGATTGATGATTTGAAATATTTTGATGGCAGTGTGCAGGAGATCACACGCGTGCCAGCGTCTCTCAAGGCCAAATACGCCACCGCCTTTGAAATTGATTATGAATGGATCATCGAGGCTGCCAGCCGCCGTCAGAAGTGGATTGACATGGGCCAGTCTTTAAATTTGTATCAGGCCAAGCCCAGCGGCAAGAAAATCAGTGATATGTATATGTACGCTTGGGAAAAAGGTTTGAAGACCACTTATTATTTGCGTTCGATGGGCGCGACCCGTATTGAAAAAAGTACCCTGGATATTAATAAATATGCTGATGTGGTGGGTCAGCGCCAGCGTGATGAGAAGGGCAAGGTGGTGGATACGCCAAAAGCAGCCCCAGGCGCCGGACCGGTCCAAGATTGCGAGTCTTGTCAATGAACACTCCAGAATGCGCCGGCGGTATACGCATGACGCGCGAGCGCGTTTCCGCCGACAACAAACGTATCATCCTTAATAACCGCACCGTGGATGTCAACCAACTAGTACCCATCAAATACAAATGGGCCTGGCATTATTATCTGGATGGCTGCGCGAATAATTGGATGCCGACGGAAGTTTCCATGCAGCGCGATATTGAGCAATGGAAAAATGCCAATGCTTTCACGCCCGATGAGCGCCATGTGATCAAGCGTAATTTAGGTTTTTTCTCAACCGCGGAAACCCTGGTTGGTAATAATATCGTCTTGTCCATTTACCGGCTGGTGGACAATCCGGAATGCCGCCAGTATTTGCTGCGCCAGGCCTTTGAAGAGGCCATTCATGTGCATGCCTTCCAATATATCGTGGAGTCCTTGTCCCTGGATGAGACCGAAATTTTTAATATGTACCGTGAAAATCAGGCCATTTATGAAAAAGACGAATTCTCCATGAGTTGTACCGATGGTATTGTTGATGTAAACGTGGATTTATCTACCCCTCAAGGTCTGCAAAAATTCCTTGATAATTTGGTAGCTTTTTATGTGGTCACCGAGGGAATTTTCTTTTACAGCGGTTTTGTGACGCTGTTATCTTTTGGCCGCCAAAACCGCCTATCCGGCACCTGCGAGCAAATCCAATATATTTTGCGCGATGAAAGTATTCACATGAATTTCGGTATTCAGTTGATCAATACCATCATCGAAGAAAATCCTTATTGCTGGACCACCGAGTTTACGGATTATCTTATTAAACGCATCAAGCGGGCAGTGGAATTAGAATGCAATTATGCCCAGGAATGCCTGCCCCGCGGGGTTTTGGGGCTGAATGTGGCTATGCTGCGTGAATACGTGCAATATATCGCGGACCGCCGTCTGGAAAAACTTCGCCTGCCGCGGCAATATAATAGCGGCAATCCTTTTCCCTGGATGAGTGAAGTTATTGACCTAAAGAAAGAGAAGAATTTTTTCGAAACCCGCGTCACCGAATATCAAACCGGCGGCGCGCTGGAGTGGTAACTTTTCTATAAAAAAATTTTAATACTTTCTGGAATATCTTCCATTTATATGCCATACTTATAGTGAAGGGTTCTGTGTGGTTCCTAACCTGGAGGTGCTCTATGAAACGAATGGTCTCTATACTTATTGCATTAGCAGTGGTAGGTTTAAGCGTGCCGTGTTTTGCTGATACTGCGGCGAAATTCCAGAGTGGCGTTAAGGATGTGCTGATGTCTCCTCTGCAAATCAGCGACAATGTGAAGGCGGAAACTAAGAATACCAAGTTTTTGCCGTTTGCTCTTGCCGGTGGTCTTATTAAAGGAACTTTTTATATGGTAAAGCAAATTGTAACTGGGACCTTGACTGTGGTTACTTCACCGTTGGAAATGATGCATAAATAAGATGTAAGTTCTTCTTAACTGACCCCGCCCCGCCACAAATTTTGGCGGGTGGCGGGGTCTTTTTTTATCGATAAAATCCCCTCAATACCTTATAATATCTTACCATGCTCAAATCCAAAACCGGTGTTTTGATTGTCAATTTAGGCACTCCGGACAGTCCTTCTGTGGCGGATGTGCGCAAATATCTGCGTGAATTCCTGATGGATGCGCGGGTGAAAAGGCCCTATTCCTTCGACTTCGTACAGTTGTGTCATTGCAAGGATTTCCAATGAATAAATGTAAAATCGGTGTTCTTATTATTAATTTAGGTACCCCTGATAGTCCATCGGTGTCTGATGTAGACAAATATCTCCGAGAATTTTTGATGGATCGACGAGTCATTGATATACCCTTTTGGCGTAGATTTTTGCTGATCAATTTTGTCATAGCGCCTTTCCGTGCCCCTGAATCTGCCAAAGGTTATCATGAATTATGGACGGCTAAAGGCTCTCCTTTGAAAGTATATGCCCAATTGCTTGAGGAGGCCTTAGGGCAAGCCCTGGGGGATGGTTTTCTGGTGAAGCTGGCCATGCGTTATCAAAGCCCAAGCATCAAGTCGGTTTTATTACATTTTAAAGATAAAGGTTTTAAACAATTGATTGTTATTCCTTTATACCCGCAATACGCTTCATCCTCAAGCGGCTCGACGATGGAAGAAGTCATGAACGCGATCAAGGGCTGGGAAGTGGTCCCTGAGATCAAGATGATCAGCCAATTTTTTGATCATCCGCTTTTTATCAAGGCGTTTGCGGAAATCGGGCAAAAGTATATAAACCAATTGGTCTCCCCTGTTGGAATCAAAGGAATTGGGCCTTTTGATCATTATTTGTTTAGTTATCATGGTTTGCCCGAGCATCAGATCCTCAAGTCTTCCTGCGATCATTATTGCCGTCTGGGGGATTGCTGTTCGGTGTTTAACAGTAAAAATCAGTATTGCTACCGGGCCCAATGTTTTGAGACCACGCGTTTGCTGGTCCAAGCGCTGGGTATTAAAAAAGAAGATTATACGATTTGTTTTCAATCGCGTTTAGGCAAGAGGCCATGGATCAAGCCGTATACAGATGAAGTCATCAAGCAATTACCGGGGCGTGGCGTAAAAAAAGTTTTGACCTTTTCTCCGTCGTTTGTAGCGGATTGCCTTGAGACCACTGTTGAGATTGGTGTCGAATATAAAAAGCTCTTTTTAGAGCATGGGGGAGAGATCTGGCAGTTGGTCGAAAGCCTTAATGTCCATCCTACCTGGGTTGAGTGTTTAAAACAGATGGTTTATTGTCATTCCTAATAAATTTTATGTCATTCCCGCCATGCCATAGAAACTCAAATCCTGCATCAGCATACCGTAATTGATAATTTATCAAAATATATATTGACGAATAGACATTCATTTGCTAAACTTTTTTTGTATCATTGAGGCAAATTCCCTTCTCGTTCCTCTTGTCTTTGTGTACACATAATGGTACACTAACAGCGGAGGTGATAACCATGGTAAATACAATATCCGTTAGAGAGCTTCGTCCCAAATTATCCAAAGTCATTGACAATATTCACAAGAAATTTGATCGCTATGTGATCACCAGGCGCGGTAAACCGGAGGTGGTAATGATGAGCATTGATGATTATGAGGGTTTGTTGGAAACTCTGGAGATCGAATCTGATCCGGAATTGATGGCTGATATTCGACAAGCCGAAGAAGATATGAAAAAGGGTAAAGGAAAAACATTAGAGCAAATTCATAAGGAACTAGGCATTGTATAAACTTATTATAGAGCCGAAAGCTCAGGATTTTTATCAAAGGCTTTATACAACGGACCGAAGTCATTTTTCACGTATAGCCGCGGCTTTTGAGTCCTTAAAGAAAAATCCGTTTCGAGGAAAACCATTAAAGCTTAGTCTTAAAGGAAATTTTTCTCTAAGGGTTGGTATTTATCGGATAATTTATACAATCAAACAAAATACAGTCACGGTTTATGTTCTAAAAATCGGCCACCGCCGAGATATTTATAATTAATTCCCCCTCTTTTTTATAAAGAGGGGTTAGGGGAGTTTATGTCCAATAAAACCCTTGGCAGTTATGGTGAATCTTTGGCCCGGCAATATTTACAAGGGCAAGGTTACCTGATATTAGAGGAGAATTTCCGCAATAAATTAGGCGAAATCGATTTGATCGCCCAGGATGGCAAAACGATTTGCTTTGTTGAAGTCAAAACCCGCCAATCCTTAGGCCAGGGCCAGCCTTATGAAGCCGTGACTCCCTGGAAAATCCGCAAACTTTTCCAGATGGCCACGTTTTATCTCAAGCATAAATATCATTCCCTGGAAATCCCTTCAAGGTTTGATGTGATTTCCATTGTTCAGGATAAAGAAATTCCCCCGGAGATAAAACACATCAAAAACGCCTTTGATTCGACGTATTAAAATATTTCTTATTTTCCTTCCCGTCGAGTCTCCGTCGAAGTATAATCTGATCTGTACTCATATTTTATCCTAATTAGCTCCATTAAACCTTTTAATGAGCGGAGGTAGAAAATGGTGTCATTTCGCATAATTGTCGTTGCTATTTGTACTTTTTTAGTGGGTTTTTTCAGTCAAAAGGCTTTTGCGGTTGATAATGGGGTAATTAAATTAGAGCTTCCGGATGCGGCAGCTGTTGGTATGGGTGCCTTTGTGGGGGAGGCTGATAGGCCTTCAGCAGTTTATTACAACCCTGCCGGTATCGTTCAAATGGATACTGCAGAAGTCTCAGCGGGGTTAACCTTATTACAACCTCAGATTGAATTTAAATCATTGGCACCAAATAACGGTAACACTTCTGAGATGAAAAGAGATAACTATCTTTTTCCTGATGTTTTTGTCACAACCCCTGTGTTTAAAGATAAATTTTATCTTGGGTTAGGAGAGCATTCTAACTTCGGATCCGGCAATGACTGGCATGCGGACAGTTTTTCACGTTATGACACAGTAAAAGATAGCATTGAAAATAAAGATTATATGTTAGTGGCGGCATATAAAATCAATGATCAATGGTCATTGGGGGTTGGAGCAACTAGTGATGACTCAAAACTTGAAAAAGATTCGGCTTTGTACCAAGGCGCTGGTGCTGATGGTGATGCCTTATTTAAAGCCAATGATGTTGCGTGGGGTTTTGATTTAGCAACGATGTTTAAATTGAATGCTCAGAATCAATTTGGTTTAAGCTATAAAAGCCCTATTCATCATACCTATGAAGGCACATTATATATGAATGGTTTAAATCATGGTGGTAGTGATTATCAGTCAATTTTTGGCGGTACCTCTTTTTCAACAAAAGCCATCCAGAAATTACCCTTACCTCAAAGTGTTACCTTAGGGTACAGTTTTAAACCTACTAATAAATGGACATTTAATTTCGATCTGGAATGGACAGATTGGTCCAATTATAAAAAACAAACGACATTTTACCCCAATGTAACCAGTTCGGCACAGCAAGCTGTATTAGCTACGGGTAACCCCCAGGCAAGAGAGTGGCATTCTGTTTGGTCAGAGTCTTTAGGTGTGCAATACGCAGTAACGGATAAATTTAGAATACGCGCCGGGTATGCTCACCATCAAACACCTATCCCTGAGGTCACCTTTGACACAACATTTCCCGATAGTGATTCTAATGCTATTACTGCCGGTATAGGTTACGATATTACAAGTAAGCTAACAATTGACATTGCTTATGTTGCGGATTTTTACCAATCCCGCAATGTTGTCAATACTGTAGACGCTGTATTGGGGGCGAATTTAAGCGGAAAATACAAGGCATTTGTTAATATTGGGACAATGTCTTTGACTTATAAATTTTAAATTAAAGGATAAATTTTTAGAAGATTATTTTATGGGTGATTTTAAACATTTAGCCGGACGGACTGCCATTGTTACTGGCGCAACCCGAGGCATAGGCAGAGTTATTGCCTTAAAACTTGCTCAAGAAGGGGCTAATATTTCTTTTAATTATTTAAAAAATAAAAAATTAGCAGATTCTCTAATTGATGAAATAGAAAAATATGGAGTAAAAGTATTGGGATTTAAAGTAGATGTGAGAGATTTTGACAAAGTGCAGAAAATGAAAGATACGATTTTAGATAAATTGGGCGCAGTTCATATTCTCATTAATAATGCAGGCATCACAAAAGATGTTTCACTTGCAATGATGACTCAAGAAGATTGGGATAGTGTCGTAGATTCTAATCTTAAAGGGACTTTTAATATTACAAAAGCTTTTATATTTACTTTTATGAAGCAAAAATTTGGAGATATTATCAATATTTCTTCTTTAAGTGGTCTTATGGGCATGGCTGGACAAACAAATTATTCAGCCTCAAAAGGAGGAATCATTTCGTTTACAAAATCTTTGGCCAAAGAAGTTGCTCCCTTTAATATTCGTGTAAATGCCGTAGCGCCCGGATTTATTGAAACCGATATGGTAGCGAATTTGAACCATAGTAAAATATTAGATTTAATTCCGATGAAAAGATTAGGAAAACCAGAAGAAGTAGCAGAAGTTGTTAATTTTTTACTTCAAAAGAATTCTGCCTATATAACTGGGCAAGTAATCCGAATAGACGGAGGGTTAGGCATGTAGGTTTATGAATAATAAACGTATTGTCATAACGGGTATAGGAGTGTTATCTCCTATTGGTATTGGGAAAGATAATTATTGGAAAGCATTAGCAGAAGGACGATCAGGAATAAAACCAATAACTATATTTGATACTTCTAAATTTAAGATAAAAAGCGCAGGCGAGATAACAGATTTCGATGCTAAAGAAATTTTAGGCAGAAAAGGATTAGTTGATTTAGATAGAACAACGACTTTATTGTCTTCGGCAATGAAATTTGCTATTGAAGATGCTGGTTTAGAAATAAATGAGAAAAATTCCCATCGAATAGGCATTTCCGTTGGAACCACTTTCGGCAGCTTACATAGTCTTTCAGAGTTTGATAAAGATTGCTTAATTCAAGGCCCTAAATTTGTTAATCCTTCCCGATTTCCCAATACTGTTATCAATTCACCCGCAAGCAGAGCTGCCATTCGCTTTGGAATTAAAGGATTTAATACCACTATTTCTACGGGGTTTTGTTCTGGCCATGATGCGTTAGACTATGCTATTCATGCTTTAAAATTTGATAGAGCAGACAGAGTTTTGGTAGGTGCCGTTGAAGAAATTTGCCTACAAACCTTCTTTGGATTCTACCGCTTAGGATATCTATCCGGCTTAGAAAAGAACTCTCAGACGGTTTCAAGTCCTTTTGACAAAAATAGAAATGGAATTGTCTTTGCTGAAGGGGCATCGGTTGTTTTATTAGAAACATTAGGTTCAGCTTTAAAAAGAAAAGCGAGAATATATGCAGAAGTAGTGTCTGTATCTTCGAACTTTGATCCCGGAGGATTTCATAGGTATAACAAAAAAGCAACAGGTATAATCGATACTATGCAATCAGCCATAAATAAAAGCGGATTAGCCAAAGAGAAAATAGATTGTATTTTTTCTAATGCCAATTCAACCGAAGATGGTGATGCCATTGAAACAAAGGCAATTAAAGCGGTTTTTAAGAAATATGCTAAACAGATTCCTGTAACGGCGATTAAATCAATGATCGGAGAAACATTTAGTGCTTCAGGTGGCATGAATCTTGTAGCGGCATTAGGAAGTTTTAAAAAAAAATTTATTCCTCCAATAATTAATTATAAAGAAAAAGATACAAGCTGCGATCTTAATCATATTTTAAAAACTAAAAAAGATCAGGACCTTAATTATGTAATGGTCAATTGTTTTGATCCAAGCGGAGCGAATTCTGTTTTAATATTAAAAAAATTTAAAGGGGATAAAAATGCTTAATTTCGAAGAAATTAAAAATATTTTACCTCAGAAATTTCCATATTATATGGTGGATCGTATCCTTGAGTTAAAAGAAAAGGAAAAAGTTGTAGGAATTAAGAATATTAGTGGAAATGAAATTTGCTTTTTGGGTCATTTTCCTGATAAATCAATTGTCCCCGCGATGATGATTTTAGAGACTATGGCACAAATAGCTACATTTTTATTTTATTCAAAAAGTCAAAAGCAGCAAAAGTTAAACTTTTTTCTTGCTATGATTAAAGAGGCTCGATTTGTAAAACCCGTTTTGCCAGGGGACCAATTAAAGGTTTCAATAACAGCCACCCGTATTACAAAAGATAATGCCTGTGTTCATGCTGTGGCCACAGTAGAAGAAAAAACAGTTGCTGAAAGTGATATGATTTTTGTAAGAAGAAAATAATTATGGCAAAAAGAATTGTTATTACAGGGGTAGGAGTAATTTCTTCAATAGGTATCGGAAAAGAAGAATTTTGGGGCAACCTATTGAAAGGAAAATCAGGAATTTCTAAGGTGGAACTTTTTGACACCTCTCGTTATCAAAGCCATTTTGGAGGTGAAGTTAAAAATTTTGATGCAAAACAATTTATGAGTTTAAGAACTTTAATATTTTTAGGCAGAGCCTCTCAATTAGCTGTAGCAGCAACGAAATTAGCCATTGAGGATTCTGGATTAGAGTATTCACAATTATTGAAATCAAAAGTAGCTGTCTGTATGGGGACAACTATGGGAGAAATTCAACCAATAGAAGATGTGAACAAAAATTTTGTTAAAGGAGAGTTTTATGAAAATTTAGATAGTTCGCTTATTTTTCAATCGTCAGTAAACAATATACCAGTTGATGTGGCCATGGAATTTAAACTGAAAGGAAGGAATAGGATTTTTACTACAGCCTGCGCAGCTGGTAATTATGCCATAAGCTATGGGGTTGATCTATTAAGAATGGGAGAAGCTGATTATGTGGTTGCAGGGGGATCAGATTCATTTTCACGAATAGCTTTTACAGGTTTTGACAAAGTAAATGCTATTGCCCCTGAAAAATGCCAACCATTTGACAAAAATAGAAAAGGAATGATACCAGGAGAGGGTGCCGGAGCTTTGATTTTAGAAACTTTAGAAAGCGCAAAAAGACGAAATGCTTATATTTATGCGGAAGTGTTAGGTTGTGGATTAAGCTGTGATGCGTTTCATATGACACAGCCATTGGTTGATGGAATAGTTGAATGTATTGAAAATGCGTTAAAAATTTGTAAAGTTGACAAAAATGACGTTGATTATATTTGTGCTCATGGAACGGGAACAGTTCATAATGATAAAGCTGAGTGTGTGGCAATTAATAGAGTGTTTGATAATAAGAAAATAGCAACCAGTTCATGTAAATCCATGTTAGGGCATACCATGGGAGCTGCTTCGGCTATTGAAGCAATTGCCTGTTGTTTAGCTGTTAAGAATGATGTTATTCCTCCAACAATAAACTATGAAACTCCTGATCCAGAATGTGACATTGATTGTGTCCCCGATAAACTAAGGGAACAAAGAGTCGATGTTGTATTGAATAATGGTTTTGCTTTTGGAGGAAACCATGCTTGTTTAATCCTAAAAAAGATAAAAATAAAGAGGGAATAATCGTATGGGTCAAGATATTGAAAAAGAGGTAATAGAAATGTTATCAAAAATGACAGGTTTTGAGCCAGAAGAAATTAAGCTCAACATGAATATTGCAAAAGATTTGGGTGTAGATTCTCTCAAAGTAATTGAGATTGCTACGGCTATTGAAAAAAAATATAAAGTTTCAGTTAAAGAAAATCAGATGGCTAAAGTTAAAACAGTTAATCATGCAATACGATTAATAAAAGGATTATTAAAAAAGAAAGGGACCCACTCATAACAATTAAATGAAGGGGGCTATGAGCTTAAAAATAAAATCAGATTTTATTGAAAAAAATTTGGATTTTTTAAAAGGATCGGGAGATACGAATAAAGGCATTGAAGCTCTTAAGTATATTGAAGTAATTAAAAAATATTTAAGTGAAATTGAGGGTTCTCAAGATAAAATTGAAGACAAATTTTTTTCAACTTTTTATTCCCACCTTTTTCAACTTAATAGCAAGGCTTTATTAATCGTAGATAAAGATTCTCGAGCGAAGATTAAAGAGCTATTTAGGGAGCGTATTAAAAAATATATTTTTAAAAGCCCTCTTTGCAGACATGGATATACAAAGCCAAAGGGGTACCCTGGTGATTATAAAATCATAGAGGCAATATACAATGGCCAGCCCATTGCTTCTAAAAATACTATTGGATTCCTTTTTGATCAATTTTTTCTTCAGGAGGAGTATGTGCAGGCTGTTAGGGATCGTAAGGATATGATGAAAAAAATATTTAAAAGTTTTATTATTCAACATAAATCTAAAAAAATGAAGATTCTTAATATTGCTTGTGGTTCTTGTCGAGAAATTAGGGAATTATTAAATGAAGATTTTTCTACACGTAAGGCCGTTGATTTTGTTTTAATTGATCAAGATAAGGAATGTTTAGATTATTCTAAGAAACATTTATCGGGATGTCCGGCAAATTATAAGTTTCATTTTTTGCAAAGCAATGTTTTTTCGTTCTTTCGAAATGGTGAATTTGAAAAAAAGTTTGGAAAGTTCGATCTCATTTATAGTATAGGATTGGCAGATTATTTGTCGGATATAATCTTAGGAGATATGATTCAAAAAGGGTTTGGACGATTGACAATGGATGGTAAATTCATTATTGCTCATAAAAATGTTAAGAAATTTGATTCCATCTCTTCGGATTGGGTGTGTGATTGGAGTTTTATCCCAAGGGACAAAAATGATATAAAAGGTTTGATAAATAGGTATTTAGTGCCTAATACTTATAATATCCGTTATGAATATTTAAAAAGTAAATTAATTTTCTTCTTTACGCTTGAGAATGCAGCCAAGCCATGCTGAGTATCCATTGCTTTCTTACTTCTGCAGCAGCGTTCCTAATTTTCTTTTTAGGAATTTTTGTTCTATACAAAAATTCTAAAAGTAAGGTCACCCAATCTTTTTGTTTAATGTGTTGTTCCGCATTTGGCTGGTTACTTTTTGCCGCGATTTCTTACAATCCTATTTTTAAGTCTTATGCAGAATTACTTTTACGCATTAGTTATGTAGGGGTGAATTTTATTGCAATTACGACATTTCATTTTACAAGTGAGTTTCTTAAAAAAAGTAAATTTAGAAAATTTGTAACATTCACATATATCTATGGCTTAATATGTACAACAATAATTCTTAAAACAAATTATATAATAGCGGGAACTTATAAGTATTTCTGGGGTTATTATCCTCGAGCAGGTAAATTTCATTCCATATTTTTATTTGTTTTTGTGGTATTAATTGCATCCTGCCTTATGCTTTTAACGTTTTCTTCTTTAAAGGAAGAACGTTTCTCTATCCGAAGAAGACAAATTAATTATATATTACTTTCTATATTTATTTTTAATTTTGCCTCAGTCGATTTTATTCCTAATTATGGTTTTGAACTATATCCATTCGGTTATATACCAACCACTTTATTGGTTTTTATCATCAGTTATGCCATTCTTAAATATCAAATTTTAGATATAAAAGTTGCAGTTACACGGATTGGGATATTTCTTTTTGTTTATACTTTTCTTTTAGGAATACCCATTTGGCTGGGCATTAAATTTTTGGGAATTGGTATTTGGTTAATTCCTACAATTTTGATGGTTCTTTTTTCTACTATTGGTCCTTTTGTTTACCTTTATATTCAAAAACGTGCGGAAGATCGTTTGTTACAAGAACAACGCCGTTATCAAACTACTTTACGTCAAGCATCAGCTGGTATGGGGAAGATTAAGGATTTAAAAAAATTATTAAATATGATTGTTTATGTATTGACTCATGCTATACAAATTGAACACGCATTGATTTATATTTATGATGAAGGTCAAAAGAAATATGTTTTAGGTGCGTCCAAAAGAAAATCTGGCCACAGCCATTTCATTGAGAGTATTGAGAAAAGTTCTCCTTTAGTAGAATGTTTTTTAGAAAATAAGGATCCTTTAATTTTTGAAGAAATTAAACAAAAAGCTTTAGATTACAATGATGCTCAATTAACTCAAATTGAACAAATTATTGCTTCTCTCGAAGGGGCATTAGTTGTTCCTATTTTTATTGACCAGAATCTCACTGCTATTATTGTTATGGGTAAAAAAGAATCTGGAAAAGTTTATTCTGAAGATGATCTTGGTGTTTTTAGTATTTTGGCTAATCAAACAGCTTTGGCTATTGAAAATGCTAAATTTTATGAAGATATGAAATTGACTCATGAGCAATTATTCCAGGCTGAAAAAATGGCTACTATCGGTACTATGGCTGACGGACTTTCACATCAAATTAATAATCGTTTTCATGCGTTAGGCTTTATTGCCGGGGATGCTTTGGATACGATTCGTTTGAATCAAAATGAATTGACACCGGAAAAGATGAAGGAAGTAATGACGGAGTTAGATCGTGCTTTCGTGCGTGTGCAAGATAATGTGGTCCAAGGAGGGGAGATTGTTCAAGGGCTTTTGAAATATACACGTAAAGGTGAGGTTGGATTTACAGCTGTTGATGTGGAAGCAGTATTTAAATCTGCTTTGGAAATGGCCCAGTTCAAAATTAAAACAGATCAACTAAAAATAATACATGATTATGATCCTGCTAGTATTCCTAAAATTAAAGCTAATTTTACACAGTTGCAGGAAGTATTTTTCAATTTGATTGATAATGGCTATGATGCCATGATGCAAAGAAAGAATGAAGCGAAGGAAGCTTCGTATCAGCCTACATTGATAGTGCGTATTTTAAAAGAAGATGGTTACGCTCAAATTATTTTTGAAGATAATGGGATGGGTGTTAAAGAAGAAGATACGCATAAATTATTTACACCATTTTTTACTACAAAACTTTCCAGCAAAAAAGGCACGGGTCTTGGCCTTTATGTGATTAAAAAAATAGTTGAAGATAATCATGATGGTCAGGTGGAAATGGTTTCTCAGTATATGCAGGGTACGCAGATGAAGTTACGTTTGCCTATTGCTATTGAGTGATGTTTTGGGTAAACTAAAAATGGATTCCCGCTGGAGTTTACCCCCGAATGTATTTATCGGGGGCGGGGATGACAATTCATTCTATGGCTAAATTATTGATTGTTGATGATGAATCTGATATCCGTGAGTTTGCGCGCAATTTTTTTAAAAAGCGTAACATAGAAGTTTCTGTTGCCTCTGGTGGCCGTCAGGCATTGGATTTAATTGTTAAAGAGAATCCTAATTTGATATTACTTGATATCAGGATGGAGGAAATGACCGGTATTGAAGTTTTACGTGAGCTTCGTAAAAGCAATCGATCCATTAAAGTCATTATGGTCTCGGGAGTTGAGGATGAAGAGACTATTAAAGAAGCCAATGCTCTTGGTGTGATTGGATATATCCACAAACCGTTTATCCTTGAGGATCTTGAAAAGATCGTTTTAGAGCAATTAAAATAGATTCCCGATAAAAATATTCGGGAATGACATATTATTATTAATAGGTGACATGCCTCCTAAAAAAATTGATTATAAGCGAGAATTAGAATCTGCATCCAAAGGGATGATCCTTATTCATGATCCCCGCTTATTGATCAAGCTCATCGTCCGTTCTCTTGTCCAAAAAGTCCATATCCAACATGCAGGCATGATCCTTTATAATCCTGATAAAGATTCTTATGTGTTGTCTATTTCCCGGGGAGAAATAGGCGAACGTATTCCTGAAGGATTGATCCGTTTTAATAAGACCAATCCTTTGTTAAAACTTTTTATTCAAAAAGAATATAAATATATTTTTGAGAATCGTCATGCCCTTGTCGCGGAAGATATTAATAAGCTTCTCTGGAAAGAAAGTGTTATTTCTAATGGGAATGATATTAAACAGCTTTTACACAGTGTCAGTGAACAATTACCCAAACTTAACGCGGTGGCCTGTGTGCCTGCCTATTATCAGCATACGCTTTTGGCTATTTTGCTTCTTGGTAAAAAACATGACGGCAGTCGTTTTGCCCAGGAGGAATTAGATTTCTTTTCGGCTTTGGCATCAGATGTGGCCATGGCTATCCGCAATGCCCAGTTATTCGAAGATCTAAAAAGGGAAGCAGAGCACAATCGTAATTTGTTCATTCAAACGACCATTGTTTTAGGTTCAGCTATTGAAGCCAAAGACTTCTATACTCATGGCCACACCGAGCGTGTGACCAAATATGCTTTGGCTATAAGCCGTCAGATGGAGGCTTCTCAAGCGTATAATTTTCCGCATAAGTTTTTTGAAAATCTGTATATCGCCGGACTGTTGCATGATATTGGAAAAATCGGTGTGCCCGAGGCTATTCTATCCAAACAGGATAAATTAACTTCCGAAGAATACGAAATTATGAAAAACCATACCACGCGCGGTGCTGAGATCCTGGCTCCATTGACCGGATTTGAAGAAGTCATCAATGGTGTCAAGTACCATCATGAACGCTATGACGGCAAAGGTTATCCCGATGGGTTAAAAGGGGAAGACATTCCCATGATTGCGGCCATTATCGCGGTGGCAGATACTTTTGATGCCATGACAACAGACAGGCCGTATCGCAAGGGGTTAAGTAAAGATAAAGCTATTTTAGAGATAAAAGAATGTATTAATAAGCAGTTTAACCGCAAGCCCGCTGAAGCCTTAATTGAGCTTTTTAATAAAGGAGAGTTTTAGAGTGGAAGTTCAATCTTAAAAGTAGTTCCTTTACCTAATTCGCTTTCCGCTACAATTTTTCCATTATGATTTTTAATTATTTCATGGGTGATGGACAGGCCTAAACCTGTTCCGTGGTCTTTCTTTGAGAAGAAAGGATCGAAAATGTGAGGAAGATCTTTAGGGGGAATGCCGCAGCCGGTGTCGGTGACTTCTATGATAAGAGATTGCTTCGCTTCACTCGCAATGACACCAGAAGAAGGGTTCACAATGACATTGGTGTTGACGGTCAATATGCCGCCATTAGGCATGGCTTCAATGGCATTGAGAAATATGTTTAAGAATGCTTGTTTGATTTGTTGGGGATCAATATTGATAAGTATATTTTTATTTTCAAATGAGGTGTTTAAATTGATTTTATGGCGAATGATTTCATTGTTTAAGAGATCTAGAGTATGTTCAATAAGCTGATGAATGTTTACTTCTTTTAATTCTGGTGAGGAAGGCTTAGCGAAATTTAGGAGTTCCTGAACCAAGCTGTCAATGCGATCTACTTCTTTGTTGATAATCCTGGAGAATTTAAGCAAAAATTCTTTATCATCAAGCCGTGAAGGCAACTGTTCACTAAATGTTTTAATAGGAGTAAGAGGATTTTTGATTTCATGGGCCATGCCACTGGCTAAGATAGCGATGGATTTCATGCGTTCTGAATGAGTGACTTCCTTGCGTAGTTGTTCATTTTGTTGGGCCATTTCTATAGGTGTAGCTTTAAAAAAGGCACGATCAACCAGGGTTTGTATTTTGTTTTTAAGTGGAGTGAAAACAAGGGCAATCAAACTGGCCATGATAATGGAAGTGGTTACATTTTGATAGTGGATGATCTGGTGAAATAACCGCTCTGATATAAGTACGGAGATAAGAAACATTATTGTGATAGATGAAATTAATAATGAATAAATCAAGCTTCTGCGGATGATGATATTAATCTCCATGAGATTGTATTTGAAAATGGCATAAGTCATTATTATAGGATATAGACTTATTCCAAAATTACCAAAAGGGTATGCTATGTCTATTTTGAATTCTGATAGGAAGACTGAAGTTCCGCCAATAAATCCAAACAAAAAGGCTATGCACATATATAAAGTTCTTGTTCTGTTAAGGTCTTTTGATTTTTTAAAGAACATTAAAAGTTCATAGAAACTAGCAGCAACCAATATTAAATAAGATAAAACACCAAAGTAATATAAAAATGTTGCATCATTGTAGTAGATGCCATACACAAGGCGTGTTTTTGTAATCAGGTTGCCTTGAAACCAGCATAACCAATTAAAAATAATGGCTTGGATATAACCAAAAATTAGGAGAGGTTTTCTGTGAATATTACAAAAAATACATGTTAAATGGAAATACAGAATGGAGATAAAAAATCCACCCGTATGTGCCAATTTCCATCCAAATAATGCTAACGGTTCTATTGAAGCAATGCCTGCTATTAAGCAACCAAATCCCCATAGGGCAACAGCAATATTAAATAAAAATAAGATCAAGTGAAGTTTGGATCTTCCATAAATTGAGGAAATAATGGCAAGAATTGAACAATTTATCCCGGTGAGAAGTCCTGAAAATGCGAAAGGTGTCATATTAGGTTAATGGTAATTCGATTATAAATTTTGTTTCTTTAACTTGATAATTCCCTGTCAGCTTGCTACAGGGTTACCAAAATGATTCGTCATTCTGAGCGAAGCGAAGAATCTTAAGGAACATTAAGATCCTTCGGCTGAACAGCAGCCTCAGGATGACAGTAATGCGTTAAGGGAAGTTGATAATATCCCGTAGCTTGTGCAGGGTCATTCATTATTTACTCGTTAACGCTGATTTCACCTCGGGTGGTTTTCTTAACATTAAAAAGCTCAAAATCAGCTTTTTCTATCAGGTTTTTTTCAGTCATACTTGTTCCCGGTATGAATTTTGCCGCTCCGATACTCACCGAGATAGAGACTTCTTTTCCATCATGGGTGAGGCTTAAAGCCTTAACATCATCACGTATTTTTGTTAACCGGTTGAGAATTCCTTCTTTATTAGGAAAATCCAAACAAATAATAAATTCATCCCCGCCATAACGTCCAATAAAATCATTGGAGCGAATGTTGCTTTTTACAACTTCAACCACTTTTACCAATACCCTGTCTCCCAAGGTATGCCCGTAACTATCGTTGATCTCTTTAAAATGGTCCACATCAAATATGACCAGATAAAAGCAAGTTTTAGCGGCTTCACAGTTTTGCATTTTCTTATACAACATTTCAAAAAAATGCCGGCGATTATTGATTTCCGTCAATGTGTCGGTTTTACTTAATTTGTCTGCCTGACTATAAAGATCGGCCATGATTTTTTCATTTTGACGCAGTTGTTCGTTTTGTTGGGCCATTTCTATGGGGGTTGCTTTGAAAAAGGCCCGGTCAACCAGGGTTTGTATTCTGTTTTTAAGCGGTGTAAAAATGAGGGCAATCAAACCGGCCATGATCACGGAAGTAGTCACATTTTGGTAATGGACTATTTGATGGAATAAATGTTCTGATATAACTACGAAGATAAGAAATATTAATGTAATAGACGTCACTAACAATGAATAGATCAAGCTTCGGCGGATGATGATACTAATATCCATGAGGTTGTATTTGAGGATGGCGTAGGTCATGATGAGAGGGTAAATGGGTACTGCTAAATTTCCATAAGGGTATAAGTCGAAACCAAAAGATGGGAAAAAACAGGTAAATCCACCGGTAAATCCGATAGATGTGGCTAAAAAGAAGTATTTGATTTGTTCACGTTTAAGTACGGAAACTTTTTTGTAATTACTAATCAATAGATAGTGACTATAAAATACAACCATAACCCACCAGATAAAATAGATGATATGTAAAAATGTTGGAGGCCGGCCGCAGTAATAAAATGAATTAAAAGTCCAAGCCACATGGTTGATTAAGTTTCCTAACATGCTTTCAATCGAAAAAAACAAGGCAATAAAAAGATTAACTACTAGAAAAGGATCTTTTGGGATATTTAGGAATTGGTAAATAAAATATAGGAAAATTATGGCAATCCCAGTAACATTAATGGCATAAGTTATTTGCCATACTAATAGGCTTTTTTCCGCATTCATGCCGGTTGCGATCAAGACAAAGCTTAATTCCCAACTTGCCACTAAAAAAGTAAAATAAGCCCAAATTTTATTGGTAAAATTCTTGGGAGTTTTATATAAAACAAAAACTCCCATAGATAGGCTGGTAATTAGAGACAATAAGCCGGATATTTCAATTAGATTCATAAGTATTTACTCGTTAACGCTGATTTCACCGCGGGTGGTTTTTTTAACATTAAAAAGTTCAAAATCAGCTTTTTCTATCAGGTTTTTTTCAGTCATATTTGTTCCCGGTATGAATTTTGCCGCTCCGATACTGACCGAGACAGGAACTTTTTTTCCATCATGAAGGAGGCTTAAAGCCTTAACACCGTCCCGTATTTTTGTTAACCGGTTGAGAATCCCTTCTTTATTAGGAAAATCCAAACAAATAATAAATTCATCCCCGCCATAACGTCCGATAAAATCATTGGAGCGAACATTGCTTTTTACAACTTCAACCACTTTTACCAATACCATGTCTCCCAAGGTATGTCCGTAACTATCGTTGATCTCTTTAAAATGATCCACATCAAATATGACCAAATAAAAAGAGGTTTTAGCAACTTCACAGTATTGCATTTTTTTATTCAGCATTTCAAAAAAATGCCGGCGATTATTGATTTCCGTTAATGTGTCGGTTTTACTTAATTTGTCTGCCTGACTATAAAGATCAGTCAGGGTTTTTTCTTTTTGACGCAGTTGTTCGTTTTGTTGGGCCATTTCTATGGGGGTTGCTTTGAAAAAGGCCCGATCAACCAGGGTTTGTATCCTGTTTTTAAGCGGTGTGAAAACAAGGGCAATCAAACCGGCCATGATTACGGAAGTAGTCACATTTTGATAGTGGATGATCTGGTGGAATAACCGTTCTGATATAAGTACGGAGATAAGAAATATTATCGTGATAGATGAAACTAATAATGAATAAATCAAGCTTCTACGGATGACTATGCTGATATCCATAAGATTATATTTTAAAATGACATAGGTTGTGAGCAATATGAAAATGCTCACCAAGAAATTTCCGTAAGGATAAATCATTATTCCAAATACCGGCAGAAAATTCCCAATCCCACCGGTATAGCCGATTGTTGTGATAAGAAAAAAGTATTTTATTTGATTACGCTTTTTTGCGGACACATTTTTGATGTTTGTAAATGCTAAAAAGAAGGCATAAACAACAGATATAAGCCACAGGTAAAAGAAGATTACATAAAGTACACCGGGATGGGATTGATAATAAAATGAATTAAAAATAAAATCTTCATGGAGGATAAATGAATTTGTTAGTAATGCCCCCAAAAAGAAAGCTGCTAATAAATAAGCACTGATAATTACAATTTTATTTACTTTTTCAAAGAAACAGCTGGCGAAATGAAGAAAGAAAATCGGGATGGTAATCACACCGACATGCGCTATTTTCGCCCAAAAGAGAGCAGATTGAGGGTCATGAGCGGTGGCGATTTTATAAGCCCCTAAGCCCCAAATAGCCATAGCAAAATTGAAATAAGCCCATAGGCGGTTAGTAAGAATTCCGGGTGTTTTTATTAGCACAAGCGTGCCCATGCTTATACTGGAGATTAAAATCAGAATTCCTGAAAGTGCAAAGGGTGTCATATTTAGGAGGCCGATGGTATAGATTCCCGCTTTCGCGGGAATGACGAACAACTGTGAGTGTCGGGTATGACGACCATGTGGAAGAGGGATTAAGATCCCAGATGCTTTTTAACTATTTCCAATATTTCCTGTGACTTAAATGGTTTGACGATGTAGCCGCAAGCACCCAGGCGGGCGGCTTCGGCGGCGGTTTCTACCGATTTATAGCCGGTAACCATGATGATCTTTACATGAGGGAATTTCTTTTTTATTTCTTGCAGGACGTCAAGCCCGTGGGTCTTGGGCATCTTGATGTCTAAAAGCATGACCTTGATTTCTTGGCTGTGTGACAAAATTTCCAATGCCATGTCGCCGGAATCAACCGCTATCAGGTCGTAATGGTCTCCCAAAACAAGTTTTAAGGATTCGCGAATGCCTTCTTCATCATCGCAGATGAGGATTTTAGGGTTTGTCATATAATTGATTCCTTCCTGCACCCTCGCTGTTAGCGGGGCGGCTTGATGTTCGTTTAAAGGGACACGGGGGTCCCTACACAGATGAGTTTGACCACTCCTTTGCCGATATTACGAAAATAGTGGGGCAGGGCAGCATCAAAATAAAGGGTATTAGATTTATGTAAAATAAATACTTGGGCGTTAATGTTGATCTCCACACGGCCCTCCAAGACAAAAATAAATTTTTCAGTGCCGCCATGGGTTTGCTCTTTATTGGTTTTGCCACCCTGTTCGATGCGTACAAGGGTGGGCATCATTTTTTTGTTCATGATATTTTTAGTCAGGATTTCGAAAGAAGCTTTATCGCTGTGGGTGAAGACATCCGTATTCTTATCATGGCCAAAGTCTATAATGGCGTTTTGATGGCTCAAACCTTTGTAAAGTTCAATGATGTCTATCCCAAGGGCTTTGGCAATTTGTATGTGAGACTCGAGAGTGCCCACCATTTTTTTGTTTTCAATGCGGCTTAAAGTCGCCATCTGAACTCCGCTTTTTTCCGAGAGTTCGGTCAGTGATATTCTTTTGGCCTTGCGGATAGCGTGCAGTTTTTCTCCTATATACATATGGGTTCCTTTTGTTTAAGTACGATGACTAATGTTTTTTAGTTTAACATGTGTTGATTAATTTGCAAGTAAATTTTATTGATTAATTTTGCATCAAAATTTAATTTGACAAATAATCAAATATGTTTTATACTTCATTTAATCAAATTAATTCCCCCGAAGGTATGGAGACAAGTTTATGACAATAGACACGTTCGATGTCAAAATCATCAAGATTCACCGTTTACCGCAGGATAGCCGCATCAAAGCTTTTGTGGATTTAGGCATTAATGACGCTCTTTTGATTAAAGGTGTGAGGGTGGTCCAGGGCAAGAAAGGTTTATTTGTTTCTATGCCCGTGCAGCAAGGCAAAAATGAGCGTTGGTACGAGCGGGTGCGTTGTTTGAATCAAGACATCCGTTCCTTGATCGCCCAAAAAGTGCTGGAGGCTTATGGGGCATAGACCCCCGACTAAAACATTCGGGGGTGACAAACAACTGGGAGTGTCGGGTATGACGACCAAATGAAAACATATTATTCGAGTGCCCACTGATTGGGGCAGAAGGCTTAAAGGCTTCCGGAGGCTGATGAGCAACGGGGGCTGCCGCGCGATCAACGCCGAAAATACCGCCGGGCGCTTCGAATAATTTCTAAGAGTGGGGATTTTTATTATTTAAAATTTGATTGTTTTGAAGAATTTTGTTATTATTTTTTTATGTTTATTGTAGGTTTAAGTCACAAAACAGCCCCCATTGAAATCCGGGAGAAATTTTATTTAAATTTCCTGCAGCAGGACCTGCTGTTAAGCGAGCTTAAAAATCATCCTCTGATCACGGAAAGCTTTGTGCTTTCAACCTGCAACCGGATCGAAGTTTATTTAAAACGGGCAGACCTTTCCGTTAATTCTTCTTTTGTCATTTCTTTGATCGCTAAGATCAAAAAAATTAATTTTGATTTTGATGTTGTTCCTTATATCTATGCCTACGAGGGGAAACACGCTTTAGACCATCTTTTAAGGGTGGCTTGCGGTCTTGAATCTCTGGTGTTGGGAGAAAAACAAATTTTAGGCCAGGTCAAACACTCAGTGGAGCGTGCCCGTGAGTCCGGCACTTTATCGCGCTATTTTAATATTTTAACAAATTTGGCCGTACGCACTGGTAAAAAAGCCCAGCATGAAACAGCGATTGGTCATGGAGGGTCTTCCATCAGTTGGGCAGCTGTCGAAATGGCCGAAAAAGCTGTTGGTAATTTGCAGGATAAATCCGTGCTGGTCATCGGTGCCGGTAAAATGGGCGAAATCGCCCTTAATTATCTTCATGACCTGGGAGTTAAGAAAATTTTTTTGATGAATCGTACGGGTGAAAAAGCGGAAAATTTGGCAGCTCGGTATAATGGAATAGCCGCTTCCTTTTGGAATATTAAGGAAATTCTGAGCGAGGTAGACATTTGTTTTTGCGCGGTGGGAGCTCCGCATTACATTCTGGACAAAGAAAAGATCGCTAATATCATGGAAATGCGGCATGGCCGTAAACTTGTTTTAATTGATATTTCCATGCCGCGTAACATTGATCCTGAAGTAAAAACTTTGGGAAACCAAGTTCATTTGAGCTCCATCGACGATTTGCATGAAGTGGTTGATAACAGTATGAAAAAACGCGAAAGTGCCATTCAGGAAGTCGAGAGCATCATCCGTCAAAAAATCCTGGAATTTAATGATAAAGTTTCAACATTGCAAAATAATCCCAATTCTGATTTTTTCATAGATGACACTCGTCGTCAACAGACATTGGGATAATTTTTGGCGGAAAAAATTCATCCCAATGGCTGCAAAGCTTCCTTCAAATCGTCCGGATTATTCCTTATTGTCAAAGGCCTGGAACATAGGCATTGCTATTATATTATTGGTATTGTCAGGCCATTGGCTGGATACAAAATTCCACACCTCGGATATCTTTACTTTAGCAGGGGCAGCTTTAGGTATTTTGTATTCTTTGTACGAAGCTTGGGCAGCACGAAGGGGTTAATAATTGCTTGCGCCGTATAGAGTTATCATTTATTATTAAAAGACTTTATGAATCCTAATTTTAACTTAGATGAATATATTATGCGCCATGTGCTTAACTCGCACGAATGGTTGCTGCCTTTCGCATCATCCGTCCCTTTGCCTGGTTTTTTAACTACCCACGCTTTGATGGTGTTGATTGGATGCTCCATTATCCTCATGCTTTTTCTGGTTTTTTACCGAAAGAATGAACGGGTCCCCACTGGATTGACCAATGGGTTGGAAGCCTTAGTTGTCTTCGTCCGTGATGAGGTAGCCATCCCGAATTTAGGGGAAAAGGACGGCCTTCAATTTACCCCGATGTTGTGTACTATTTTTTTCTTTATCTTGACCCTTAATCTTTTGGGACTTATACCGCTTTTTTCGACGGCAACTGCCAATATCAATGTCACGTTTTCTCTGGCTTTTTTAATTTTTGTCCTGCTTGTTTTTGGCACCCTCGCGCGCAACGGGCTTAAAGGGATATGGCATGCGCTGATCCCTTCGATACTCCCCAAATGGCTTATCCCGTTCTTTTTAATCGTTGAGATCGCCAGTATCGTTGTTCGCAGTGCCGCTTTAATGATACGGCTTTTCGCGAACATGATCGCCGGGCATATGGTTATTTTGTCTTTCTTGGGACTGGTGATTATTTTAGGCTGGATCGCTTTGCCGGCAGTATTTTTAGCCGTGTTCATTTATTGCCTGGAAGTTTTTATCGCGCTTTTGCAGGCGTATATTTTTATTTTATTGTCCGCGGTTTTTATCGGGCAAATGTATCATCCGGAGCATTAAAAAAGAAAGGAAATTGTATGCCACCAGAAATATCGCAGCATTTAGGCCAGGTCTCCGCGGGTGCCGGTATCGGCCTCTCGGTCGTGGGAATGGGCTTGGGGGTAGGCTTGATCTTTGCCTCCGCCATCCAGTCGGTGGCCCGTCAGCCGGAAATGGCCAAGCAATTGACAACGCTTATGTACATTGGTATGGCGCTTGTTGAAGGGATGGCATTGCTCGGCGTCGTGTTTTGTTATATCGCACTCAAAGGTTAACGATAGTGTCAAAAGTTTTATATAGATTCCCGTTTTCGCGGGAATGACAACAAAGGTTTATATATGACAACACCTGAACCCCAACACCCGGGAATATTGAGTCCTGATACAACTCTTATTATTCTAACATGGGTCTCATTTTTTGGCTTGGCTTTAATTCTTCATAGATTCGCATGGAATCCGATATTAGCAGGATTAAAGAAAAGGGAAGATTATATCCGTAAATCTTTGGATGACGCGGATAAAATCAAGGCCCAATTAGCTGAAGTTGAAGCTGCCAAGGGGAAAATCCTTGATGAAGCCAAGGAGAGGGCCAATGTCATCATTGAGCAGTCCCGTAAAATGGGCAATGATCTGGCAGGTCAAATTGAACAGCGGGCTAAAAAGAACGCGGAAGGGATCGTCAGCAGCGCCCATCAGGAAATTGAAGGGGAACGTGAACGCGCGCACAACGCTTTAAAAAAAGAAAGCGCTCAAACAGCCGTATCCCTGGCTGAAAAAATCCTGAAGGAAAATCTGGATGCGAAAAAAAACAGGGATTTGATCAATCAGGCCATCAAGGACGTGTAGATTTTATGAGTCAAACCGCTGACCGTTATTCAAAAGCGCTTTTTGAACTGGCCCAAGAACAGAATAATCTTGAGGCTGTGCAAGACACGATGAGCGGCATCAGAAAACTTATTATCAGTTTAGAGGATTTCCGTCAGTTTTTGAGCAATCCTTTACTTTCCTACGAAGAACGCTGTATTATTCTCTCAGCTTTGTTTAAAGGAAAAATCCCCGAACTTACCTTTAGATTTCTTTTATTTATCACCTGTAAAAACCGTTTGGGGATCCTAAAAAATATCATTGAATCTTTTGATATCATGTATTTATCCGCTACTCGTCAAATACGGGCTTATGTAAAAACAGCATTGCCCGTCAACGGCGAAGACAAAGCTTTTATCAATCAACATTTGCAGGATAAATTTCATCAACGGATGATTACCCGATGGATTTTAGATCCTTCTCTTATAGGAGGATTTCGTATTTTCGCGCAAGGTAAAATTTATGATTATAGTTTTAGAAATCAATTGAATCATTTTTTGCAGCAGACAACACAACCGGTTTAAAAAAGGGACACTATGCCTCACCCATTAAATCCTGACGAAATATCCTCTATCCTTAAAAAACAATTAGCCAATTTTACGAGTAAGGTGGAAACTTCTGAAGTTGGCACCGTGCTTAATGTCGGCGATGGCATTGCGCGGGTTTTTGGCCTGGCTAATGTGATGGCCGGTGAATTAGTGGAATTTTCCGATGGCACTAAGGGTATTGCTTTGAACTTGGAAGAAAGTAATGTGGGGGTGGCTATATTCGGCAAAGATTCCCATATCAAGGAAGGTGATGAAGTTACACGCACCGGCAAAATCGCCTCTGTGCCCGCGGGCGAAGGCCTTTTAGGCCGTATCGTGGATGCCTTGGGGACACCTGTCGATGGTAAACCGGCTTTCGCCCCCAGCTCCTGGCAGCCCATTGAACTTAAAGCCCCGGGCATCATTGACCGTAAAAATGTGCATGAGCCCTTGCAAACAGGGATCAAGGTCATTGACGCGTTAACACCCATCGGCCGCGGCCAGCGTGAATTGATCATCGGGGACCGCAAAACAGGAAAAACAACCCTGGCCATTGATGCCATCATCAATCAAAAAGGCGAAGGGGTATATTGTTTTTACGTGGCCATCGGCCAAAAAAGATCAACGGTGGTAGAGGTCTATGAAACGTTACGTAAATTCGGGGCCATGGAATACACAACGATCGTGGCAGCCACCGCTTCTGACCCCGCGCCCATGCAATTTTTGGCGCCTTATGCCGGTTGTGCCATGGCGGAATATTACCGTGACAATGGCAAACATGCTTTGATCATTTACGATGATTTGACCAAACAAGCCCAGGCGTATCGTCAGTTGTCGCTTCTTTTGCGCCGCCCGCCGGGCCGTGAGGCGTATCCGGGCGATATTTTTTATCTGCATAGCCGTCTTCTGGAGCGCGCGGCGAAATTATCCGATAAAAAAGGCGCCGGTTCTTTAACTGCTTTGCCGATTATCGAGACCCAGGCCAATGACGTGTCCGCCTATATTCCCACCAATGTTATTTCTATTACCGACGGGCAAATTTTCCTGGAAAGTGATCTTTTTAACGCGGGCCAGCGTCCGGCGATTAACGCGGGTCTTTCTGTTTCCCGCGTCGGGGGAGACGCTCAAGTCAAAGCCATGAAGCAAACCGCCGGGTCTTTGCGTTTGGATTTGGCCCAGTACCGTGAATTGGCGGCTTTTTCGCAATTCGCTTCGGACTTGGATCAAGCTACCCGCAAACAGCTTGATCGCGGCAAACGCCTGATGGAAATCATCAAGCAAGGCATTCATGTGCCTTTGCCGGTGGTTAAGCAAGCGGCCATTATTTTCGCCGGAACAAATGGATATCTGGATGATATCCCGGCCAATAAGGTGCGTGATTTCGAAGAATATTTATCCGCTCAATTAGACAGCCAGTACGGGGACTTTGTGCAGTTATTTAATAAAACCCTATCTATGACAGATGAAGTAAAGACCGCTTTGAAAAAATTATTAGAAGAAGTCAAAAGCACATTTAAAATATGATCGGTATTAAAGAATTTAATAAAAAAATCATCTCGCTCAAAAATACGCGGAAAATGACCAAGACCATGAAAATGGTCTCGGCCGGTAAATTCAAGCGGGCCTACAAAGCCCAGATCAACGCGGAGATGTACGCTCATAAGCTTACTCAATTAATGGGACGTTTATCCGGCGGCGGGCCTGCCAATCATCCCTTGCTTAAAACTAAAAAAGCAGTCACTAAAAGTTTGATTATTTTATTTACCTCTGATAAAGGGTTATGCGGCGGCTTTAATAATAATTTAATTGGAAAAACACGGTATTGGATCTCTGAAAATCCTTACAAATATACCACCATTGGCATGAGTTTTTGCGGTCGGCGGGGATATATGTCTTTTCGGCGCACTGCCAAAATAAATAAATATTATGAAAATATCACGATGAAACCGGCTTTCCATGATGCCGTAGGCGTGGCCAGCGATATGACAGCTTCCTTTATTAAAGGTGATTACGAAGAGATTTTTTTGGCCTATAATCGTTTTAACGGGCCATTGTCCCAAACGCCGGTGATTGAAAAAATCCTGCCTTTGGAGCTTTCAGTAGCGCCAAAATCCCAGGATTATAGTTATGAACCGGAAGAAAAAGAAATATTTTCTTTTTTGATACCAAAATTCTTAAATTTTAAGATTTTTTTTACCTTGCTGGAAAACGCCGCCGGAGAACACGGGGCGCGCATGTCAGCGATGGATAAAGCATCGCAGAACACGGGAGATTTAATCGATCGCTATACGCTGTTGCGCAACCGCGCCCGTCAGGCGGCCATTACAACGGAATTAATCGAAATTATTTCAGGAGCGGAAGCGTTGAAATGACATGCGGGAATGACAAAATCTAGGGGGAGTTAATGGACCAAGCTAATAAAAAAATTGCCGGTAAGATCATTCAAGTACTGGGCGCGGTGGTGGACGTTTATTTTCCGATGGAAGGCTTGCCGCCGATTGGCACGGCATTAAAAACAACCAATAAATCCATCAGTGATATTTCGGGTAATTTAACCCTCGAGGTTGCCCAGCATTTGGGGGACAATATTATTCGTACCATTGCCATGGACACTACCGAAGGGTTGGTGCGCGGCCAGGAAGTTATTAATACCGGTGAGGGTTTACTGATGCCAGTGGGTGAAGGTACCCTGGGCCGTGTCATGAATTTACTGGGGGAGCCTATAGACGAAGCAGGCCCGGTCAAAGCCGTTAAATATATGCCGATCCACCGTCCGGCGCCGGATATTGATGAGCAAGATACTTCTACCGCTATCCTGGTGACGGGGATTAAGGTTGTTGATCTTTTGGCTCCGTATCGTAAGGGTGGAAAAATCGGTCTTTTCGGCGGGGCGGGGGTCGGGAAAACCGTTATCATTCAGGAATTGATCCATAATATCGCCAAAGAACACGGCGGGTATTCTGTTTTTGCCGGTGTGGGAGAACGCACCCGTGAAGGCACCGCCCTTTATAAAGAAATGAAAGAAGCGGGTGTGCTCGATAAAACATCCCTTATCTATGGCCAGATGAATGAGCCCCCGGGCGCCCGCGCTCGTGTGGGTTTGTCCGCGTTGACGGTCGCGGAATATTTCCGTGATGAAATGCATCAGGACGTTCTTCTGTTCATTGATAATATTTTTCGTTTTACTCAAGCCGGTTCTGAAGTCTCCGCGCTTCTTGGCCGTATGCCTTCGGCGGTGGGTTATCAGCCGACCTTAGGCACGGACATGGGGGAATTGCAGGAGCGCATTACCTCAACCAAAAGCGGATCGATCACATCCATTCAAGCCATCTATGTCCCCGCGGACGATTACACGGATCCGGCACCAGCGGCCACCTTCACGCACCTGGATGCCACGACGGAATTGTCACGTCCCATTGCCGAGATGGGTATTTATCCGGCAGTTGATCCATTGAGCTCAACGTCAACCATCCTGGCCCCGGAAATCGTCGGAGAAGAGCATTATAAAGTCGCGCGCCGTGTACAGGAAATTTTGCAAAAATACAAAGAATTACAGGACATCATCGCGATTTTGGGTATGGATGAACTTTCAGAGGAAGACCGCCTGACGGTCGAGCGCGCCCGTAAAATCCAGAAATTCCTCTCTCAACCGTTTCATGTGGCAGAGCAATTCACAGGTTTTAAGGGCAAGTATGTGCCTTTGGAAGAAACCATCCGTTCTTTCAAAGAAATTTTGGAAGGCAAACATGACGCTATTGCGGAGCAGGCCTTTTACATGGTGGGCAATATCGACGAAGTTATAGCTAAAGCAAAAACATTATGAGTTTTAAACTATCCATAGTTGCCCCCAGCGGTAAGATTTTCGAAGACACGGTTGATTCTATCGCTGTTCCCGGAACGGAAGGTGGTTTTGAAGTCTATAGCAGGCACATGCCTTTAATTTCGTCTTTAAAAGCCGGGCGTACCCGTGTGCGTCATGCCGGACGTGAAACCGCGTATGAAATTACCAGCGGTATTTTGGAAGTTGACCTTGAACATAACGTGACCTTGTTAGCCGATCAAGTCACCGCAGTGTAATATGAAAAAAATCAACGAAAAAATTGTTTACGAAGGCAAATGGCTTTCGGTGCGCGAGACCATTTATCAAAACAAGCAAGGCCGGGAGTTTAGCTGGGAATGCATCCATCGTAAACGCTCAACCGTGGGTGTCGTGATCCTCGCGCGGCTCATACCTTCCAAGCGTTTTATTTTGATCAAACAACACCGGCCGGCCATTGATGGGTATATCATTGCCTTGCCGGCAGGTTTAGGATTTAATGATCCCAATCATGCCTTGGTCGAATTAAAAGAAGAAACCGGATATACGGGAAAAATCATAGACGTAAGCCCTGTTTTAAAAACCGGTGCCTCGCTCATCAATGATAATGCCAGGATTGTTTATATCGAAGTAGATGAAAATTTGCCTGTCAATCAAAACCCCGTTCAAGAACTGGAAGACGCGGAAGACATTCAAGTTTGCTTAGTCACTAAAGAGGATGCCAAGGATTTTTTACTTGGACAAATAGAGAAGGGTACCCATGTCGCGGCCAATTTGTGGTATATCTTTGGTAGCATTCATTTTTAGTGTCAGTCTTTGCACGCATGCTTTTGCTGACGGCTCAATTGTGGGGACAATCAAATTTGAAGGTGGTACACCTCATTTAAGATTGATTCACATGGATGCTGACCCTGTTTGTTACGCGGTCAATAAAGGCAATGTTCATTCTCAAGAGATCATCTTAGGAGACAAAAACAGCTTGAGGGATGTGTTTGTATATATTAAAAGCGGTTTGACTAAGACTAATTATCCGCCACCCACCGAAGATGCGGTGATCAATCAAGCAGGCTGTAATTATGCTCCCCATGTGATCGGGGTCATGAAGGGGCAGAAGGTTAAATTTTTAAATCCCGACGGCACGTTGCATAATGTGCATGTGATGTGCCGAATAAACCCGGAGTTTAATGCGGCCATGCCTGATTTTCGCAAAGAAATGCAAGTGTCTTTTGATAAACCGGAATTCATGTTCCCGATCCGATGCGATGTTCATCCATGGATGCAGGCATGGATAGCGGTCATGGCACATCCATTTTTTAGCGTGACTGGCTTGAGCGGTAAATTTGAAATTAAAAATATTCCCGCTGGAACTTACGCCATTGAAGCCTGGCATGAAAAATTAGAAAGTAAAACAGCGACAGTGACCGTGACTGATGGCGCGACACAAATAATAGATTTCACTTTTTCCACACCAAAATAATGCTAATATTAGATTGTCATCCTGAAAAAGAATAATGACAATGCTTCGCTCAGAATGACGATTGAGGGGATCTTTTGTGGGCATTAAATATATTCACGTTCTTCTTATCGTTGTTTCCATAGTTTTGTCTTTAGGGTTTGGTTTTTGGACTTTAAGCCATGACTATAGGCCTTTAGGATATTGCTCATTCGCTATTGCTCTTGGTTTGATCATTTACTGTGTGCAATTTATTAGAAAAATGAAGGCTTTGTAAGATGGTTTTTTGCGCGGTTTGTTTTGGAGATCCCACTTCACCCCTCACTCAAGGATACAATTTAGCTGTGTTTGTTTTGTTGGCGGTGACTGCTGTTGTTTTATCAGCATTCGGGATTTTATTTTTAAATTTCCGCAAAAGAGCAAAGAATTCTCTGTAGTTCGTAATTCCCGTGAAAGCGGGAATCCATCGGAGTCATAAATTTATGAGCAGTACGCACGATTCAGCCCATCACGATTCTTTTATCCGTAAATATATTTTTTCCACCGATCATAAAGTCATTGCTATTCAATATCTTTTCATGAGCCTTTTTTTCATGCTTTTTGGTTTTGGCTTAGTTCTGCTCATGCGCTGGCAATTGGCTTACCCGGGCCAACCCTTACCGTTTATAGGGAAACTGTTTGGTGAAAACAATATGCCGGGCGGGGTCATGCTTCCTGAGTTTTATAATCAGCTGGGGGCCATGCACGGGACCATCATGGTTTTCTTAGGGGTGGTTCCTTTGGGCTTTGCGGTTTTTGGAAATTATCTCATCCCTTTGCAGATCGGCGCTAAGGACATGGCTTTCCCCCGATTAAATATGTTTAGCTACTGGTCATTTTTTTTCGGCGGCTGTTTGATGCTTTCAAGTTTCTTTTTGCCCGGAGGGCCGACAGGTAATGGCTGGACCGCGTATCCGCCTTTATCAGATATTTCCCATGACGGCCAGACCATTTGGCTGTTGAGTATGTTTATCATTATTATTTCCTCATTGCTTTCTTCCCTGAATTTCATTACCACTATTTTTCAATTACGCGCTCCCGGCATGACCTTTGAACGCCTGCCGTTTTTTATCTGGGCCCAATTGATTACGGCATTTTTATTGCTTTTGGCTTTCCCGCCGCTTGAGGGTGCCGCGTTTTTGCAATTGTTTGACCGATTGCTTGGAAGCAGTTTCTTTTTACCCAGTGGTTTGTTTGTCAATGGCCAGCTGGCCAATGTCAGCGGCGGAGGCAATGCTCTTCTTTGGCAGCATCTATTTTGGTTTTTAGGCCATCCTGAAGTTTATGTTCTGATTCTTCCGGCCCTTGGGATCGTTACGGAAATCATCGCCAATAATAGCAGAAAGAATATTTCCGGTTTTGGCTTAATGCGCTATTCAGTCATCTTTTTGGGGTTTTTATCTTTTATTGTCTGGTCTCATCATACCTATTTGACGGGAATGGGGACTAATATTTCTGCTTTCTTTCAAACCACCACCATGATCATATCCATCCCATCCATCATCATTGTCACTTCTTTATTTATTACGTTATGGGGAGGGTCTATCCGTTTTAATACACCTATGCTTTTTGCCCTGGCGTTTTTGCCCATGTTTGGTTTTGGCGGTTTAACGGGCTTGCCTTTGGGCCTCGCGGCCACGGACATTCCCTTGCACGACACCTACTATGTGATCGGGCATTTTCATTATGTGGTTGCCCCGGGTGTTATTTTAGGGCTTTTCGCCGGGATCTATTATTGGTTCCCCAAGGCGACCGGCCGCAAGATGAACGATGTTTTAGGTCATTTGCATTTTTGGCCTACTCTTATATCTATGAATTTTGTTTTTTTCCCTATGCTTATTCAGGGCTTGGCTGGAGTCAATCGCAGATTGTATGATGGAGGAGCGTCTTATTTGTTCGTGCATGATGTGCTTTATTGGAATGTTATTATTACTTGGGCATCCTATGTCTTGGCTATTGCCCAAATCCCGTTTATTTTTAATTTTTTTCACAGCATACTGTATGGTGAAAAAGTTACTTCAGATAATCCTTGGGCAGCGACCACACTGGAGTGGGCCACACCGACACCGCCGCCGCATGGAAATTTTGCTAAACCAATAACCGTTTACCGTGGCCCATATAGTTACAGCCTTGAAGGAGCTCCCAAAGACTACAGCCCTCAAGATCAAAAGGAGATTTAATAAAACGTATGCAAGACACTGAATTTATTCCATACATCGTAGAACCCCGGGAAGATACCGGCCTTTATAATGCCAAATTCGGGATCTGGCTTTTTTTGGCTTCAGAAGTCATGCTTTTTGGTTCTTTATTTTCCGCGTATATCCTGCTTCGCGTGGGGTCTTTTACCTGGCCGGTACAATCTGAATTTCTCAATGTGCCAATCGGTGCTATTAACAGCGTTATTCTTCTTTCATCAAGTATATTTTTTATACGCGCCTGGGTCGCTTTGAAAGCTGATGATATAGCCAAATATAAAAAGTTTATGTATTTGGTGATATTATTCGCTGTTTTATTCTTGTGTTTTAAAGGGGTGGAGTATTATCAACATTTCAGCCATCATGAATTTCCAAAAACCAGCGTTTTTCTGGCCCTTTACTTTTTATTAACGGGATTGCATGCCTTGCATATTATCGGCGGTATTCTTGTCAATTCTTATTATGCCGGCCCGGGGATGTACCTTCGGGCCCAAAACAAACAATGGTTTATTAACCGTGTGGAAGTAGCCGGTCTTTATTGGCACTTTGTGGATTTAGTCTGGATTTTTTTATTTTCAACCCTTTACCTCCTTTAATATATGGAACATAATTTAAACCGATCAGAATTTAAACGGGATATTTTAATTTATTTTAGCATTATTGCTATGACAGGGTTGATTGTCGGCATCAGCCATTGGCAAAACTTATTACGGATTTTTCTTATTGTGCCCATCGCCAGCGCGCAAGCCGGTATTTTAGCTTATTATTTCATGCACCTGATGACCAAGAAGAAAACCATTCATTTGGTTTTATTATTAACAGTCATCGTTTTTTTGTCATTATTATTTTGGCCTGCTTGGGACATAGCGTATTCCCCACGAACACCCAGTGAATTTATAGTCTATTAATATATGGATAATATTTTACAAAAATTCCTTCCCATGCAGCCTTTAGCCTCAGTGGAAGGCCGTGATAATGACACCTTGATGTATTTAATTCACGGCCTTGTCCTTGTTCTTTTTGTAGGTTGGGCCGTCTATTATATTGTTGTTCTGATCAAATTCCGTCAAACCCAAAATTTTAAAGTTACCCATTCCCATGAAGCACACAAGATTTCTTCGGTTGTTGAGTGGGTGGTGGTGGCCGTTGAACTCCTGCTTCTTTTTGCTTTTTCCATTCCTTTTTGGGCGGTACATCAGGCTTCTATTCCGGAAGGCAAAAATATCATGGAAGTAAAGGTCGTGGCCCAGCAATTTGCCTGGAACGTTCGTTATGCCGGTCCCGGTGGAAAATTTGGCCGCGCTAGCGCCAGATTTTTAGATGATAATCCCATGGGGCTTGATCCGAATGACCCTGACAACAAAAATAATATTACAACCATGAATCAAATTTATCTGCCGGTTGATAAAACAGTTATTATTCGCTTAACAAGCAAGGATGTTATTCATAGTTTCGGACTGCCCGCGATGCGCATCAAACAAGATGTTATTCCAGGCATGACCACTTCTACCTGGTTTACCCCCAATAAAATCGGCCAATTTGAAATAGCGTGTTCTCAACTCTGCGGCATAGGGCATTACCGCATGAGAGGCATTGTCAATGTCGTCGCTCAGCGTGATTTTGACCAATGGATACAAGCAAACAGAGGAATTCATGACTAATCACACCCATACTCCACGATCTCAGGAACCTGAGGATATTCAAAAGCGTAATTTTATAAAAGGTTTGACCGCAGCGGTCTTGGGTTTCTTAAGTCTTGCCCTGACATGGCCGCTGGTTTCTTTTCTTGTTCCTGCTTCCAATGAGGGGGCAGGTGAGAAATTTATAAAAGTCCCTAATTTTCCCGCCATTCCTACCGGGAAACCAACGAAGATGACCTTTGAAGATGTGGACGTGCAGGCTTTTATCACCAGTAATGTGGTTTATGATATTTGGGTCATTAAACATGCTGCGGACAAAGCAACCGTCTATTCACCTTTATGCACGCATTTAAACTGCCGTTACACCTTCGTTAATAATGAATTTGCCTGTCCCTGCCATGGAAGCGTATTTAATGAAGACGGTAAAGTTTTAGCCGGCCCGGCACCCAGGCCTTTAGATACCCTTCCTTATAAAATTGAAGGGGAAGAGTTGTACGTGCAATGGAAATTGTATAAAGCGGGCATTCCTGAGAAGGTTGAGTTATGAAGAGACCATTGCTGCACAAAATTAAAGATTGGGTTAATGAGCGCACCGGATTAATAACATTTTTTTCTGAATTTCTCCATGAAGAAATCCCCGGCGGCACCAGATTTTCCTACACCTTGGGCAGTGCCTGCTTGTTCCTTTTGACCATACAGATTATCACCGGTATCTGGCAGTGTTTTTATTATGTACCCACCATTGATTATGCTTATTCCAGCTTGAATTATCTACGCCTGCAAGTGCCCTTTGGATGGCTTATTCATGGCATTCATTATTGGGGCGGCACTTTATTTACCATTATCGTTGGTTTGCACGTGCTGCGTGTTTTTATCTGGGGTTCCTACAAAAAACCCAGAGAGATGGTTTGGCTCATTGGCATCGTCTTGATTCTTCTTACAGCCGGGTTTATGTTTACCGGTCCGGTCCTTCCCTGGGATAAAGTTGGTTATTGGGCGGGGCAGGTAGGTATCGGAATTGCCGGCTCTGTCCCTATTGTCGGTTCCTTTATACAAAATTTACTGCAAGGCGCCAATAAAATGGGGCAGATGGCTTTGTTGCGCATGTATGTTCTTCATGTGGCCATTCTTCCCGCTTTAATAGGCGGATTTGTTATGCTGCACTTGATTGCTTTTCGTACATACGGTGAATCCGGCCCATGGGACAAAGAAAAGCGTAAAGGCGTGGGGTATTTCTGGCCGGAACAAATATTTAAAGATGTCTTAATTACATTTTTAATTTTTCTTTTATTGGTTTATCTTTCTGCTTTTTTCCCGGCCCCGTTTTACGGTTTGGCAGATCCCATGGATACGCTTGTAACTCCCAAACCCGCGTGGAGTTTTCTATTCCTTTATCAAATATTGAAATTTTTTCCTGGTCCTTTGGAGCCCTTAGGCACTGCGGGTGTACCTTTAATAATTGTTTTACTGCTTGCTTCTTTGCCTTTTGCTGACAAAAGTCCTGAAAAAAATCCTTTTAAACGCGGGTTTGTCATATTATGCGGATTTGCTTTTGTGGGGATGATTTTATATTTGACATGGCTCGGGTATATTTACAGGAGTCCCGCTGAATTAGCCCAAATAGAGCCCGCGGTATCTATGGTCGGCCAAAGTGAAAATGATAAGGCAGCGTTGAGTGAACGACTCACGGCCATGATTAAGGCTAATGCTAATAAAAAAGCCACAGGGAAAGAACTTTTTAAAACTTTAGGATGCACGGAATGTCACACAACGACCGGGGTTGCCAGTAATAAGCAAGGCCCTGATTTGCTACAGGCCCGCGGTAATAATCGTTCGCGTGACTGGCTGTATATCCAAATCATTTCCCCTCAGGCGCACAATCCTAAGACGATCATGCCTCCATACGCACAATTAAGTGATCAAAACATTAATCTTCTGATTAATTATTTAGAGAGTCTTACTCCTAAAGAAGCTGCGGTGGTACCGCCGCCTCCAGCGTCAACTGCCGCTTCCGAAGACAAAGGAACAGGGAATATCGGTGCAGCGTCTATAAAGTATGGTGAGCAATTATTTAACGCTCAGGGGTGTATTCAATGCCATACCATTCAAGGCAGGCCGAGTAATAAGACAGGGCCGGATTTAATCCTGGCCATCAAAAAAGATATGCCAACCAAAGATTGGCTTAAAACCCAGTTAATGACACCGCAAGCACATAATCCTTTGAGCATTATGCCTTCATATGCCAGTCGTCTCAATGATGATCAAATGAACGCCATGGTTGATTTCCTAAGCAGTCTCTCGACGAGGGAGGCAACACCAATGCCTACGGGAGCAACAGAAGCAGAAACCGGCGCAAGTCAAAGGAGTTCAGGGCCAGCCAGCAGCGGCAGTTTTGTTCGATCTGTCGGTATAATCGGAGACCGTGAACATGGGGAGATTTTATTCCATCAGTCTTGCATCATGTGCCATGGCCCTCAGGGTAATACTAAGGCATCCGGATTTGTCGCACCTAAAGGTGTTCCTTCACTCAATCCTATTGATCGCGATGTCTATAGCGCGGACCCGCAGCTTTTCGCGCAGCGTGTTGATCAACGCCTTCAGCACGGTGTTCCTAATACCGAAGGCGGCCCCAATATGCCGGACTTCGGTGATTCTCACGCCTTAACTCAGGCACAGATTGCTGATTTAGAAAGCTATGTTTTATTTCTTAATGGTGTCGATCGCACCATGATCATGAATCCAGGGATTGATCCCAAAGAATTTTTTTACATGCTCGTTGCGCTTACATCGATCATAGTCATGTTGGCCGCGTTATATTGGTTCCTGATGAAGTTACTTAAAATATAGGATTATCATATAACGAAAGATAATGAAAACTCAATCCATAGCTTTAAGGCGCTTTTCTAAATTCCTCTGCGTCTTAACACTATTTTTAATTCTCCTTGGGGCTTTAGTGAAAAGCACCGAGTCAGGTTTATCTGTGCCTGACTGGCCCACCACTTATGGCAAATTCATGTTTTCCTATCCTCTTAATAAAATGGTGGGAGGGATCAAATATGAACACACCCACCGCATGTTGGCTTCCATCGTCGGACTTTTTACTTTCATTTTAATGATTTGGCTGCTCTGTATTAAGAATCTGTCTGTCTGGGTTAAGCGCTTAGGCATTTTCGCTTTTCTGGCAGTCGTCGCTCAAGGCATTTTAGGAGGATTGACTGTCCTATTTTTTTTGCCTGTGTGGTTGTCCACTTTTCACGGCGTGCTGGCCCAAACTTTTTTTCTGATTGTAATTTTTATTGCTTATGCTTTATCGATTGAACAGCACCAACGCTGGAACATGGAAGAAGAAAGTTATAATCCGCGGGTTTTACGAGTGGCCATCCTTTTAATGGTGATGATTTATATTCAATTGATCATCGGCAATATCATGCGCCACACACAATCAGGTCTGGCCGTACCGGATTGGCCTAGTATGGGTTGGACATTCCTTCCAACCTTCGATCAAGCGTGGCTTAACAGGATTAATGCCTGGCGCTTTGAAAATAATCTGGATCCCGTTAATATGGTTCAGATAGGGATTCATCTTTTTCATCGCTTCTGTGCCCTTTTGATATTGGTAAACATTTTATGGTTTAATAATATTGCTTATAAAGAGTGTTTAGACCGCCCATTGGTCCTCAAAACCTTGTATTGGCTTAATATCGCGGTGATGCTGCAGATCACCCTTGGAATTTCTACTGTCTTGACCCATAAAGAGGTGTATACTACAACCTTACACGTAACCATAGGTGCCATTGTTTTGGGTTTATCATTTTTAATGGTCTTACGCGCATCCCCTTTGACCTGGCGCCAATTTAAAACAATATCAACAAAGAGAAACTAAGTGTCATTGATAGAACTTCATAAGTGTCAAAAGGCCCTATCGCTTCGTTTGGCGGTAGTGTATTGTAAATGAGGAACGAAGTGACGAAGCATCTCTTTAAAAAGATTGCCACGCCCTACAAGAAAGCGCTCGCCTTCTTCTTACCGAGGGCTCCAGTTGTCGCATTGGACATATTGACGCGAAACTCAGCCTATTGGAGCATGACCAAGCCCGGCATTATGATGCTTGTCTTGGTAACCACTGCTTTAGGATTTTATTTTGCTGATCAGGGCTTTCATCGGCCTTGGGTTTTGCTGTGGACATTACTGGGGTCCGCATTGAGCTGCGGGGGGGCATCGGTGCTCAATCAATACCTTGAACGTGACGCAGATGCCCTTATGCAGCGCACCAAACGCCGCCCAATTCCGATGGGTGTTATTTCTCCGGCTGAAGCCCTGGGATTTGGCATCAGTTTAATTTTGACCGGATTACTGGTTCTCTGTTGGAAGGTCAATTTATTAACGGCTTTTTTAAGTTTATTGACCTGCTTTTTATACATTTTAGTTTATACCCCGATGAAACGATTGACCTGGCTTAACACCACCATGGGGGCCATTCCCGGGGCCATTCCGCCGCTGGGAGGATGGGCCGCGGCCACGAATCATTTAGACCCGGGGGGCTGGATACTATTTTTAATCCTGTTTACTTGGCAGCACCCGCATTTTTACGCTATTGCCTGGATCTATAAAGAGGATTATAAAAGGGCGGGGTTTAAAATGCTTCCTGTTGTGTATCCGGATGCTAAATTTACTTTTTCGCAAATTGCGAGCTTTAGCTTTTTTTTGGTCGCTTTTTCACTGATGCCTTCGATGATGGGCATGTCGGGAAGAATATATTTCTGGGGAGCGTTGGTTTTAGGGATAGGGATTCTGTATACTGTTTTTTTATTTCAAAAAAGCCAGTCTATTTTAGACGCGCGTAAAATATTAGGAGCATCGATCGCCTACCTTCCGTTATTATTAGTTTTGATCATCGTAGATGGCCTATTTTAAAATTATTCCCCTCCCCAAAGGCCCTGTTTCTTTGACTTCGTAAGGTTAGGTCGAAAGTCCGCTCCCACAAGGGGAGGGGGGTTTAAAACATGCAACCACCAATATTACCAACTATTAATGCCAGCCTCAACGCTTCTGCCGGAATTTTTTTGATTTTAGGCGGGATTGCTATTAAAAACAAAAACCGGATTAGGCACAGAAAATTGATGCTCTGTGCTTTTGTTTGCTCAACCCTGTTTTTATGCACGTACTTATATTATCACTTAAGCTCAAGGGGAATTTCACATTATAGGGCCACGGGGATTTTAAGGACAATTTATTTTATTGTCCTTGACACTCACACGCCTTTGGCGGTATTGATTGTACCTTTTATTATCATGGCCATACGCCATGCTTTAAGGGGGGAATATGAAAAACACACCCGTATTACCCGCTGGCTTTATCCGACCTGGATTTATGTATCAGTGACAGGTGTGATTATTTATTTAATGCTTTACATTTTTCCTACCGGTTAAACGCACAAGTCTTCCTGATAAAAATCCCCAAAAAAATGTAAATTGACCTAAAAGGGTCCCGACAATTATCAGTCCGGCGTAATACACGGGTGGGATAAGGGGTATATAGAGAAGAATTTTAATCCAAAGAGGTGTTTTAGCTGTAATGCCGACTAAATGGAAAATAAGCTTACGCGCAGGCATAATAAACATGCCTGCCAGCGAGAAGCTTAGCATGATCATCCAAAAATCCCAATTACTTTTGATCTGCCATTTTGTTTTAAGGCGTTCAATCCAGTTCATAAATTCCCCCCTCTTTTTTATAAAGAGGGGATAGGGGAGTTATTTTTTAGGTTCAGCCAGAGGGGTCTTTTTTTGAGTGATGACGGGCAATTCTTTTGACTTCGTGGCGTTTAGTTCTGTATAGCTTTTGTATTTTTCAGGAAGATCAGAATCGGCATAGATGGCCTGTACAGGGCATTCAGGGATGCAGGCACCGCAGTCAATACAAACTTCCGGATCAATGGTCAGCATTTCTTTATCTTCGTGAAAACAATCCACGGGACAAACGGTAACGCAGTCGGTGTATTTACATTTAATACAAGGTTCAGTCACAATATGAGCCATAAAAGTCTCTCTTTCTCCATGGCGTCATTCCCGAATGCTTCTGTCGGGAATCCAGACACGTGTAAACTGGACCCCCGACTAAAACATTCGGGGGTGACAACTATTAAATATACCAAATCAATGAACTGGTGTCAACTTAAGGAATAAAAATTCTATTTCTTGTGGTATAATATCCGTCATGAAAATGTTTATTAGTTTAATACTTTTGATTTTTGCTTTCAGCTCATGCCGGCAGGCGCCAACGCATCAATCAAAATTCCCCTGGAAGCCTTATAGCCAACAGGCGGTTGAAGATTCTGTGGCACACAAAAAACCTGTTGTGATTGATTTTTTCGCGCAATGGTGCCCTAATTGTCATGAATTGGACAGAGCTGTTTTTTCTCTGCCCGAAATCCAGGCCAAATTAGCCCAAGTGACTGCTTTGAGGATGGATGTCACCAATCAGGATGACCCGGGGGTGCAAAACATAATCCAAGAATACGGGATCGAAGGCGTCCCTACAGTTATTTTTTTAGACAGCCGCGGCCAAGAAATAAAAGATTCCAGGGTCATAGGGTTTGTTACACCCCAAGAATTTTCTCAAGCACTGGCTTTATTGACAATATTTAAATAGAGTAACTATGAATACAATTAAAAAGATTGCTTCGTCGCTGAAAAACGCTCCTCGCAATGACACAATAAAAGTTATTTTGATCTTATTCTTAATGATGCTTTTCAAAGGAGGCCTGTGCATGTCCCAACCGACCCAAAACACGATCAAGGTTTATGATGCTTCCACTAATTCCTACGTGCAGACTCAAAAAGTGGAAAAGACAGCGGAAGAATGGAAGAAAATATTGACTGCGCAGCAATATGATGTGACCCGCGGGCAGGGGACGGAAGCCCCTTTTACCGGAGAATACGTCAACAATCACCGCAAAGGTATTTATAAATGCGCCGGTTGCGGACTGGACCTGTTCTCATCGGAAAATAAATTTGAATCCGGTACCGGCTGGCCTAGTTTTACCAAACCCATTGATAAGATCAATATCGCGTATATAAAAGATGACAGCCTTTTGATGGCCCGCATTGAAGTGCATTGCCCACGCTGTGGCGCGCACCTAGGTCATGTCTTTGATGACGGCCCGGCGCCGACGGGCAAGCGTTATTGTATTAATTCAGCGGCGCTAAAATTTGTAGAGCAGAAATAAGAATCAAGCATAGCCTTTGTAGACAATTTTTGAAGACTACTGTTGTCCCGACGAACAACTGTGAGTGTCCGGTATGAGGACCAATCTACGTCACCGATTCAGAAATACAGCCCGAAGGGCGTTGTATTTCTGAAAGATTAGAAAAGATTGTCGGAAAAAGACAACCGTAGTTGAAAAAATTGTCTACAAAGGCCATTCACGCTAGCTATGAAATTTTTTTCACTAATCGCTATAATTTTTTTAATTTTCAATACAGTATCAGCACAGGAGGCTGTTATGAAGGATACACATTTGGAAAAAGCAACTTTTGCGGGGGGGTGTTTTTGGTGCATGCAGCCGTTTTTTGATAATACTAAGGGGGTCAAAAAAACGACTGTTGGTTATACCGGCGGTCATTTGGCCAATCCCAGTTATGAAGATGTCTCTTCGGGCACCACCGGCCATGCTGAGTCCATACAAATAGAATTCGACTCAAAGCAAGTTTCCTATGAAAAATTATTGGATATTTACTGGCATAATATTGACCCCACCCGGATCAATGGTCAATTCGCGGATGAAGGCACTCAATACCGGACGGTCATTTTTTATCACAGCGATGAACAAAAACGCATAGCGGAGCAATCCAAGAAAGCCCTGGGGCTTTCAGGTCGTTTTGACAAACCCGTGGTGACCCAAATTGTACCGGCATCTACGTTTTATCCGGCAGAAGATTATCATCAGAAATATTACCTGAAAAGTACCTTTCAATACAATATGTATCATGACAATTCCGGCCGTCATGAATATGAAGAAAAAATTTGGGGGAAGAATTAAACGAAAGCGTGTCCTTAAAGACGTTGGAATAATTTTTGAAGCCAAAATGCGTGCTTTTGCTCCTGATTTATCCAGGAATCAGTAGGTAGCAATTAGCATTTTGGCGGAAAAAATTCATTCCAATGGCTTTAAGGCTATGGTTTAAATGCCTAAATTATATTTAGTCCCAAATAATATTAGTGAAGCAGGCGCAAATTTTATTCCTGACTACATTGCCCACGCAATCAAGGATGTGCGTGTCTTTTTTGTAGAAGAACTCAAATCCAGCCGCCGGCTTCTTAAAATCCTGGACGCCCAGTTCCCATTAGGCGATTGCCGCTTTTTCGATCTTAACGAACACAGCAATCCCAAAGAAGTCCATGAATATGTCAAAATCCTTAAAGAGGGCAACAGTGCTATTATTTCAGAAGCTGGATGCCCCTGTGTAGCTGATCCAGGTGCTGATTTGGTATTTTTAGCCCATCAAAACCAAATTGAAATCATTCCCTTAGTCGGGCCTTCATCTATCCTTCTGGCATTGATGGCTTCAGGTTTAACGGGTCAGAATTTTGCCTTTAACGGTTATTTGCCTAAAGGCCGACAGGAACGGGCGCAAAAAATCAAAATGCTGGAAGATCGTTCTCTAAAAGAGAAGCAGACCCAGATTTTTATGGAAGCGCCGTATCGCAATCAAAACATCCTGGAAGATATTTTGGCTGTAGCCCAAGATAAAACCTATCTTTGCATTGCCTGTGATATCACAGGTCCCCATCAAATCATCAAAACGATGAGCATTAAAGAATGGAAGAAGAATCCGCTTAATTTCGATAAAAAACCCGCTTTATTTCTGCTTCAAAAGATATAGTCTCCTTGACGTTGGTAATATTAAGCTTATAATAAAATGAATTATAATTTATAGCTTATTATTGGGTGGCCGATGGTGGGGCATCCCCAGCGAGCGCAGGCTTATATTCCCTATTGCTTCGGGTGGCGGAAAGGGCGGTTGTTACCGCAAAACAAAGCAATAGGGAATATGGACAGGACCCAATAATCCGAAAGTTTTATGTCCATATTTGATAAAAAATCCGTTGAAAAAAAGCTGAAAATCAATTCATCCCAATTCACCATTTATTCTTTGCCTCAATTCGCCAAAACGCGGAATCTCGACATATCTAAACTGCCGTTTTCTATCCGCATCCTTTTAGAAAGCGCCCTGCGCAATTTTGATGATTATCAGGTCACCCAAAAAGATATCGATACCATTGTCAACTGGAAGCCCAACGAAAAAAAAGATGAGATCGCCTTTAAACCGGGCCGTGTCATCCTTCAGGATTTTACCGGCGTTCCCTGTGTGGTCGACATGGCAGCCATGCGCGATGCCATGAAAAATTTGGGGCGAGACATTAAAAAAATAAACCCGCAGGTGCAATGCGATCTGGTCATTGACCATTCCGTGCAAGTGGATGCCTTCGGTACTAATAAAGCTTTGGGCCAAAACGTTACTCTGGAATTTGAACGCAATAAGGAACGCTATGAATTCCTGAAATGGGGACAGAGCGCTTTTCAAAATTTCAGGGTAGTGCCGCCGGCCACGGGCATTGTGCATCAGGTTAATCTTGAATATTTAGCCAAAGGTGTTTTAAAGAAAAAGATAGGCCCTGAAAATGTCGCGTATCCCGACAGTTTGGTGGGGACCGATTCGCATACCACCATGATCAATGGCCTTGGGTTAGTCGGTTGGGGTGTCGGCGGTATTGAGGCTGAATCGGTCATGTTAGGCGAGCCTATTTATATGCTTATGCCGGAAGTCGTCGGCTTTCGCATTAAAGGCAAATTAAAGGATGGCGTCACCGCGACTGATCTAGTCCTCACCGTCACTCAAATCTTGCGCGAAAAAGGCGTGGTGGATAAATTTGTCGAATTTTTTGGTGAAGGATTGCGCTATTTGCCCCTGCCGGACAGGGCCACCATTGCTAATATGGCGCCGGAATATGGAGCAACCATCGGCTTATTCCCCATAGACGATGAAACGCTCAATTATTTAAAATTATCAGGACGAAGCGCCGCGGAAGTTGCCTTAGTGGAAAAATATTATAAAGCCCAGGGTATGTTCTACACGGCCAAAACACCTGAATGTGTTTATTCAGATATTTTGGAATTAGATTTATTAACAGTCGAGCCTTGCTTGGCGGGACCTAAACGCCCGCAGGACAGAGTGCCATTAAAAGATTTGAAAACCATGTTCCTGCAATCTTTAACAACGGATATTGCTTCCCGTGGTTATGGTTTGGCTAACGGTGATTTAACCCGGACAGCTACGGTACAAAATGGGGGAGTCGAAACCATTGGTCATGGAGCTGTTGTTATCGCGGCCATCACCAGTTGCACCAACACCTCAAACCCGTCGATACTGATAGGCGCCGGCCTTTTGGCCAAAAAAGCCGTTGAAAAAGGTTTAGAGCCTGCTCATTATGTCAAAACTTCTTTCGCGCCGGGCTCTCAGGTGGTGGAAGAATATTTGAAAACAGCGGGGTTATTAAAATACCTGGAGAAAATCAGATTTAATATCGTGGGCTATGGATGTACAACATGTATCGGTAATTCAGGCCCATTACCCGAGCGTGTGGCAAGTGCGATTACCAAAGGCAATTTGGTGGCAGTGGCGGTGCTTTCCGGTAACCGTAATTTCGAAGGCCGTATAAATCCATACACCAAAGCCAGTTTTTTGGCCTCACCCCCTTTGGTCGTGGCCTATGCTTTGGCCGGACGCGTGGACATTGATTTAAATCATGAACCCTTGGGGCACGATAAAAAGGGTCATCCGGTTTATCTCAAGGACATTTGGCCGACCCATCAAGAAATCACTCTGGCTGTGCGCAAATTCGTCAAAGCCTCAATTTTCCGTCGATGCTATAAAAGCGTGGACCGCGGCAATAAAAATTGGAATGCCATTAAGACCGTCAAATCCAATCTGTTTAACTGGGACGACAAAAGCACCTATATTCAAAATCCGCCTTATTTCGCGGGAATGAAACCACAGGCCGATCCCATCAATGGCATCGCCCAAGCCAGATGCCTGGTGATGGTGGCGGATTCCATTACCACCGATCATATTTCTCCCGCGGGGGCCATTGCCAAAGATTCTCCCGCCGGGAAATACCTTATGGAACAGGGTGTTAATCCTAAAGACTTTAATAGTTATGGCACCCGTCGCGGCAATGACCGGATCATGACCCGGGGTACTTTTGCCAATATCCGCTTGCGCAATTTAACGGCGCCCGGCTCTGAAGGCCCGTGGACCACGTATTGGCCTTCAAAAGAAAAAATGTTCATTTATGACGCGGCTATGAAATATAAAGAAACCCATACACCCCTGATCATTCTGGCCGGTAAAGAATACGGTACCGGTTCTTCCCGCGACTGGGCGGCCAAAGGCACCACCTTGCTTGGCATCCGGGCGGTCATCGCTGAAAGCTTTGAACGCATTCACCGCAGCAACTTATGCGGCATGGGTGTTTTACCCTGTCAATTTAAAGCAGGGGAAAACTATGCCTCTTTGGGATTAAAAGGGGATGAAACTTTTGATTTTATTAATTTGGATGATAAGTTAAAACCTCATCAGGAAATAAGGATTGCGGCTACTTCTTTCAACGGCAACAGGAGGGAGTTTAATGTCATTGCCCGGGTGGATACACCGGTAGAGGTAGACTACTTGCGTAACGGCGGCATTTTGCAAACCGTTTTAAGGAAATTGGCTAAAATTTAAATACGAGTTTTATTAACTAGTAAGGATATTAAAGCAGTTTATGATTAGAATTAGCTGTGTTATAATTTAAATATTATATCGTCATTCTGAGGCTGCTGTTTAGCCGAAGAATCTTAAGACACTTTTAGATCCTTCGCTTTGCTCAGGATGACAATAGCAATTCACAGGGAGACCCTTATGCCGGGCAACGTTCAAATCAATATCGACGGAAAAATACTGGAATGTCCCATCATTGTCGGCACAGAAGGAGATAAGGCTTTCGATATCGCTAAATTGCGGGCACAAACCAGCTATATCACCATGGATCCGGGTTTTGGCAACACAGGTTCCTGTGAAAGCGCCATTACGTATCTCAACGGAGAAAAAGGGGTTTTGCGTTACCGCGGCATCCCCATTGAACAATTGGCTGAAAAATCCACCTTTGTGGAAACATCCTATCTTTTAATTTACGGCAAATTACCCAATCAAAAAGAATTGGAAGATTTTTCTGAAGCCTTCAGTGAACATTCATCGATCCATGAAGACATGATCAACTTTTTTGACGCGTATCCGTCTTCGGCACATCCAATGGCAAGCTTATCCGCCATGGTTTGTTCCATGTCCGCGTATTATCCTGAATTAATTAAAGAAAACCCGACCAAAGAAGAAATCAACCGGATCGCGGTACAGCTTTTATCCAAGGTGCGTACTATTTGCGCTTTTTCCTATAAAAAATCTATCGGTGAACCATTTGTCTATCCCAGGCATGATTTGCGTTATGTGCCTAATTTTTTAAATATGATGTTCTCGTCACCAACGAAACCTTATAAAATTGTAGATGAAGTGGTGCGCGCCATGCAGGTACTTTTGATTTTACATGCTGATCATGAGCAAAATTGCTCAACATCCACCGTGCGTTTAGTGGGTAGTTCCCATGCAAATTTATACGCGTCTATTTCCGCGGGTATCTGCGCTTTGTGGGGGCCTTTGCATGGGGGGGCCAATCAGGCGGTCATTGAGATGTTGGAAGAGATCCAAAAAAATGGCGGAGATGTCCACAAGTACATCGCCAAAGCCAAAGATAAAGATGATCCTTTCCGTTTGATGGGTTTTGGCCATCGGGTTTATAGAAATTTTGACCCGCGGGCTAAAATTATTAAACAATGCGCTGATGATCTGCTTAATAAATTAGGCATCCATGACCCCTTGCTCGACTTGGCCAATAGGATGGAAGAAGCTGCTTTGAAAGACGAATATTTTATAACGCGTAAACTATATCCCAACGTTGATTTTTATAGCGGCATTATTTATCGCGCCATAGGCATACCTTTGAACATGTTTCCGGTGATGTTTGCCATAGGCCGTATGCCCGGCTGGATCGCCCATTGGAAAGAAATGATTGAGGATCCGACGACCAAAATCGGCAGGCCGTTTCAAATTTATATAGGCGCGCCTAAAACAGATTATGTGTCCATTGATCAACGTAAATAAACTCCCAGGGGAGTTGAATTCCAAGGAGTCATTGTGATTTACTTTCGTCCCCAGGCTAAATACGATAAAGACGCGAACGTTGTTCTTTTAGCCGCCGGTCAAACCCATGCCCGTTTCAAAAATGAATTGGAAAAAGGAGAAATGTTTCCTGTACTTGAAGGGCCCAAGACTTTTCTATTTGTTGGTTTAGGAAAAATAGAGAAATTGTCGTTAACTGATCTGCGTGTACAGGTGCGCAAGGCTTGCCTCTCCGTTTATCTCCAAAAAGCCAAAACAGTTGAAATTATCCCTCACCGTCGTGATGACGCGGCCATTATTGCCATCATTGAGGGAGTAGCCATCGGCACCTACATTTGGGACAAATATAAATCCAAGGATAAAAATGATAAAATTATAAAAGATAAGCAAATAACGATAGCCGTCGAAGCAAAAAAAACATTCACAGACGCGCTTGGGCTTTGCCAGGGTGTCAACTTGGCCCGTGATCTGGTCAATGACAACGCGGATACGATCACGTCAGATTATTTGGAAAAAATGGTCAGGGGCCTTATTAAAGGCAATAAGAATATAGGTTTAGAAATTTTAAACCGCAAAGAATTAAAAGCTAAGGGGCTTAACCTTCATCTGGCGGTTAATCAAGCCAGTAATAAGGAACCCAAACTCATCATTGTCCGGTATAGCGGCGGCAAAAAGAATGAAGGCTATACCGCGATCATTGGTAAAGGCATGACCTTTGATACGGGTGGTTTGAATTTAAAACCTACCGGCAGTATTGAAACGATGAAAATTGACATGTCCGGGGCCGCGGCTGTTTGCGGTGTTTTAAAAAATGTCCTGACCTTAGGGATTAAGAAAAATTTACTTTTTGTTTTAGGGACCGCTGAAAATTCTATTGGTTCTGCTGCCTATAAACCCGGTGATGTCATCACCGGCTATGCAGGCAAGTCCGTTGAAATCGGCAATACCGATGCTGAAGGCCGCCTGGTGCTGGCGGATGCTTTTGCGTATACGATCAAAAACTATAAGCCGGCTCGGATGATTGATTTGGCGACCTTGACCGGGGCCTGTGTGGCGGCCTTGGGATTTGATTATTCCGGTTTATTTTCCAATAGCGATGAGTTGGCCCGTCAATTGCTGGAAGCTTCCAATGTAACCGATGACCGCGCCTGGCGGCTGCCTATTTATCCGGAGCTCAAAGAATATATCAAATCACCCGTTGCGGATTTAAAGAACACCAGCAGTATCAAAGGCGGGGGAGCGAATACTGCGGCGGAATTTTTGCATCAGTTCACAGAAGGCACCACCTGGGCCCATTTGGATATTGCCGGAAGCGCATACGCGCAAGGAGCAGGGCGCATGTATTACGGGCATGGCGCCACCGGCGCCGGTGTGCGTCTATTGACGTATTATTTGTTGAATAATTAGAGTAGCGCGTGTCATTGCGAGCCCGAAGGGCGTGGCAATAGAGGATTAATCATGGACTATCGTATAGAAACTGACAGCATGGGGGAAATCAAGGTCCCCGCGGATAAATACTGGGGCGCCCAAACCCAGCGTTCCATTGAAAATTTTAAAATCGGCACTGACAAATTCCCTAAAGAGATGATCAGGGCATTTGGCATCCTTAAAAAAGCCGCGGCCATGACCAATCAAGAGCTTGGGATATTGCCTTTGAGACAAGCCGATTTAATTATCCGCGCGGCCGATGAAGTCATTGAAGGAAAACTTGACAGCCATTTTCCTTTGGTCATCTGGCAAACCGGTTCAGGCACCCAGACAAACATGAATGTCAATGAAGTGATAGCCAATCGTGCCATCGAATTAGCCGGCGGGGTCATGGGCAGCAAAAAACCTGTTCATCCCAACGATGATGTCAACAAGGCCCAATCTTCCAATGACACTTTTCCAACCGCCATGCATATTGCCGCGATCGAAGAGATCCATCGCCGCTTAGTCCCCATGGTCAAAAAATTGCGCGATGCCCTGCAAAAAAAAGAGACAGAATTCAAAGATATCATTAAAATCGGACGTACCCACTTGATGGATGCCACCCCTTTGACCCTGGGGCAGGAAATTTCCGGGTATGTGCAGCAGCTGACCAGCGGCCTTGAACGTATTGAAGCGGCCTTACCGCACCTGTATGAATTGGCATTAGGCGCTACAGCTGTCGGCACAGGACTTAACACGCATCCTCAATTTGCCGTTAAGGTCGCTCAAAAAATAGCCCAAATCACAGGAAAACCATTTAAGACCGCCCGCAATAAATTTGAAGCTCTGGGTTGCCATGACACCATGGTAAACTTAAGTGGAGTCTTAAACACCTTGGCCGTCTCATTAATGAAAATTGCCAATGACATACGCTGGTTGGCTTCAGGCCCTCGATCGGGTATTGGAGAACTGCACTTGCCGGAAAATGAGCCGGGCTCTTCGATCATGCCGGGTAAGGTCAATCCAACCCAATGCGAAGCCATGACCATGGTTTGTGTACAGGTATTTGGCAATAACACCGCCGTGACAGTGGCCGGCTCAAGCGGAAATTTTGAATTAAATGTCTATAAACCGCTGATCATTTTCAATATTTTTAATTCCATACGTCTTTTATCGGACGCCTGTGAAAGTTTTACTGACCATTGCGTCGTTGGCATCAAAGCCAATCGTCTTAATATTAAAAAACATCTGGAAAACTCACTGATGCTTGTCACCGCTTTAAATCCGCATATCGGTTATGATAATGCCGCCTTGGTCGCTAAAAAAGCGTTCGCGGAGAATATCACTCTCAAAGAAGCCGCCATTGCCTTAGGATTGTTGACGGCGGAAAAATTCGATTCCTTAGTCCGACCACAAGACATGATAGGTCCTAAAAAATAAAAATTGATGAGCTGATCCGCAGTCACCGCAAAACCATTGGTTTGCAAATAACCAACGATGCGCGCCTGATTGTTCGTGCGCCGCATTTTACCTCTGAAGATTTAATTCATAAACTTATCCATCGCAAAGAATCCTGGATTAAAGCCAAACAAGACTATTTTAAGCAACGGCAAAATAAAATTAAGTTTAGAAAATTTGCCCCTGGGGAAGAATTTTTATTTAAAGCCCGGGCTTTAGAGCACATTACCAAAAGGGTTGAATATTATGCCCAACTATCCGATTTAAAATACAGATCCATCAGGATCAATAACGCGACAACACGCTGGGGATCCTGCGGGCACAAAGACACACTTAATTTCACATGGAGGCTAATGATGGCCCCGGCCAGAGTGGTGGATTATGTCATCATCCATGAGTTGATGCATTTAAAGCAGAAGAACCATTCACATAAATTTTGGGCAGAGGTGGCTAAAATGGTGCCTGATTACAAGCAAGACGAGCGCTGGCTTAAACAAAACAGCCATTTGCTGGCATGGGAGGTTCAAAATTGATCAAAAAAACTCAACAACAAATCATCAGCGGTGCAATTCTTCTTGCTGCTTTAGGGTATTTTGTTGATATTTATGACCTGATCCTTTTTAGCATTGTCCGTGTTAAAAGTCTTAAGGGTATCGGTGTGCCGGATACGGATTTGTTAGCTCAAGGTGTTTTGTTGTTAAACATGCAAATGGTTGGGATGTTGTTGGGTGGAATTTTATGGGGGATATGGGGTGATAAGCGGGGGCGTTTATCGGTACTTTTGGGGTCCATTTTTTTATATTCTGCTGCTAATATTGCTAATGGATTTGTTACTAATGTACCCATGTATGCGGCGCTACGATTTATTGCAGGTATCGGGCTGGCAGGGGAGTTGGGGGCAGGGATCACCTTAGTCAGTGAAGCGATGCCCAAAGAACTGCGTGCTTACGGTACTGTGGTAGTTTCCATTGTTGGTGTTTTAGGTGCTGTGGTTGCGGCCATGATCGGTGATTTATTTGATTGGCGTATTGCTTATTTTGTCGGTGGCGTCATGGGCATTGGTCTTTTATTATTACGCTTTAAAGCCAGCGAATCCGGTATGTTTGGGTCGATTAAAGCTCATACGGTTAAACGCGGTTCTTTAATGCTGATTTTTAAATCATGGCCCAGTGCTTTAAAATATTTTAATTGCATTCTAATCGGCATCCCTTTATGGTTTGTCATTGGAATATTGATTACTTTTTCACCGGAATTCGGTAAAGCGTTAGGAATGACCGAAATGCCGACAGCAGGCCACGCCATCATGTACACCTATGTCGGCATATCGTTAGGAAGCTTATTTAGCGGTGTTTTATCGCAATGGTTGGCAAGCCGAAAAAAAGCGACAGCCATTTTTATGGGCTTAAATTTCCTTTTTATTGCCGTGTATCTTTTTAACTCACATCCAAGTACGGGAATATTCTATATTACTTGTTTATTACTTGGTATTGCCAGCGGTTATTGGGCCTTGTTTGTAACAATTGCTGCAGAACAATTCGGTACCAATATCCGGGCAACAGTGGCTACCACGGTCCCTAACTTTGTGCGCGGAGCGGTGGTGCCGGTAACTTTGACCTTTCAGTATCTAAAACCTACCATGGGTATTATTAGTAGCGCTGTTGTGATTGGTTTTTGTTGTGTGGCCGTTGCGTTTTGGGCATTAACAGGTTTGGAGGAGACCCATGCCAAAGATCTGAACTATATTGATTAAGTATGTATTTTAAGGTATACTTATAATAAATACTTTAGGAGGATCAAAATGGTTCATTTAAATATCACTTTTCCCGAAGATTTGAAACGTCAACTGGATCACGAAATTAAACGCGAGAAGACCAAGCGTAGCACATTCATCCAGCGGGCTGTGCGTTTTTATCTTGGCGTAAAGACCAAAAAAGAAAAGAATGCATTTCTTAAAGAAGGGTATCTTGATCTTGCTATGGCAGATGAATCAAGGTTAATTATGGAAGAATTTAAATACGCTGACGCAGAAACATTAAAATACATTGATGATTAAACGCGGTGATCTTTTTTGGGTTGATCTCGATCCTGTCAAAGGTTCTGAACAGTCAGGGCGCCGGCCTGTTTTAATTATCCAGAATGACATAGGCAATGAATTTGCCCCAACAGTTATTACGGCTCCGTTAACAACAAAGCGTTTTCTTAATGAATATCCTTTTAATGTTTTTGTTCTAAAAGGAACAGCTGGTTTAAAATCAGATTCAACAATTTTATTGTCACAAATCCGCATTCTTGACAAATCCCGCCTTGAACAGAGAATAGGCCATTTGCCTGCCGCGTATATGCTCAAAGTTGACATGGCTATTAAAAACAGCCTGGCTTTGTCATAAGTATATATGTGGCCCAAAAGGGGCTCTAGTACATTTTTGGGTAAAACTACCAAGGAGGTTGTGATGATCGACAAAAACCACCCGGAACAATGCTGGATTTCGTTGATTTTAAGGGTCGCCATGGCATCGCTGTTTGGAGTCGCCGCTTTTGGCAAATTTTCCAGCGGTTTGGGCAATTATGCCGCTTTTATGATGAACATGTTCAAAGATACGTTTTTGCCGGGCTGGCTTTTGGCGCCGTATATCAATGTTTTGCCATTTGCCGAGTCTTTAATTGTTATTTGGCTTTTAACAGGCATAAGGCTGCGGGCAGCCTGGATATTTACCGCTTTTGTGTTGCTTACCCTGGCGTTCGGCATGATGGTGGCCAAACAAAGTACTACCGCATCAGAAAATTACATTTATATGATGATAGCTTGCCTGGGGATCTATTTGAGCAAGTATGATAGATGTAGTTTGTTAGGCTGTAAATGTAAGAAATAAAGCCGGAAGATGTAAGAAAAGCCCTTTGGGAGACCAAGGGCTTTTTTATTGCCTAAGGCCATGTTTCATGTGTAAGTACTTAACATAACATATATTATAGGAAGTTATTGGGGTGAGCTTTGAAGGGCTGGAATCTATCCATTTTTTGTCAATTACTGTGGCTAATCAGCCCCTTCGCCCATGGATTGACCTTTCTAAGGGCCATTACCGGCCCTAAATCTTTGTTTATTATAACACAAAGCATACAAATTTAAGCTATCAAAGAACCAAAACCGAAGCCATCACCACAGCCGCCCGAACCTATCCCCTTAAACACAAAAACAAGTACCCAGATGGGCAATTTCTTACAATCTTGATGAATTGAGCTTAGATTAGCCCTTTTAGACGGTTTTAGCAAGCTTTTTAATGAGCTGCTGTGATCAATTCACTAGGAATGAAGTCTATACTAAGCTTGGATTTTAAAGCTATAGCAAGCCGCACAAGAGTGTTAATGTTAATGCGAGTATTCTTTAGATCTTCCAAACGTGAGATCGTTTGTTGGGTAGTCTTAACTTTTTTCGCTAATTCTGCTTGGCTTAAATGCCGCATCTGCCTAAGCTGTGAGATCTTAAAGCCTACCTGAAGCCTCGCGATTTCTTCATCGTAGGCCTTCTTAAACTCCGGGCTCTTTTTAAATTCTTCTCGCAAGTGTTGATCAAACAATTTAGCGACAATTGTTTTGGTTTTCATAAAATACCTCTCTTTATATTTTAGGCAGTTTAATCTTCCCTTGGGTTACACGTTTTTGAAAATCAATCATCCTTTCTCTGGCCTTTGAGATATCCTCCTGTGGAACTTCATCTGTTCTTTTATGAAACGCATGTAACAAAATAATATAGTCTTTAAACATGTACGCATAAATAACGCGGACTTGATTACCAAAAAGCACGACTCTTAGTTCATACAATCCGCCTTGTAAAAAACCAACGTAGGGTCTCCTTAATTCCTGCCACCGATCCTGTAATAATGTAATTCTCGAGAAAATCTTAGTCCTTGTCTTGAAATCAAGGCCATTAATAAAATCCTCAACCGGCCGAACACTTTTATCATCTTCATAGTAAATAGCTTTCTTTTTCATTCTGCCCCTTTGGGCCTATTTAAAATATACACTATTTTTGGTGTAATGTCAATTATGCATTACACCTTATTTAATGTATACATTAATAGGCGTTTATAAGATGTTTTGGTTAGTATTTTTCCTAGGGGAATTCAATTGCTTTTATTGCTTCCGATGGGGGATCGGATTTGAATTACTTATGAGTATGTTACCAAATTATTACGTAATGTAAAGCTTTACAAAAATAGGGCGCTGTTCCCTATTTTTAAGATGACCTCAATTTCTCTATATAATCTTCTAGCGTTTGTTCCAGTAGCGGAATGCGTTGTGCCTTAAGTCTATAAACAGTATCAATTAATTTAGATAATCCTGTTTCTTCGATTCTTTTATTTATTTTACTTAATGTCTCTTCAAATTGAGCTCTTGTGATTCTTTCAACAAGTATACTAGCAATTAAGCAATCCTCTTTTTTGATATTAAATGTAATGTCTTTTAGTGATTGTTCTAACTTTCTTTTGTTAAAGATTAATTCAAATATATTAATTGTTTCTACTTTTAAAGGATACTCAGTGCTAGAAAAGCATCGCCATTCGTGACGTTGGTTCGTAATTCCTTGATTACGGATATTAACTAAGGTTGTAGATTCAACTACCTTTTCAGCTAAAATGTTTATTTCTTGCCAAACTAGTTTTTCTAATTCAGGAATTTGGATATCGCATTCAGTTATAAATTCATTCAATGATATATCAAAATCATGTATTTGGTTTATTAACTCTAAAGGCAATTTATACAAAAGAAGTGATTGATCAATAGTAGGCCAAGACCATTTATTTTCTCTATATATGAATCGATTTGTATAAAATAATTCTAGCAATGCTTGTAAGGTATTGAGGCCTTTTAATAAAGGAACACAAAGTTTATCAATTATTTCTCTATTGATTTTATTTTTTTCTTGTTTTCTATTTTCTTGCAGACTTTGATAAGTAAGAAAAGCCATAGTGCCTGTTACAAGGCTTCCTACACAAACACCAATACTTTCGATAGCAGTCCAATTAGCCACATACTCTCCTAATTTAAAAATAGGGCGCTATCCCCTATTTCAAGATAACATCATGCTTTTGAGGCAGAGACTTTTGGTCTAGCATCAATTAAAACAATATATTTTTCATTTGAAAGTCCAAAACCCTTAAGGATTTCTTCAACCCGCTTTCTTTCCTTTTCAGAAAAAAATAAAATTGCCTTAATTGATTTATCGGTGTCATGGGCTTTTTTATAAATCTCAACCTGATTTTGTAAATTTTGAGCTAACTTAGAATTTGAGGCTAACTTAAACTCAACTAACGTTTTATCTAACGCTCCTTTGGATACTTTAAAATCTACTGGACCTCGTCCTTCATTAGCTTCCCGGGTAACATCAAAATAGGTTGCAAACCATGTTAACCTAAACATGATTTGAATATCAACTTCCCGTTTGATTGGCTTGCCTTTTATATAGAAAATTCGATACCCATCTTTATTTTCTATAACATTCTTTAAAAACAATACTCTCTCATAGCTTTCAGCTAAAGAATCTGGAAGCTTCTCATAAAACTCCGTTTTTTGGGATAAATTTCTTATGAAAGACGAGAGTGCGGTTATAAATATTTGTTGGACTTCCAGAACATGCTCTTCACTTACTGATGTAGCATCTTTACCATGATCCTCTTTATATTTAATATAATAATCAAGGAGTTCAGGATGTTGTTTAATAACAGATGCTATTGCCTTAACAATATCCTTTTGTTTTGGCCTCTTTTCTTTACCTTTCTTTGTAAATTCTGGTTTAGGCAGATTGGAAGAAAAATAAAAATTTAATTGAGACCTAAGTTGAGCATTAGGTACTGATGAAACAATATTATGAAAATGATTGATTAGGTCTGATTTATTGATCCAAGTATCATCTTTTGTTAATAAATCTTTAGGTGTAAGTAATACATAATCATCACCTAGAACGGGTAATAAGAATTTTCGAGATGTCCAAGAAGAGGTCAAATAGTTAAAATCAACACGATCAACCGTAAAAAACTTTAAATTAGATTTATTAACATATTTGTTTGCAAAATCTTCAGTATATTGAAATAAGTAATTTTTTATTAAATTTGATACGAAATCACTAATATTATCTCGTCCGATATTTTCTTTTATTAAACATAATTTCTCTAAGTGAGAATCTCGAGATACATTAGGCTTATCGAAATCGGCAAAAACACTCTTTAAGTTGGTATCCAGTGCTTTTGCGAACTTCATACCTGGCCCATGTCCCCCATTCCCTATTAAACTATAGCCCAACCATGTTTGCTTAACTTCAGGAAAACAATACCAACCCTTCAATAATCCTTTATCAATTTTTGTATCTTGTGAACGATCTCTTAGAAAGGCAACATAACGTAGTATTTCTTTATGCAGTTTTTGATATTCAGGTTTTGGACTATTAAATAATAAAAAAGGATCAATAAATAAGGGCAAATCATTGATCAAAGATATATTAAAAGCGCCATAATTTTCAATATCTGCAGGATTGACATTAAAAATATCAGAAAAATATACTTTTATATTTGGTTCTCTTTTTCGTTTCATACCTATATTTCTAATCCTTGTTTGGATCTACTTCATTCCCTGCCATGTAAAAAATGGTATCAGACGCAATTATTCTTATCATAACAAATTCAATTCTTTCTTTTTATCCAATACCACTTTGTTGAGTTGTGCTTGAATAGCCATTAGTTCCGTTCGTGTAAAGAGTATTGCCTATTCTATGAGTAGTATAGCTATTGCCTTGATTGTCCTGGTAATAATTGAAATTACCAATTTGTTGACTAGTGCCAGAATATCCATTTGAACCATTTGTATATTTAAAGTTTCCAATCTGTTGTTGCGTGTAATCATCTGTAAAACCAGTAGATTCAAATAATAAAAATACAGCAATAATAAGAATTAATTTATTCATATTCC
>Ga0209824_10000101_pt1 | contig 60436 bp, 59 predicted proteins | sample VDWuncwatermetaG_FD_184124 | JGI IMG/M metagenome (GOLD analysis project Ga0209824, IMG submission 184124) | Wastewater microbial communities from Netherlands to study Microbial Dark Matter (Phase II) - VDW unchlorinated drinking water (SPAdes)... ... | reverse complement strand
TCTTTTGGCGGCAGCTGGCTGGTGACAGTATTTCGGGGAATGCCGCTACCGCGTTATCACGATGAATTCAGCTATTTGCTTTCAGCAGACACCTTTGCACACGGCCGTGTGACTAACCCAACGCATCCCATGTGGGAACATTTTGAGACCTTTCATGAATTGATGAGGCCGACGTACATGTCCAAATATCCCCCGGGTCAAGGGTTATTTCTGGCTATGGGCCAAATTTTATTCGGACATCCAATTTATGGGGTATGGTTAAGCGCGGCATTGATGTGCATGGCCATCTGTTGGATGTTGTATGGCTGGGTAACCCCTCGTTGGGCATTAGTAGGGGGCGCGGTCGCTATATTGCAATTTGGTGTATTCACCTATTGGAGCCAAAGTTATTGGGGAGGCGCGGTGGCGGCCTTGGGAGGAGCTCTGGTTTTCGGAGCTTTGCCCAGGATATTCAAATATCAAAGACTAAGAGATGTGTTGTGGTTAGGATTAGGCATCGCGGTCTTGGCTAATAGCAGGCCGTTAGAGGGCATTTTAATAGGTATCCCTGTTGGGATAATGGTGTTACCGTGGAAGATCAAATGGGAGACAATACCCAAGCACAAATTATTTAAAAAAGCTGTTTTGCCCTTATGTATTCTTTTATTAATAACTATTTTAGGAATGGGGATTTATAACAAAAAAATCACAGGCAATGGGTTTATGTTTCCGTACGTATTATACGCAAAAACATATTACGATGTCCCTATGCTGATTTGGGATCCTTTAGATCACCCTAAGCAATTTAATGATAAGGTGATGGCGAAGTACGACCAAGATTGGGTCAAGAATTATTATATCCAAAAAAGGACATGGACAGGTTTTGTCAAGGACATGGTTAAAGACGGTAAACGGCTTTTTAAATTCTTTTTTGGTTTTCCTCTGGCCGTTGGAGCCATGGCAATTGTTTTATTATGGTTTAGGCGTCGCCAGAAGTTATGGCGTTTTATTCTGGCGCTTCTAATCATTTTTGGCGGATGCGCGGCAATGGTCTCTGTGGGCGTCAGAGCTCATTATTTCGCCTCGCTTACATGTTTGGTAGTTTTAATTATTACCTATGGCTTACGATTCTTATCGTTATCATTTCCTGGGCGCCACCTTGGGGCCACCCTATTGGCCTTATTAATGGCCTTTCAATTGGCCCTTAATATATTGGCAACACCGATTCCTCCAGCGGTGATGTCCTTAGGAAGGATCGTCCAATCATCCCCGATGGATCGGACATTTGTGTTTACCAGGCAAGCATTGAAGGACTTTCTGCTTAGAAAAAAAGGGGGACATTTGGTTATTATCAGATACTTGCCCCGACATCGTGTATTTCGTGAATGGGTGTATAATGATGCGGACATTGATCGTTCCCCGATTGTCTGGGCCAGAGACATGGGAGCTGATAAGAATGCCCAATTATTGCAATATTTTAAAAATCGACGGGTGTGGCAGGTGGAAGTTTTTTGGGATCTTAGTCACAGCTCTTTTGAGTACGATGCAAGATACTAAAAAAGAAAGGTCTACGTTATGTGGCAATACTTAAAGTGTAATAATGGGTGGCTGATCATAGGACTTCTCGCTCAAAGCATGTTTTTCCTTAGGTTTTTCATCCAATGGATTGCTTCTGAAAAAATAAAGAGGAGCGTTATACCGGTAAGTTTTTGGTACTTTAGCATATTAGGAGGCGTTGGATTATTAGCATATGCATTACATATAAAAGATCCGGTATTTATTCTAGGTCAGTCCCTGGGGATATTTGTTTATATAAGAAATCTTGTTCTTATCAACAGACAGAATCGTCGAACAAAGTGATTTACATTTGAATATTAATGCGTATAATTAAAATTTTCAATTTATAAATCCATTAACAATAGATACTTACAAATTTTGGAGAGGTGGGTCGGAGCTATGAAAAACGCAGCGACACAACACCTCTTCCTTTTCTGAATTATTTAAATAGTAATTTTGTATTTGATAATAAATCTTTGGTAGGGAGAGGTGGCAGAGTGGTTGAATGCAATTGCCTGCTAAGCAATTGACCTGGGTAACTGGGTCCTCGGGTTCGAATCCCGACCTCTCCGCCAGTACTTTTACATTCTGCCTTAAAAAATTCTCGCAAGTTCTTGTTTTTAGGCTGGTTATAGTGCATACTATACAAAAAGGTTTAATGAGTTTAAAGATTTGGGTAAAAATACCGTGACTGAATTTTTGAGAGTATCTTACTGAAAAGGAAAAAATATGTCAAAGAAAGTTCATTATTTATTGTTGTTGCTGCTGGTATTGACTGTTTCCACCGGTTGCGAAACAATGAAAGATGGGGCAACCGGTTTTGCCAAAGACGTACAAAATGCAAGGGATCCGGATAAAAACGGCTGGAATGCCATCAAAAAAGCGGATGCCTGGATGCAACAAAATATGTGGTGATTGTAAAAATTCCGTTGTTCTCCTCTTGCAAACTGTGTTAGAATACCCGCTTGTCTACAAATTCATATTAAAAAAACGGCCCATTAAATCCTGAAAAATCCTATGTCTAAATACAACGGTATTATACGACATTTTAAAGGTAAACGCCTGTTGGTCATAGGTGATGCGGTGCTTGACCAGTATATCAAAGGGAGCGTATCGCGTATCTCCCCAGAGGCGCCGGTGCCTATTGTCCTTCAAGAAGAGTCCTTTTTTACGCCAGGTGGCGCTGCTAATGTTGCCAATAATCTGGCCAGTTTAGGGGCCGATGTCACCCTGGTAAGTAAAATTGGCAATGATATTGAAGGCAGTATTCTCAAACGTGAATTGCTTAAACGCCATATTCATACCAATGGACTTTTTATAGACAGTAATATTGATACCATTTTTAAAACACGCATCATTGCCCAACATCAGCAGATTGTCCGTTTAGACAGGGAAAAAGCAAGCAAGGCAGGGTTGGATCTTATTAAAGAAAAAAAAATTTTACCATATCTTCGTCGTCACATGAAGGATTTTCAAGCAGTCATTATTTCTGACTACGGCAAGGGATTGATTGATTCAAGGCTTTTAGATCAGGTGCATGAATTAGCTTTTAGCTATAAATTGCCTGTGGTGGTGGACCCGAAATTGGAAGATTTGCGTGAGTATGGCCAAGTCAGCTGTATTACCCCTAATAAAAAAGAAGCTGAAGCGGCACTAAAGAATATTTCGGAAAGTACTCGTAAAGCGTTTGGGATACGTTCAACAAAACTCGATAACAAACAAGACATTGAAACTAATGGTCGCGGGCTTTTAAATTTTTTAGGTATTGAGTCGCTTTTGATCACCTTAGGCGAACATGGCATGTATCTCTTTGAGCATAATAACCCCCCTTTTCCTATACAAACGATGGCACGTCAGGTTTTTGACGTCTCCGGGGCCGGGGATACGGTCATTGCCGTGTTTGCTTTATGCCTGGCCGCAGGTACGGATAAATCTCAGGCAGCTAAAATTGCCAATTACGCAGCCGGGATTGTGATTGGAAAAATGGGCACGCAAGCGGTTGAGTTGGATGAATTGCAAGAGGCGATGGGGGCGGGCAAATGAAGACCATCGGCGTCATTCCTGCACGCTTTGCCTCCACGCGCTTTCCTGCCAAGGTTTTGGCAAATATCGCCGGGAAACCGTTGATCCGGCATGTGTGGGAAAAAGCCACCCTATGTAAAGAGCTTGATGAAGTACTGATTGCCTGCGACCACCAAGAGGTCTTTAAGGCAGCTCAAAATTTTAAGGCGCGGGTGGTTATGACCGACCCCCATCATCCTTCAGGATCTGACCGCATTGCTGAGGCGGTTAAGGATTTAAATGCGGATATCGTGGTCAATATTCAAGGTGATGAACCTTTTATTGATTTCCGGACCATTAATGCGCTGGCCGTTCTTTTAAAGCAGGATGCCAAAACCATGATGGGGACGGTGATCAAGGAAATCACCGATGATGCGGATTTTTTAAATCCTAACGTGGTCAAATGTGTTGTGGATGATCAGGGATATGCCTTGTATTTTTCTCGTGCGCCTATTCCGTATCATCACAACAAAAATACTTCTTTGAGAAGAACAAATTATAAACATTTGGGCCTTTATGCGTACCGTAAAGATTTTTTAATGAAGTTTACAAATTGGCCTAAAGGGGCCTTGGAGTCTATCGAAGAGCTTGAGCAGCTGCGGGCACTTGAGCGCGGAGTAAAAATAAAAACAACAGTGACTACTTATGAATCAATGGCGGTGGACACCCCGCAAGATTTACAGAAAGCCCAGGTATGGTTCGACAAGTTAAAATTAATGACAAAGTAATTTTTGGCGGCAATAAGCCTTTGGTGCTGATTGCCGGCCCTTGTGTGATCGAGTCTCCATCGGGAACGTTAAAAATTGCTGAGGCTATTAAAAAGATCACATCAAAACTTCATATCCCTTTTGTTTTTAAAGCGAGCTTCGATAAAGCTAATCGCACCTCGATCAATTCTTTTCGGGGGCCAGGGCTTTATGAAGGCCTCAAAGTCCTTTCTCAAGTCAAATCAAAGCTTGGGATTCCGATTTTATCCGACGTGCATGATATCAATCAGGCACAGATGGCCGGCGCAATTTTGGATATTATTCAAATCCCGGCTTTTTTATGCCGCCAAACAGACTTGATTGTTGCCGCGGCCAAGACGGGAAAAACAGTGAATGTGAAAAAAGGACAGTTTATGGCGCCTTGGGACATCAGCGGCATTGTCAAAAAGATGCAAGAGGCGGGTAATCATAATTTACTTTTGACCGAACGGGGTGTGTCTTTTGGTTATAATAATCTGGTTTCTGATTTTAGATCTTTGCCGATTATGCGCTCTTGGGGTTATCCGGTTGTTTTTGATGGCAGTCATAGCGTTCAAAAACCGGGTGGTTTAGGGAATACTTCCGGAGGAGAAAGTCAATATATACCGCTTTTGGCCCGCTGTGCTGTCGCGGCCGGAGTTGATGCGATATTTTTAGAAACGCATCCGAATCCAGGACGCGCCCTGTCTGACGGGCCCAACACATTGCCTTTGAAAAATTTAGAAAATTTATTAAAGGACTTAATAGCCATTGATCGGATTACGGATAAAAATGCTTAAACGAGCTAAAGAAGTTTTAACCATAGAAGCCCGGGCCATCGGGGTAATGACGCGCCGTTTGGATCATCATTTTGAAGCCGCGGTTGACACTATCGCTAAATGCAGCGGCCGTGTCATTGTCTGCGGCATGGGCAAGACCGGTATAGTTGGCCGCAAGATTGCAGCTACCTTGTCGTCAACCGGAACGCCCAGCATTTTTTTGCATAGCGCTGAGGCGGTGCATGGTGATTTAGGCCAGGTCACGGCCAAAGATGTCGTGATCATTATCTCTCAAAGCGGTGAGACTGAGGAGACCGTTCGCCTTTTGCCTTTGGTGAGAAAAATTGGGGCCAAGATCATTGTGATGACGGGCAATCCCAAATCCACCTTGGCCCGTCACGCAGATTTGGTTTTAAATATCAAAGTCAAAGCTGAAGGCTGTCCTTTGGGGTTAGCACCGATGGCATCAACAACCGTGACCATGGCCTTAGGTGATGCGATGAGTGCTTGCCTGATTGATCGCAAAAAATTTAAGAAGGAAGATTTCGCCTTGTATCATCCCGGAGGTACTTTGGGCCGGCGGCTTTTGTTAAAAGTGGAAGATATCATGCGTCGTGAAAGTTTTTTTGCCAGGGTCGCGGCCTCCACATCGGTCAAAGATGTCTTATGGGCGATCACCAAAGCACGCTGCGGATGCGCTTGTGTGGTGGATGGCAATACCAAGCTTTTAGGTATTTTTACTGATGGGGATTTACGCCGGCATCTGGAAGATGATCCTGCTGTTTTGGTAAGGAAGGTCTCTGAGGTGATGACCAAAAATCCCGCTTCTATTGGAAAAGAAAAGCTGGCGGCCCAGGCTTTTGATATTTTGAAAAGCAAAAAAATTGATGAATTGCCGGTGGTGGATCATTCCGGGCGTGTGGTAGGACTTCTAGACATTCAGGATTTGCTTAAGGCAGGGTTGGTTTGATGAAGGACGCGTTAAAAAAGATCAAAGTCGTGGCGATGGATGTCGATGGTGTTCTGACGGATGGACGTATTATCATTGACAGCAATGGTGTTGAAACCAAAAATTTTGACGTGCAGGATGGTTTTGGAATTGTATTTTTAAAAAAATGCGGTATTAAGACGGCGATACTATCAGCGCGGGCGTCCGGAGTGGTTGCTCATTACGCCAAAAATTTAAAAATCGACAAGGTCTATGTGGGCGTGTATCCTAAACTTAGTGCTTATGAGAGCATGTTAAAAGAGTTCAAAGTGCTTGATAAGCAAGTCTGTTTTATCGGCGATGATGTAGCGGATTTGACTGTTATGCGCCGATGCGGGGTAAGTGTGGCTGTCGCCAACGCTGTTTTTGAAGTCAAACAAATCGCGGATTATGTAACAGTCAGGCGAGGCGGACAAGGTGCGGTCAGGGAAGCTGTTGAATTGATTTTACAAGCACAGGGACATTGGGGCCCCCAACTTTATGAACATTAAAAATCGTAGTGTCATTGCGAGGAGCGAAGCGACGAAGCAATCTCTTTTCTTATTTTTGTTGATTTTTGCTCTGTGCCCCAACGTCTGCCGCGCGGATGAATCAACTGGATCTTCTCCTTTATCACAGCAGCTGCAGGGGTTTAATCTTAACGGTTATAGCAATACCGGAGAGAAAGCCTGGGACGTTAACGGCACCAAGGCGGATATTTCTGATACAAACATTCAAATTACAAACGTGGATGCTAATTTTTATGGTAATCAACAAGCTAATTTAACGGCGGATCACGGCACGATCAACAAAACTAATGGCAATGTAAACTTGAAAGATAATGTGGTGATTACATCCAAGGATCGCGGCACTCAAATGACCACGGACACCTTAGACTGGAATCGCAATAAAGATTTAGTCAGCACCAAGGATCCGGTCAAAATTGTGGATGAGCAGGGGGTGGTTACGGGTCTGGGAATGTTAGCTCACCCAAATTTGAAAAAAGCGCAGATTAATAAGCAGGTGAAAGCTGTTATCCATACCCAGCCGGAAGGTGAACCTGATAGTCAGGTCATAACAATTACGTCAGATGGCCCGATGCAAATGAATCAGGCGACAATGTATGCGGTATTTAATATACACGTCATAGCAGTGGAGGCGTCCACTGGCCGCGAACTTCACTGCGATAAAATGGAAATATGGTTTGACCAGGCGACCAAGCATATCAAAAAAGCCATATGCACCGGACATGTGATAGCGATTCAAGGTCCCGATATCAGTCATTCGGATCAAATGGTGTACGATGGAGAGACGCAAGTTTTGACCATGACCGGCCGGCCTAAAATCGAATTTGTTACCGGCGGCACCAAAGGTAAGGGCATGTTTCAGTCTCTTGGCAAGTGACGTAAACGAAACGTTTACGTCATCCTGAGGCAACTGCCGAAGGATCTCTAAAAGAACGACCAGTCATGGATGGTTATTTTATTGAGATTCTTCGCTTCGCTCAGAATGACAAAGGTTATTCATTATGCGTTTATTAGAAGCAAAAAATTTAGTCAAAATTTATGGCGGTCGCCGTGTCGTGGATGGCCTGACCATTACTGTCGGCCGTTCGGAAATAGTGGGGCTTTTAGGCCCTAACGGAGCAGGCAAGACCACCAGTTTTTATATGGTGGTGGGAATTATCCGCCCTGAACAAGGTCAGGTGATCTTCGATCAGGACGATATCACTAAAAAACCGATCCATGAGCGCTGTCATCTGGGTATCGGCTATTTATCACAGGAAAGTTCTATTTTTCGTAAACTTACCGTCGAGCAGAATATAACGGCGATTTTGGAAACTTTAAATATCAGCCCTTCCGAGCGCAAGCGCCGCCTGGAGTCATTGCTCGAAGAACTAAATATTTCGCATTTAGCCCGTGCCAAGGCTTATACGCTTTCCGGCGGGGAGCGCCGCCGCTTGGAAATCACCAGGGCTCTCGTGACTAATCCTTCATTTTTGCTTTTGGATGAGCCGTTTTCCGGTATAGACCCTATTGTGGTGGCCGAAGCCCAGGAAATTATCAAAGATTTAAAAAAAAAGGGATTGGGGATTTTATTGACAGATCATAATGTCCGTGAGACGCTGTCGATTACCGATCGGGCGTATCTTGTCGCAGACGGCCGTATACTTATTTCGGGTACTGCCCAGGACTTGATCAATGACCCTAAAGCACGCAAGATTTATCTTGGAGAAAAGTTTACTATGTAGCAAAGCCGACCAGGGGACATGGCTTTAGCCGTGTCCCCAAGCAGGTTGCCGAGCAAATGAGGGTTGAAGGTGAAAGCGACCCAGAGTAACGCACCTAACGATGTTGATTAGGAAAGGGAACTAAATGAAAGTTGAAGTTAAAAAAGTAGACGCTTTAAAACGTGAAATGAAATTTGAAATCCCCCGCGAAAAAGTTACCGAGGCTATGGATGCTGTTTATAATGAAATTGGCAAACATGCCAAGGTCAAAGGTTTTCGTCCCGGCAAAGTCCCTCGCCATATTTTAGTCAATTCTCATGGCCAATTAGCCAAAGATGAGACCATTAAAAAAATTATCCCGCAAGCCTATCATGAGGGAGTTAGTCAGCAGCAATTAAACCCCATTGATCTTCCGGAAATTACCGAGGTTAATCTTAAAGATGGTGTATTGACTTTTACAGCGACACTCGATATCCATCCGAAAATTGAGATCAGTGAATACAAAGGGATCTATGTTGAGCGTAAAAAAAGCGAAGTCACTGAGGAAGAAGTACTAAAGACTCTGGAATTTTTTAAAAAAGGCCGTATGACCCAAGAAGTCACCATTGACGATAATTTTGCTAAGGGGATGGGATTCCCAAGTCTCGAAGAATTTAAAACAGCGATCAAGCGTCAGATAGAATTTGATAAAGACCGCACCCATCGCATGGATGTGGAAAATCAAATTGTGGAAAAATTGCTTAAAAATGCTAAACTGATTGTTCCACAATCCCTAGTTAAACGCCAGCTGCATCACCGGTTAAATGAGAATTTGCGCCGTCTTAAATCCCAGGGTTTAAGTGATGAAGAACTCAAGAAAAAAGAAGAAGAGCTGCGCATACAGCTTGGGCCTGCTGTTGAACGTGAGGTCAAAATTTATTTAATCTTGGAAGAGATTGCTAAACTTGAAAACATAATACCCGCTGAACCTAACGAAAATTTACCGGGAAAGGTAATGGAATTTTTGTTGAAAGAAGCCAAGTGGAAGGAGATCTAAATGGAAAAGTCCCAAATATTAATTCCGATGGTCGTTGAGAAAACAGGTCATGGCGAGCGCGCCTATGACATTTATTCCAGGCTTTTAAAAGAACGCATTGTTTTTTTAGGCACGGGTGTCGATGATCATGTGGCTAATTTGATTATCGCCCAGCTTTTGTTTTTACAATCTGAGGACAAAGAGAAGGACATCTTTTTATATATTAACTCTCCTGGCGGTTCTGTGACTGCGGGGTTGGCTATTTATGATACGATTCAATATGTCAAGCCTGATGTGGTGACCTGTTGCATTGGTCAGGCAGCGAGCATGGGCGCGGTATTGTTGACCGCCGGGGCCAAGGGCAAGCGTTATGCGCTTCCTAATGCCCGCATCATGATCCATCAGCCTTGGGGCGGCACACAGGGCACGGCCAGTGACATACACATCCAGGCCCAGGAAATTTTACGCATGAAGGATGAGATTAATAAAATTTTAGCTAATCACACCAAACAGCCTCTTGAAAAAATTGTCAAAGACACTGATCGTGATTTCTTTATGTCCGCTCAGGAATCAAAAGATTATGGTTTAGTCGACGGTGTGATTGCCCATTTTGGTGAGGCAATTAAATAACTCCCCCAGCCCTCTTTATAAAAAAGAGGGGAGACTAATGAAAAATCCCCCTCTTTAGTACTAAAGAGGGGTTAGGGGAGTTCTCGGAAAGGTAATGTATTATGAAACGCAATCTGCTGTTGACCCCAGGACCAACCCAGGTGCCTCCTGGACTTTGTGAGGCTTTAGGCCGGCCGATCATCCATCACCGCACCCCGCAATTCCAGGATAATATCAAGCAGGCGGTGGAAGGTTTAAAAGAAGTTTTCCAAACTAAAAATGATATTTACATTTTAACCTCTTCAGGCTCCGGTGCCATGGAGGCTGCAGTGGTCAATTTACTTGTCCCCGGGGAAAAGGCCATTGCTGTCGATGGCGGGAAATTCGGCGAACGCTGGGTGGAGCTTTGCCGGACGTATAAAGCCAATACCATCGTTCATAAAATCCAATGGGGCAAGGCACCCACTGCGGCAGAAATTAAATCCTTACTTGACGCTCATCCTGATACTAAGGCCGTGTTTATCACCCTGGCAGAAACCTCAACCGGTGTGACTCCTGATGTTAAAGCTATTGGCGAGGTGGTCCACCTTACTAAAGCTGTTTTAGTCGTTGATGCTGTGTCAGGTTTAGCTGTTCAGGAAATAAAAACAGATGAATGGTTTTGTGATGTGGTTGTATCAGGCTCGCAAAAGGGACTCATGTTGCCGCCTGGTTTGGCTTTTGTCAGCGCCTCACCCAAGGCTATTGATTTGATCAACAAGAGTACGACACCTCGCTATTACTTTGATTTGCGTGAATGCAAAAAAGCGATGGAAAAAACCGATACTCCTTTTACACCGGCCATCGGTATTCTTATTGCCTTAGTCGACAGTCTTAACATGATTAAAAAAGACGGTTTGAACAATTGTTTCGCGCGTTACGCGCGTTTAGCCCGTGCTGCACGCGCGGGATGCGTTGCCATTGGTTTGGAATTGTATCCGGATCCAACTTGCTTGACCAATGTGTTGACCGCGGTCAAGGTACCTGCGAATATCGACGGAGAAAAATTGGTTAAAACCATGCGCGATACCTATGGCATTACCTTTGCCGGTGGGCAAGATCATCTCAAGTGTAAGGTCATCCGTATGGCCCATATGGGGGCCCTGGATGAATATGATATCCTCACAGGGCTAGCTTGCCTGGAAAAAGTATTGAATCAAATGGGTCATAAATTTGAATTAGGAGCAGCGCTTACAGCTGCACAAAAGTCTCTAAATGCTAAATAATCGTGTCATTGCGAGGAGCCGTAGGCGACGTGGCAATCTTTTTAAAAAGATTGCTTCGCTTCGCTCGTAATGACATTGTAAATAGGACAAGGACAGGGTATGTTTAAAATCTTAATCAGCGATAAATTAGAAAAAGAAGGCCTTGATATTTTAACTGCGGATAAACGTTTTACAGTGGATTGTAAATTCGGTATATCTGCGGATGAATTACAAAAAATAATCAAAGATTACGATGCCTTGATCGTGCGTTCCGGTACTCAGGTGACGTCCCGGATCATAGAAGCCGCGGATAAATTAAAAGTGATCGGGCGCGCGGGTGTCGGCTTGGATAATGTGGATTTGCAGGCTGCCACCAAAAAAGGGATTGTGGCCATGAATACTCCGGCAGGCAACACCACTTCCACCGCCGAGCAAACCATGAGCCTGATCATGGCGCTTTCACGCAATATCCCTCAGGCCGTTGCTTCCTTAAAGTCCGGTAAGTGGGAACGTTCTAAATTTACCGGGGTTGAATTGTATGGAAAAGTTTTGGGTATTATCGGTTTAGGCCGTATTGGATCGACGGTGGCTAAAATGGCCCAGGCTTTTGGTATGGTGATTCTGGGCTTCGACCCGTATCTATCCGCTGAAATTGCCCAAAAAAATGGTATCAAATTAGTTGATCTCAATGAAATTTATAAAACCGCAGATTTTATTTCGGTGCATATCCCTAAAACGGAAGAAACTACCCATATGATCGGGGACGCTCAAATTGCTTTAATGAAGAAAACAGTACGTCTGATCAATTGTGCCAGAGGCGGCATCATTGATGAGCCTGCGTTGATCAAAGCTTTGCAGGAAAAGCGTATTGCCGGTGCTGCTTTAGATGTTTATGAAGTTGAGCCGCCGAATTTTCAATCTCCGCTTTTAAAATTGGATAATTGCATAACCACACCGCATCTTGGCGCGTCCACTTCTGAAGCCCAATTGAACGTGGCCATTGAGATCGCCCACGCGGTCAAAGATGCTCTTACCGGGGCAGGGATCCGCAATGCCGCGAATTTTCCGTCCTTGTCTCTGGAAGCTTACAAAATCATTGAGCCATATTTGGGCTTGGCGGAACGCATGGGTAAATTCGCCGGTCAATTAATACAGGGGCGCGTCAATCAAGTGACGATTACCTACAGCGGGGCGGTCGCTCAGGAAAAAGTCACGGCCGTGACCATGGCTCTGTCTCATGGACTTTTAACTCCGGTCTTAGGCGAAGATGTCAATACCATTAATGCCCTGAACATGATGAAAGAGCGTGGTGTTACTATTAAAGAAATTATCTCCAATCAGGAAGGCGAGTATGTCAACGCCATCGGCCTGGATATCACCACCGATAAAGAACCATTTTCTTTACTGGGCACCCTATCCAGCAATAAACAGCCCCGCATTGTTAAAATCAACAATGTTTATGTGGAGGCTGTCCCTGGCGGGCATATGTTGTTTATCAATAATAATGACAAGCCCGGTATAGTGGGTACAATCGGCACGCTATTAGCCGCGGAAAATATCAATATTGCCGGCATCACTTTAGGCCGTGAAAATCAGCAGGGGGTTGCGGTCAGCGTTGTTAACGTTGACAGTGAAATCCCGGAATCCCTTATTAAAAAATTACGCAAAACCAAAAATATACTTTTTGCCAAAGCCATAAAGGTATAAACACTGTCATTCCCGCCCCGACGAACAACTGTGAGTGTCCGATATGAGGACCAAATACATTCGGGGGTAAACTCCAGCGGGAATCCATAACAGAATTAATTCTGAAAATGAATGATCTTCTCTTTATTGCTTTTGGAGCTGGTTTACGGGATGGGCTTAATCCCTGCATTTTTATGACCAGTGCCGCTTTTATCGCCCATGGGCTTTGGCTGCGTTCAAATTCTTTGCGCGCAGGTTGGCTGCGTATTATTTTTGTGCTGGTCTATGCATCAAGTTTTTTGGAATTTAATTTTGGGCCTGCTCAAATTTTTATTTTACGAAAAGAATTTATCTTTGCCGCCAAAATTCTTTATTTCGTTTTAGGTGTTTGGGCTTTTATTTTAGGTATTTTATTTTTTAAAGATTGGTTTTTAAAAGGCCCAATTGCGAACAACTGTGAGTGTCCGGTACGAGGACCTTCGACCTCAAAGGTGATGCCATTGGAAGGAACAAAACAACGAAGTAATCCCTTTAAAAGACCAGCAATGCTGTTGCTAACAGTTATCTTGGGGCTAGTTTTAAGTGTCCTGGCCACTGTTTGGCCCATCAATAATTATATTATGCTTTTAGGTAATGAAGCATTTTTAAAAGGTCAATGGCAGGCGGTGATGCCGCTGCTGATTGGTTATGTTTTTACCAGTATGTGGCCGCTATGGTTTGTTTGGGCATTTTTAAGCATTAAAAATCTGCGGCCATCCTTGTTGAAAATTGTTTGTGCCTCTGTTTTTTTCACGGCATCATCGTGTGTGATTTTTATATTTAAGTGACAAAAGGCCCAATTGCTTCGTTTTGCGAAGCGAAGAGGTAGGGGGTATTGTCATCCTGAGCCAACTGGCGAAGGATCTTAATGGAATTAATTCTTTTGAGATTCTTCGGCTTTGCCTCAGAATGACAGAATGGGGAGTTCGTGAATTTAGTCGTGATCGGCGCTCAATGGGGTGATGAAGGCAAAGGAAAATTGATCGATATCCTCTCTGAAGGTGTGGACATCACCGTGCGTTATCAGGGGGGTAATAATGCCGGCCATACCGTTATCGTCGGAAATAAGGAATATGTTTTTCATTTGGTCCCTTCGGCCATTTTGCGTCCAAAAAAAATCTGTGTGATCGGTAATGGGGTGGTCATTGACCCCAAGGCCTTATTGGAAGAAATTGATGGTTTAAAAAAACGCAGCTTGCCAATGAATGGCGCACGGCTTAAAATTTCTGCCAACGCGCATGTGGTTATGCCGTATCACCGGGTGATGGATCGGTTGCGTGAAGGTAAACGCTTAAATAAGATCGGCACCACAGGGCGCGGGATCGGACCTTGTTATTCTGATAAAGTCGGACGTATGGGCATTCGCATCATTGATCTTTTAAATCCTAAGGTGCTCAAGGCCAAGCTGGTGGATAATCTTAACGAGAAGAATGATATTTTTGTAAAAGTGTACGGCTTTAAAAATTATGATTTCAGCGAAATTTATAAGGAATACTTAAATTTCGGCCGACGGCTGAGACCTTATATTTGCGATACAGCCCTTTTTTTAAACCAGGCTATTAAGACCCGGAAAAAAATCCTTTTTGAGGGTGCCCAAGGGACATTTTTAGATATTGATTTTGGTACCTATCCTTTTGTGACTTCGTCTAATGCCACTACCGGCGGTGTTTGTTCTGGTACGGGAGTGCCTCCTACCAAGATCGGGCAGGTGGTAGCCGCTCTTAAGGCGTACACAACCCGGGTAGGGGAAGGTCCTTTCCCTACTGAATTTGACAAAGCAATGAATGAACGTATCCGCAGCAAAGGCCGTGAGTTTGGTGCCACGACAGGTCGTCCCAGACGCTGCGGATGGTTTGATGCGGTGCTCGCGCGGTATGCCGTGACCATTAACGGTGCCACACAATTAGCGATTATGAAGCTTGATGTATTAGATGAACTTGAAGAGATAAAGATCGCCACGGCGTATAAATATAAAAGAAAAGTTTATAAAGATTATTCCCACGATTTGGACGTGTTGGCTCATGCCAAACCTGTTTATGAAAAATGGCCTGGCTGGAAGTCTTCGACCCGAGAGATACGTCAGTATAATAGGCTGCCGCTTGCAGCCCGTCGTTATATTGAGCGTTTGGAAGAGTTATTAGATGTCCCCATCAAATATATCTCCGTGGGGTCAAAACGAGATGAAATCATCGTTCGTAGGGAATATTTCATTACTTGACTTTCATAAATGCCTGTGATAATTTGAGTTCTAAATAATAATAGTATAAACAGGGAGGATTGTAATGCGTTCTAATAAAACAGTCTTAATGAATATTTCTTTAGTTCTGGTGCTTGCTCTGGGACTTTCCGGTTGTACGATTATTCTTCAAAAAGGCCGCCGTACCGATATTGAGAAAATTTCCAAATTAAAGAATGATATGAACGAATTAGAACGTGCCAAGGGTGAATTGGAAAAACGCCTTCAGGATGAGATCAATAATAAACAAGTGAAGGTAGAAATGCAGAATAAGGGTTTGGTTATTACCTTCGTATCAGAAGTATTGTTTGATTCCGGGAAAGCCAAATTACGCAAGGATTCCTACTCGAAATTAGATAAAGTCGCCGGTGTTTTAAACACGACAGTTGTTGATTTAAATGTGGGTATAGAAGGTCATACGGATAATCAACCAATCAAGAAATCAGGCTGGAAATCTAATTGGGAATTATCTACTGCCCGCGCGTTGTCTGTTTTGCATTATTTAAGTGATAAAAGTGTGGCTGAGCCTCGTCTGGCGGCCATTGGTTATGGTGAATATAAACCGGTCGCTTCCAATGATACTAAAGGAGGCCGTCAGAAAAATCGCCGTGTTGAAATTGTTATTCTTCCCAAAACTGAAACGACAAACACTGATGCCGCGTCTGATCAGGGACAATAATTAATTCAACACCGGGTGTTAGAAAAATATCATATGAAAGACATTATTCTGGTCATATCTTTATTGCTGGCGGTTGGCTTATCGGTGATGGTGGTACGTTTTGCTCAAAAAGCTGACAAAGCCGGCAAAAGTCTGGAAGAAGAGCGTTACAGCCGTATGGTGGCTGAAGAAACTTTACAAAAAAATGATGCTAAATTAGTGACTCTACAGGAAGCCGTGCAAGAGGATCAGAATAAAATAGCCAAAATCGAAGATATTCTCGATCAGGAAAAAACTGTAAATTTGGATTTAAAGAAGCAGTATGATGAATTAACGGAAGCTAAAGCTAATTTGGAAAATAAATTACAGACGGTGCTTCAAGAAAAGGCCGCGGCGGCTTTACAGGCCCATGCAGGACCGTCTATGCCAGCTAACGCACAACCAGCACAAGTAGCAACAAATCCAGTTGCCGCGGGGCACTGAACTCTTAAGTATACGGCTTTGACGATGGGGGATGAATATCCCCCTTTTTAATTATGGACAAAGATCAACTTCCCCGTCATGTAGCTATTATTATGGATGGCAATGGCCGTTGGGCCAAAGCCCGGGGGATGAGCCGCGCTCAGGGACACTTGGAAGGGGTTAAAAGGGTCGAAGAAATCATTAAAGCCGCCCGTAATAGAGGCATAGAGTTTTTGACTATTTATGCTTTCTCGACGGAAAACTGGAGCAGGCCGCAAGATGAAGTGTCTATGATCATGCGTACCTTCATCACGGTTTTAGACCAAAAGGCCAAAGAACTTGAGGTCAATGGCATTCATATCAATTTTATTGGCCGCCGTCAAGAAGTGCCGCCAGAAGTATTAAAAGCCATGGATGAAGCGGCCCTGCTAACAATGAATAATACAACCATGACGCTTAATATAGCTTTTAATTATGGCGCGCGCGCCGAGATAGTTGATGCCATCAAATCCATTTTTGCCCAAGCGCATGAAGGCAAGATAAAAGCTGATGATATTGACGAAAAGGTCATCAGCTCTCATTTATACACTAAAGGTCAGCCGGACCCTGATTTGTTGATCCGTACTTCGGGTGAAGAGCGCATCAGCAATTTTTTATTGTGGCAGCTTTCTTACGCTGAGTTGTACTTTACGGACAAATGTTGGCCGGAATTTAACGAAGAAGAGTTTTCAAAAGCTTTGACTAGTTATACCCAAAGAGAACGCCGCTGGGGCAGGCTTGCCTCGCCGCAAGGCGGGGTAAAGGTATAACCCCTATTGCTTTGCTTCGCAAAGCGAAGCTGCAAGGGCTACGCAAGGTTCGCTTATGTCTTGGAAAAGATTCATGTCATCGGTATTTATGATCGCTCTAACAGCCTTGTGCGTTATTTACGATATTTCGTTTATTGGGTTGGTGGTTGTGTTGACCGCAGGCGGCCTTTATGAATTTTTTTATATGGTGCGTAAAAAAGATGTCCCGATTTACAGTTATACCGGCATTTTTATAGGTCTTTTGATCCCTATTTCTATTTTTACCCATTTTGAGCCGACTAACAATTGGGAGTTGCTATTTATTGTTATAGGATTTTTATTGATCTTGTTTATGCAATTCGCACGTAAGGATAACCGCCACGCGATTTTAGGTTTGTCGACAACCCTATTTGGAGTTTTGTATGTGGCTTGGTTTTTTAGTTTTTTAGTTAAGATCCGTCTGATGCTGCCGGGCATAGAAGGGGTTAAATTATTAGGATTTATTCTTCTGGTGACTAAAAGCGCTGATATCGGGGCATTGCTTATCGGCAGCAGTTTGGGCAAGCACCCGCTTTTACCAAATGTTAGTCCCAATAAATCTGTTGAAGGAACCCTGGGGGCGATTTTAATGTCAGCATGCACGGCATTGATCTTTCGTTCATTTTTGCCGCCGACATTGGATTTACCATCTTGGCAAATATTTTTTATGGGAGCTTTTTTCGGCGGCTTGGGACAGTTGGGGGACCTCTCCGAATCTTTGATCAAGCGCGACTGCGGAGTCAAAGATTCCGGAAAATTCTTACCCGGGATGGGCGGGATTTTGGATATCATTGACAGTTTATTATTCTCGGCACCGGCGTTTTATTTGTACATGAGCTCCATACTCAATACATTGCAATAATGAAACCTAGATCGCTAGCCATTTTAGGTTCGACCGGCTCCATAGGCCTTAATACATTGAAGGTGGTGGATTACAACCCCCAACACTTTCAAGTGAAGGCTTTAAGTGCTTACAATAATTTTAAACTGCTTGAGCGTCAGATAAAAAAATATAAACCTTCACATGTGGCTGTGGGGGTTGAGGGCTTAGCTTATTTTAAAAGTATTGGCATAAAAGGAGTGAAGTTTTACCCTACCCGGGATTGTGCCCAGATTGCGTCTTTGAAAGAAGTTGATGTGGTGGTTCTTGCCATGCGGGGGTCAAGCGCTTTGATGCCTTTTTTAGAGGCCCTGCGCGCGGGCAAGACAGTGGCACCTGCGAATAAAGAAGCGTTGGTTATTGCCGGTGATTTGATCATGAATGAGGCGCGTCGTCATCAGGCGCGCATTATTCCAATAGATAGTGAACAGAGCGCTATTTTTCAATGTTTGGAAGGACAAAAATCAAAACCTGTATTTGTTCATTTGACTGCCTCTGGCGGGCCTTTAAGAGAAGTGAGACCAAAAGATTTTAAGCAAATGACTCCCAGGGATATTTTACGCCATCCTCGCTGGAAAATGGGGCCTAAAATTACCGTGGATTCGGCGACCATGATGAATAAAGGCTTTGAAATCATTGAAGCCAAGCATTTGTTCAATTTGAGCTGCAATCAAATTAAAGTGTTGATCCATCCGGAGGCGATCATTCATTCCATGGTGGAATTCGCCGATGGCTCCCTGCTCGCTCAGTTAGGGGTAACGGATATGCGCCTGCCTATTCAATACGCCTTGACGTATCCTGAACATTTGCCGACGGGCCTTAAGAATCTTAACCTCGCAGAATTAGGATCGTTAAGTTTTCAAAAGCCTGATCTTAAAAAATTTCCGTCTCTGGGCTTGGGCTTAGAAGCAGCCCGTGTGAGTGGCAGCATGCCAGCAGTGCTTAACGCCGCGGATGAAGAAGCGGTAGAGGCTTTTTTAAAAGGCAAGATTGATTTCTTAAGTATTTATAAAGTCGTTGAAAAAGTGGTTTTACGCCATACAATAGTAAAAAATCCGTCGTTAAAGGACATATTGGAGACAGATAAGTGGGCAAGATTAGAAGCAAAAAAAATAATGCATATCATTGGATGACCGAAGGGAGGGCTCTCAGCGTTCGCCAAACAAAGCAATAGGGAATATGACAAGAGGCCCGGAAGATTATCTTTCCCTCTTTATTATAAAGAGGGGTTAGGGGAGTTGAAGTATGTCGCTGATCATTTTTATACTTATATTGAGCATTCTAATTTTAGTGCATGAGTGGGGTCATTTCATCACCGCTAAAAAATGTGGAGTTAAGGTCGAAGAATTTTCTATAGGCTTTGGTCCGAAATTGGCCACTTGGAAACGCGATGGAACAGAGTACTGTCTAAGCCTTTTACCTTTAGGCGGTTTTGTTAAAATGGCCGGTGATGAACGTGAAAAATGTTCCGGCGGCAGCGACGAATATTTTGCTAAATCAGCAGGACAACGAGCGTTGATCATTTTAATGGGGCCAGGGGTGAATTTAATTTTGGCTTATGCGTGTTTTTGGGTTGTATTTATGGTCGGCTACGTGGACATGGACCTTTCCACAAAAAATATCGCTCCGTTAATAGGGAAGGTGTTGAATGGCTCTCCCGCCCGGCAGGCAGGTTTGAAATTGGGAGACAGGATTCTGGGCGTCAATGGTAAGGCCATTGAACATTGGCAACAGTTGCAGGATTTAGTTTCCAATTCAACAGGGAATAGCTTGAAGTTAACCATAGAGCGCCAAAGCCACGAAATCTCTATTAGCATCACGCCCGAAGAAACGGATCAACAGGATATTTTCGGCCGTGTGCACAGAACACGACTCATCGGTGTGGGGCCAATACCGATTAATAATGCCAAAGACATCGTGGTTACCCGTTATGGTTTTTTTGAATCTTTCGGCAAGGCAGGCGAAGAATTATGGAATATTACCGTCAAGACTTGTGTGGCACTTTATGAAATGGCGATCGGGGCCCGTTCTCCCAAAGAAGCGATGGGTATTATAGGCATGTTTTTTGTAATTAAATTCGCTTTGACCATAGGTTTTTCTTTTGTCTTGCATATGGTGGGGATTATCAGCGCTTCTTTGGCTATTTTCAATCTCTTGCCGGTCATTCCTTTGGATGGAGGGCATTTGTTTTTAATTGGCCTGGAAAAATTACGCGGCAAAACTTTGTCCATGAAGACCGATCAATTCATCGCTAAGGCCGGATTTACTTTGATTATCATGCTGGCTTTATTTGTATTCTATTCAGATTTCGAACGTATCGGCTTGATTGATAAAATACGCGAGGTGATCCATGTCTAGTTTCGAACAGAATGAAATCAAGGCCCGTATTCATCATTATTTAATTTCCAAAACTAATTTTTTACAGGTCAAAGATACCATGCAGGAAGATCAACTGCGTGCTTTTGTGGATACTGCCATCAATAATCTTTGTCAGGATACAAAATTAACGGTTACTTTAGAGGAGAGGCTTTCAATTCTTCGTGAATTAGCTGCTTCAGTTGTTAGCTTAGGCCCGCTGCGTCCTTTTGTTGAGGATGCCACGATAAATGAAATTATGGTTAATGGAGCTAAATCGGTGTATATTCAACGCGCCGGAAAAATTGAAAAGACTAATGTCAAATTTTCCGACAATGCTAATCTGATGCATACCATTCAAAAAATCCTGTCAGCTTCCTCTACCAGCCGACGGGTAGATGAATCTTCTCCGTATGTGGATTTTTCCATGGCGGATGGATCGCGCGTTAATGTTATTTTGCCTCCTTGTTCTTTGATTGGCCCTGTCATGACTATCAGGAAATTTTCCCGTGATTTGACCACCATTGATGATCTCATGGAGCGAAAAACTCTTAACAAAAAAATGGCCGCATTTTTGATCGCTGCCATTAAAGCCAAATTGAATATCGTTTTTTGCGGCTCTACCGGCAGCGGTAAAACGACCTTGCTCAATGTGCTCTCCAGTCATATTCCTGAACATGAACGTATCATTACCATTGAGGACACCTCTGAACTTCGCTTAATGCAGGATCATGTGGTTTCCCTGCAGGCTAAACCCGCTAATATGGAAGGCAAAGGTGAGGTGAGTATCCGTGATTTATTTGTTAATTCTTTGCGTATGCGCCCGGACCGGATTATTATCGGGGAAGTACGCGGCCATGAAATCCTGGATTTAGTGCAATCCATTGCTTCCGGCCATTCCGGCTCTTTGGCCATCGTGCACGCGGATTCACCCGAGGAGTGTTTTAATCGCATGATCACCATGATGCTGATGTCTGGTATCCGTTTAAGCGGCCAAGAGATACAAAAACAGTTGGCAACCTCCATTGATTTGATTGTTTATGTGGAGCTCTTTATGGATGGTATACGCAGGATTACCAACATCACGGATTTGCGATGTGATAAAGAAAACGGCAGCGGTTCTCTGGCTGATATTTTTGCCTTTAAGCAGGAGCGGATTGATGAACAGGGGCTGGTCGTTGGGGATTGGGTGATGAATAAACAAAAGCCGTCTTTTTACGATAAGTTCGTTAAACGTAATATTCAACTGCCTGACGGATTTTTTGTTTAGTGTCTACAAAACATGTCATTCCCGAATATTTTTGTCGGGAATCCAGACACGCATGGACGGCTGACACCGATATATTGTTCTGGCTAAAATTTGGTGTTCATGTTGGTACCGTTGTTTCCCAAGGATTTGGTCACGCGAAAAGTTTGAGTCGAAATCGAACGGTACAAATTTTTATACGCCAGAACAACATATCGGTATCAGCCTGCTAATGAATTAGAATTGCGTATCATCGGGTGGCGAGGAGTGATGTTAACGAGCGGACGGTAACTGCTCAAGTCATCTGTTAAGGGAAATCACCTTTCTGGCCGCTGATAGGGTAGCCATTCGCCAAGAGGAGCACGTTAACGTCACGACGAGCCAGGACCCGATGATTAGCGCAAGAATGCAAGGCCGAGACAGGACCCGCAAGGGTAATAAGAGCATATGTACTGGTCTAAATATTTTATTCCGACATTAAAAGAGGTTCCCGCGGGGACGGAGGCGATAAGCCATCAACTTTCCCTGCGCGCGGGGCTGGTCTACATGTTGACTTCGGGCGTGTATTCTTATCTGCCCTTGGGTTATAAAGTGCTGGCCCGTGTGGAAAATATTATCCGTCAAGAGATGAATGCTATTGGTTGTCATGAATTGTTGATGCCGGCACTTCATCCTATTGAAATTTGGGAAAAAACCGGCCGCGACGTCACACTCAAAGAGGTCATGATCACCTTTGATAATAAAAAGGGCCAGCGCATGTGCCTGGGACCGACGCATGAGGAAGTCATTACGGACCTAGCCAGGCAATTTATCAAAAGTTACCGTCAGCTGCCGGTCACGTTGTATCAAATACAGACCAAATTCCGGGATGAGATCCGTACCCGTTTCGGCATTGTCCGTGCCTGTGAATTTATCATGAAAGACGCGTATAGCTTTGATCGTGATGAGGAGGGATTGAAAAAAAATTATGAGCTGCAGAGGCAGGCATATAAAAAGATTTTTAATCGCTGCGGCCTAAATGTGTTCGAAGTTTCAGCAGATAGCGGCGCCATGGGCGGGAGTGTTTCGCATGAATACTTAGTACCGGCCCCTATCGGAGAAGACGCAGTCTTTGTCAATAGCCAAAATGGAGATGTCATTAAGGAAGAGGAAGATGAGCGCCCCAAAGGCAATTGGTGGAAGCGTAAAGTAGCCATTGAGCTTGGGCATATCTTTCAACTGGGAACAAAATATTCCGAAAGCCTGGGCGCGCTTTATCTTGATGAAGACGGCAAACAAAAACCCATGATCATGGGATGTTATGGCATAGGTGTCAGCCGTTTGATTGCCGCTATCATTGAAGTTAATAATGATGCCAACGGTATTATGTGGCCTAAAGAGGTGTCTCCTTTTGATGTAGAAATTTTACCTGTACAAGCTTCCGATGGGGCGTCTATGAGCCTGGCCGAAAATTATTATAAAGAACTTAAAGCATCAGGCTTGGATGTGCTTTTGGATGACCGTGATGAAAGCGCCGGGCGAAAATTCAATGACGCTGATCTGATCGGGATACCGTTACGTATTATTATCGGCAAACGCATGCTTAGCCAAAATCAGGTAGAAATTAAAATCCGCCGCAGCGGTCAGGTGACAACCGTTGACAAAGATAAAGTCAAAGAAGAGGTTTTAAAATTATGGCACTCATGACACTTGACGAAATCTACCCAAAGATCGAATCACTGGCCAAGAAGGTTTTCGAGGAGGCAGGCATGGATTTGATTGAATTAAAAGTGGCGGGACACAAAAATGACATTTTTATTCAAATCACAGCGGATAAACCTAGTGGTGGTATAACTATAAGGGAGTGTGCTATACTTAACAAAACTTTGGTAGCCGCGATTGAGCAGGAAAATTTATTACCTCCTGAAATTTTTTCCTTAGAATTATCTTCTCCGGGATTAGACAGGCCGCTTGTAACGCGCAAAGATTTTATACGGTCCATAGGCCGGAAGATCCATTTTTGGCTTAATGAGCCTATTGATATTGGTGGAAAAAAAGAAGTGCAGGGAATGTTAGCTGAAGTCAGGGAGAAAGGCTTAACCGTTGACGTTCTTGGAAGTCGGTTAGTTTTACCCTTGTCTTCGGTAATCAAAGGAATATTGGTCATTTGAGTTATTAATAGCTTGTCATTCCCGCGAAAGCGGGAATCCATAACATGATTAATTAGAGAGGGATAGTATGGACAGTGAATTAATGGCTATTTTAGAACAATTGGAGAGGGATAAAGGCATTGATAAGGAGATTTTAATCGCGGCAGTTGAAGCTGCGGTGGCTTCTGCGGCGAAAAAAATATGGACCGTTGACAAAGAAGAAGACGTCAAAGTAATCCTGGACCGTAAAACCGGAAAGATCAAGGCTTGGGCCGGGGATGAAGAAATTCATTCCAGTGAATTCGGCCGTATTGCCGCGCAGACCGCAAAACAAGTGGTTATTCAAAAAATCCGGGAAGCGGAAAAAGATGTGGTGTTTGGCGAATACAATGCCCGTATCGGACAGATCATCAGCGGCAGCGTTTATAGATTTGAACGCGGCAATATTATTGTGGATTTGGGAAAATCCGAAGCTTTGGTGCCTAAAAGCGAACAGAGCAATAAGGAAGAATTCCGTCAGGGCGAACGTATCCGGGCCTATGTATTGGAAGTCCGCCGGGAAAATCGCGGCCCCCAAATCATTCTTTCAAGGGCGCACCCTAATTTTGTCAAACGCCTTTTTGAATTGGAAGTGCCTGAAATTTATGAAGGTATCATTGAGATCAAAGCCATCGCGCGGGACCCCGGCGAGCGTACTAAAATCGCGGTTTATTCAAAAGATGAAAAAATTGATTGCGTGGGCGCCTGTGTCGGCATGCGCGGCAGCCGTGTTAAAAACATTGTTACTGAACTGCACGGTGAGAAAATCGACATCGTGCGTCATTCCGAGGACATCAAAGAATATATTCAAGCGGCTTTGTCCCCGGCTGAAATTTCACAGATGCAGTTGATTGCCGATGAAAAGAGAGTTAACATTATTGTGGATGAAGATCAATTATCTTTAGCCATCGGTAAATACGGCCAAAATGTGCGCTTGGCCAGTAAATTGGTCGGTTGGGAATTGGATATTTATTCCGCCAAACAATGGGAAGAAAAACAAAAAACTTCTGATCCCGAAAGGGAAGTGACCAGCGCACCCTCTGTGGATGTTACACCGTCCGATGAGGATTCTAAAGAAGAAGAGGAACAGGAATAATATGCGAATTGCGGATTTAGCCAAAGAGCTAAAAATTACCGAAAAATATATTAATAATAAAATCAAATCGTTAAAATTACGTTCTAAAGACGGCGGTGAGATAACCGCTGTCGTTGAAATGATCATACGTGATGCTTTGGCTGATGAAGGGATAGGCCAGAAGGTAGTTGATGAGCCGCAAGTGCCTAAAAAGAAATCAGCAAAAAAAGCTAAATCGCTTAGGCTCACTACTGACAAGCCCAAGGGTAAACCTGTAGAGGTTAAAAAAAACAAAAAATCCAACCTTGCTCCTGTTAAAAAGAAAACAGCCCTTGAGGAGGATGATGAAACTCCTGATATTCCCAAACCCTTGGTAGTCAAACCTCAAGCACTCAAATCTGAAGCTTCCAAGCCCGTGTTGACAAAAACCCAAGCGCCCAAGCCTGAGGTTCCCAAGGTTGAACCAACTCCTAAACCGGTGGTTCCGGTTATAGATGTGACTAAAATTGAAATCCCCAAAGAAATTCTGCCTATAGATCCCCTTAAGAAAAAAGTCCGTTATGATGAGCCTTTTGTGGCGGTCAAGCCATTGGCTAAAAAACGTAAAAGATCTTTTGAGGATGCGGCAGGCACCTGGCGTAGTCGTGACCATAAGCCTTCTGCTTCCATTGCCGGAGCGGTTGTCCCTGAAGAACAACCCGCGGGCCCGCTTTTAGACATTGAATTGCCGATTCCCATTAGCGTCAAAGATTTTGCCGTGCGCATTAATCAGAAGATGAACGTGGTCTTAAAAAAACTTCTCAATATGGGCGTGTTTGCCAATATCAACCAGAATTTGGGTGAAGAACTTGTCGGAAAATTAGCGAACTCTTTTGGTTTTAATGTCATTAAAAGTAAAACTCAGGAAGAAGTACTTATTGATGTGCATCAGCAGCAAAAGGATGATCCTGCTTCATTAAAACCACGCGCTCCTGTCGTCACCTTTATGGGTCATGTTGACCATGGTAAAACATCCTTACTTGATCGCATCCGCTCCGCTAAGGTGGCTGATAGTGAACATGGCGGTATTACCCAGCATATCGGGGCTTATGACGTTAAATCTTCAAATGGTGGGCATATTACATTCCTGGATACTCCGGGCCATGAAGCATTTACCGCCATGCGCGCCCGTGGCGCGCATATTACCGATGTGGTTGTTTTGGTTGTGGCTGCTGACGATGGGGTCATGCCTCAGACCCAGGAAGCCATTGCCCATGCCCGCGCAGCCAATGTGCCGATTGTGGTGGCCCTTAACAAAATAGATAAGAAGTCTGCTGATCCTGATCGGGTTAAAAAGCAGTTAGCCGAACTTGATTTGATGTCCGAAGATTGGGGCGGGAAGGTTGGTGTGGTGGGGGTTTCAGCGCTTACCGGAGAGGGGATCGACGCTCTTTTGGAGCGTATTTTATTGGAAGCGGAAATTTTGGAGCTGCGCTCCAACCCGGATAAAAAAGCATTAGGCATTGTCATTGAAGCTCATATGAGCAAGGGTAAAGGTGCTATTGCATCTCTGATCGTACAAAGCGGCACGCTGCGTGAGGGGGATGCTATTGTCATTGGTCCTTTGCATGGTAAGGTCAAGGCCATGTTTGATGATTATGGCCATCCTGTCAAAGAAGCCGGACCGTCGATGCCGGTGGAAATTTTAGGCCTTTCGGAAGTTGCCGCGGCAGGTGAAATTTTCTATGCCGTGGAAGATGAAAAGAAAGCCAAGGAAATCGCGGAAAACCGTCAGGAAAAATTAAAGAATGAAAAGCTTTCAGGCACCGCTAAGGTTTCTTTGGAAGAACTCTATTCACAAATCCAGCAGGGTGAGATCAAGGAATTGCGCGTGGTGATCAAAGCGGATGTGCAAGGTTCCCTTGAAGCGCTAAAAGAGTCCCTTGGAAAGATACCTTCGGATGAAGTTAAGTTGCGCTTTATTCACGCGGCGGTAGGCGACGTCAATGCTTCTGATGTGGTGTTAGCCCAAGCTTCGAACGCCATCATCATCGCTTTTCAAGTAGGGGTTGATACCAAGGCGCGCCAGGAGTTGGATAAAAACCCTGTGGATGTGCGTGAGTATCGCATCATCTATGATGCGGTTGAAGATTTAAGAAAAGCCTTGGAAGGACTTTTGGCCCCTAAACTCAAGCGGCATTTTGTGGGACGCGCGGAAGTGCGCAATGTTTTTAAATTAAGCCGCTCCGGTATTGTTGCCGGCTGTTTTATTCAAAAGGGCAAGATACGCAATAAAATTCAGGCTGAAGTTTTACGCAACGGCGATATCGTTCATACCGGGCATATCAGCACGTTGAAGCGTTTTAAAGATGATGTTAAAGAAGTCACGGAAGGATTTGAGTGCGGGATCACCGTTTCTCACTTTGATACCATTGCCGTAGGTGACATCATCGAAGCCTATGATATTGAGTCAATCGCCCGCAAGCTTTGACCATTGGGCTGTCATTCCCGAATGCTTTTGTCGGGAATCCAGACATGTGTATTATTTGGATTCAATTTGATTTTTTATCGCTCAGGGTTCATTTTCTTAACGGCAAAAATATTTATCTTGTTTCGGTGTCTGAAAAACTCGTCCTGAAGTTCTCTGGAACTTCCGGACTCGAACATTTCAGACATCTCTCGGCCAAAAGCCTCGAGATTCCCTTACAAGATAAAATTTTTGCCTAAAAATGAAACTTCGCTCTAAAAAACAAATTGAATCCAAATAGCCTGCGAAGTCTCAACAACAGGAATGAAATGACAAAAAGAATTTTTTCAGCCATGCGCCCGACGGGAAAATTGCATCTTGGCCATTTACTTGGTGCCCTTAAAAATTGGGTCTCCCTGCAGGAAAATCACCAGTGCATTTTCAGTATTGCTGACTGGCATGCCCTGATGAGTGAATACGCAAACAGCAAAGAAATCCGCGCCTTTGGGATTGATATGGCTATCGATTGGCTAAGTTGCGGCATTGACCCCCAAAAAGCTATTCTTTATCTGCAGTCTGATGTCTCCGGGCATCTGGAATTACAGATGTTTTTATCCTGCCTGACACCCTTAGGATGGCTCGAACGCAATCCCACCTATAAAGAGCAACTACGGGAGATTACGTCCCGGGATTTGCAAACGTATGCTTTTTTAGGTTATCCTGTCTTGCAGGCGGCGGACATTCTTTTATATAAGGCTGATGCGGTTCCTATCGGTGAAGATCAACTTCCCCATCTGGAATTATGCCGTGAAATTGCCCGGCGATTTAACTCGATATATAAAAAAGAAGTTTTCCATGATTGCCGTGCTATTCTAACCAAAACCCCAAGGCTTTTAGGGTTTGATAATCGCAAGATGAGTAAAAGTTACGGCAATACTATTAATTTATCGGATAGTTCGGCCGAAGTTGAGACTAAAGTTGTATCCATGATTACAGATCCAAAGCGATTACGTAAGACTGACCCCGGCCATCCCGAGGAATGTAATGTGTATAGTTATTATCAGGTCTTTGCGCCACAAGAAGCCCCGGAGGCCCATCAGTGGTGTTCAAAAGCGCTCAAAGGCTGTGTTGATTGTAAAAAAAATTTGAGCATGCATATCAATAAAGACCTTGCGCCCATCCGGGAAAAAAGGGCCCAATTGGAAAAAAACAAAGACAGGATTGAAGATATACTCAAAGAAGGTGCCGGAAAAGCGCGGGCTATCGCCCAAAAAACCATGCAAGAAGTCCATGAAGCGGTTTATTAATATGAACTATAAAATCCATCTTGAAAAATTCGAAGGGCCTCTGGATCTTTTGCTGTATTTAATTAAGAAAAATGACATTGATATCAGGGACATCCCCATTGCCATTATCACGGACCAGTATATGGAATACATCGAAATGATGAAGATGCTGGATCTGGATGTGGTGGGGGATTTTTTGGTCATGGCGGCAAGTTTGATGCAGATCAAATCCAGAATGCTTCTGCCTCCCGATCCTCTGGCCGGTCCTGAGGTGCTTGACCCTCGTCAGGAATTAGTTGACCGCCTTAAAGAATATGAGCAGTTCAAGCTGATCGCCGAAGGACTTAAGTCAAAAGAGCGCGACCGCCAGAATTTATTCAGCCGCTTGGTTGATGAAAAAAAACTCGATGAAATAAAAATTGACGCCCAGGAGGTTCTGTTTGAAGCCACTCTTTTTGATTTAATTAGCGCCTTATCAGAAGCGTTAAAACACGTTCCTGAAAAGAAAGATTACCAGGTGTCAAAGGAAGAATACACCATCGAAGGTAAAATTCACGAATTATTGCATCTTTTAATCGAAACTCCGCGCCTATCGCTCATGGACATTTTCCGTCGTTCAACTAATAAAGAAGAGGTTGTTTGCACCTTTGTCGCGGTACTGGAGTTGACCCGCCTCAAAGAAATTATCATCTTGCAGCACCGCCAATTTGAAGATATTGAGATCATGCGTAACACGGCAAACGAAATACGTTCTTAATACTTGTGTCACCCCCGAATGTTTTAATCGGGGGTCTAATTCAGAATTAATATGGAAGAAATCAAACGTCTTGTTTTAAATCAGGAAACCGAAGAGGACCAGGTTGTCAGTTTATCTTTGCGACCTGGGCGTCTCGTTGATTTTGTGGGCCAACCGGAGTTAATCAAAGGTTTGAAGGTAGCTATTTCCGCTTCTCAAAAGCGCGGTGAACCATTAGAACATACGCTTTTTTCGGGGCCGCCCGGTTTGGGAAAAACCTCTCTAGCGCATATCATTGCCAATGAAATGAACACCCGCATTACCATCACCTCAGGCCCTGCCATTGATCGCGCCGGGGATTTTATCGGGATACTCACTAATTTGGAAAAAGGGGATGTGCTCTTCATTGATGAAATCCATCGGCTTTCCAAAACTGTCGAAGAATTTTTATACCCAGCCATGGAAAATTTTAAAATTGATTTTATCGTGGATAAAGGCCCTTATGCTAAAACTATTAATTTTAATTTAAAGCCTTTCACCTTAATTGGCGCCACAACCCGCAGCGGCCTGTTGACCACGCCTTTACGGGACCGTTTCGGGATTTTTTATCATTTGGAATTTTATGGTGAAAATGATTTGAGCCGCATCGTGTCCACTTCAGCGGGAAAACTCAATGTGGAAGTTGATCATGACGCTTGTTTAGCCATGGCCCGGCGGGCCCGTGGTACCCCGCGCATTGCTAACCGGCTTTTGCGCCGCTGCCGCGACTACGCGCAGGTCAATTCGAATAAAAATCATATTGATTTAAAGGTGGTCGATGAGGCTATGCTCGCCTTAAGGATTGACGTCCAAGGGCTTGATGAATTAGACCGTCGTTTATTAATGATCATGAAAACGCAATACAATGGCGGCCCTGTCGGCATTGAAGCTTTGTCCGCGACTTTAAATGAAGAAACAGATACGATTGAAGATGTGATCGAACCCTATCTTTTAAAATCCGGTTTTTTACGCCGTACCTCGCGCGGCAGGGAATTGACTTCTATGGCGATCGAGCATCTCAGCAATTTGGCAAAGCCATGATCAAAGAAATATTACCTTGCGGGAATCCAAAATACTATGGGTGAACTAGGAAAATCGATTATCACGATTGGTATTGTTCTAATCGTCGTTGGAATTATCATGACGGTGGCCGGCAAAATACCAGGTGTAGGAAAATTACCAGGGGATATCTTTATCAAAAAAGAAAACTTTAGCTTTTATTTTCCTTTAACTACTTGTATTTTGTTAAGCATCATAGTAAGTGCTATGATCTACTTCCTCGGTAAAAAATGAGAAAAAACGTTGCTCTAATTTTAATTTTATCTACTACTTTAGGCATTATCGCTGCCCTCGCGGCCAAAAGGCCCAATGTGCCCGAGCTCGTACGGGTTGCTATCATGCGTGACTCCAGGGAACTGGATTTAGCCATTCATGGCTCTTATCGCCTTCGGGACATGTCTTCAGGCAAGATAATCAGCAAAGGGACCTATCTGGTAGAAAGCAAGGTGAGGCTTTTAAACCGTGGTATTTTCATAGGACTGAATGTTTATCCCTCCAAGCGTTTGACCATTGAACCTTCCAGAGATGCTTCCATTATCATTGATGAGCGCCCCTTTAGGGGGGACGTCACGTTTATCCGTACACCGGATAACCGTATCACTGTAGTCAACAATATCAATGTCGAAGATTATATCAAAGGCGTGCTTTATCATGAAGTCTCGCATCATTGGCCGATGGAAGCATTAAAAGCCCAGGCCGTTGCCGCGCGCACCTATGCTTTGTATTCTATCAATCCTGCCGGTAAATCTTATGATGTGACCAATGATATTTATTCTCAGGTTTACGGAGGACGGAACTCCGAGCGATACCGGACGGATTTGGCCGTTGATCACACCAGTGGCCAAGTGTTGGTCTATAATAATCAAATCATACCGGCGTATTTTCATGCCACCTGCGGGGGCATGACCGAGGATGCGCGAGAATTATGGAATGTTCCGGATATACCGCCGCTCAGAGGAGTTCCATGCGGATTTTGCAAAGATTCACCACACATGCATTGGAAGAAAAACTTCCGGCTTCGGGATATTCAGGATGCGCTTAATCTTCATGGGTATAAAGTGGGCGGCATTAAGGACATATCCATCATCGATCGCGACCGCAGTGAGCGTATTGAACATTTGAAGATCACTCAGAAGAATGGCAAAGAGCTTATTATTAAGGGTAAAGATTTCCGTGATCTCATGGGGCCTAATGTGATTATGAGTAATAATTATGAAATTACCCTGCAGGGCTATGATGTGGATATCATCGGCAAAGGTTGGGGGCATGGGGTAGGCATGTGCCAATGGGGCGCTTTAGGCATGGCCAAACAACAATTTAACTATCGACAAATTCTCGCCTACTATATCCGCAATCCGTACTCATGGACTATCATGAGCTGCCTTCCAAATGAGCAAAGAAGTTTCAAAAGGCCCAATGGCTTCGACATCGTAAAGTTGTGTCAATATTCCCTGTTTCTTGGTCGTCGAACACCAGTGTCATTGCGAGGAGTGATTTTGCGACGAAGCAATCTCTTTAAATTAGAGTCTTATTTTTATCAGCTGCCTTCAGATTTGGTAGCCCAAAAACCGTGTGCCCATCGAGATCGAGCCCGTCTTTTGATCATTGATCGCAATCAAGGCACTATCCGCCACGATACTTTTAATCATTTGAATAATTATTTGCCGATCAATTCTCATTTGGTTGTTAATAACAGCAAGGTGATCCCGGCGCGTTTAGGGGGGCATAGATCCACCGGTGGGGCTGTGGAAGTCTTCTTATTAAATACTCTAGAAGATGGATATTCATTTGAAGTTTTAATGCGGCCGCTTAAAAAAATACGTGAAGGGGAAAAAATAGATTTTGGGACAGGCGTCAGCGCCATCCTTGAAAATAAAGAGAAACGCATCATACGTTTTAATAAAAAAAATATTACCCGGCATCTGAAAAAAAAGGGGCATATGCCATTGCCGCCATATATTAAAAGGCCGGATACTCCCCGTGACCGTGAAGATTATCAAACCGTATATGCCAAACAACCCGGGTCCGTGGCTTCTCCAACCGCGGGGTTGCACTTTTCTAAGGAATTAATAAAAAAGTTGAAAAACCAAGGCCATCAATTTTTAGAGTTGACCTTACACATTAATTATGGGACATTTAAACCTGTTGAATGCGCTGATATTCGCGTTCATCCAATGCATACGGAGTATTACAGCATCACGCCGGCAGTAGCAAGTGTCATTCCCGCGAAAGCGGGAATCCATAACACTAAACCGGTGGTAGCTGTGGGAACAACCAGTTGCCGCGTGCTTGAATCTGTGGCCCACAACAAGGTGTACACTGGTAATACCGATATATTTATTTATCCGGGCTATAAGTTTCAAGTCATAGATGCCCTGATAACCAATTTTCATCTGCCTTATAGTACTTTGTTGATGTTGGTATGCGCCTTCGGCGGGTATGATTTGGTAATGAAGGCGTACAAAGAAGCAATTAAAGAGCGTTACCGGTTTTACAGCTACGGAGACGCCATGTTAATTCTTTAAGCCCCCTCTTTTGCATCAAATTATATTCCCCTCTTTTTTATAAAGAGGGGTTAGGGGAGTTTAGGGGGAGTTTCTTACAATCATATGAATTTTTTTAAACTCATAAAAAAAGATGCTCAAACAGATGCCCGCCGGGGTGTTGTCACCACACCGCATGGGACGGTTGAGTCACCGTTCTTTATGCCGGTGGCAACCACCGCGACCGTCAAAACCATGTCGAGCTCTGATCTTCATGAGATGCAGTCTCAAATAGTGCTTTCTAATACCTATCATTTGTATCTTCGGCCAGGCCTGGATACCATGGAACACGCCGGGGGATTACATAAATTTATGAATTGGGATAAACCCATTCTGACGGACAGCGGAGGGTATCAGGCTTTTAGTTTGACCAAATTTCGTAAAATCACCGATGAGGGGGTCAAATTCCGTTCCCACATCGATGGGAGTATGCATTTTTTTACGCCTGAAAAAGTGATGGATATCCAACGGGTCCTGGGCTCTGATATGCTCATGCCTTTGGATGAATGTTCACCGTATCCCTGTGATCGTAAAAAAGCCATCCGTGGTCTGAAACGTACCACCCAATGGGCCAAGCGCTGCAAAGAGCATTTTCATAAAACCGGTATGCATGAGCGGGGTCAACGTTTATTTGCCATTGTTCAGGGAGCAACCCATGAGGATTTACGCCGCCAGTCCGCAGAAGAATTATTGCAAATAGATTTTGATGCCTATGCCATCGGCGGGGTCAGCGTGGGAGAGACAGTCAATGAAATGTTTGAAGCTCTAAACTGGGTCATTCCTTATTTACCGAAAGATAAACCCCGTTATTTTATGGGCATAGGCCTTCCCGACCAAATCGTACGGGCAGCAGGATTGGGCGTAGACATGTTTGATTGCTCAGTGCCGACCCGTTATGGGAGGCATGGGAGTGCTTTTACACATCATGGTAAGCTGAATATCCGCAACAGTGAATTCACTAAAGATTTAAGGGCCTTAGACGAAAATTGTGATTGCGGGGTTTGCAAAAATTATACCCGCTGCTATATCCGCCACTTGTTAAACATGAATGAAATCACCGGTGTTCGTCTGATGAGCTATCATAATTTACATTTTTATATTAAACTAATGGAAAGAATCCGCCAGGCCATTGAGGCGGATAGTTATGCGCAGTTTCAGAAACAATTTTTAGAAAATTATTGTCATTCCCGCGAAAGCGGGAATCCATAACAAAATTAATTCTAAAATGGACCCCCGATTAAAACATTCGGGGGTGACAATTTGGGTTATATAGCCTATGCTTCGTTTTGACATTATCACTATTTTCCCGGATATGTTTGGGCCTGTGTTCAATGAGTCCATTCTTAAACGCGCTCAGGAAAAAAAGAAAGTCATCATCCGCGTGCACGATCTGCGTGATTATACCGATGATAAAAAACACCGTAAAGTCGATGACCGCCCCTTTGGCGGTGGCGCTGGCATGGTAATGATGGCACAACCTTTATTTGATGCGGTTAAAGCCATTAAAGGCAAACGTAAAGTAAAGGTGATTTACACTTCTCCTGCAGGCAAGCCTTTTTCACAATTTCACGCGAAACGCTTGACCGAAACCAAGAATTTGATTATCATCTGTGGCCATTACGAAGGGATAGACGAACGCGTGCGGGAGCTTCTGGTGGATGAGGAAATCTCCGTTGGAGACTATGTCCTGACCGGGGGAGAGATACCGGCCATGGCTTTAGTTGATGCCATCACACGCTTGATTCCAGGTGTTTTAGGCAAGGAAGAATCCCTTCTTCATGAGTCCTTTGAAGGCAATTTACTGGAGGGGCCGCAGTACACCCGGCCGGCAAATTTTCGTGGCATAAAGGTGCCTGATGTGCTATTATCTGGCAATCATAAAACCATAAAAATATGGCGGAATTCAAAAGCTTTGGCCAAGACTAAAAAGGTCCGGCCTGATTTATTAGACAGGGGTTCGAAATGATAGCGAGCAGTATTGAAAAAATGGCTTCAGTCAGCGAAAAAAATATACGCAAAGACATTCCGGTATTTAACGTCGGCGATATCATAAAAATGAAAATCAAGGTCAAAGAAGCCGATAAGATCCGCATCCATCCTTTTGAAGGGACTGTGATCAAAAAGACAGGCATCGGTTTAGGCGCTGCTTTTACCGTGCGTAAAATATCTTTTGGTGAAGGCGTGGAGAGGACCTTTCCGGTCAATTCTCCGGTGATCGATAAAATTGAAGTCGTTTCCAAAGGTGTTGTCAAACGCGCGAAATTGTATTATCTGCGTGATCGTTTAGGTAAAAAAGCCCGCGTTCAAGTTGATCAAACCGTTGAATAAAAACTGATGTCTGCCAAAGCAGATATGCTCCATTATGAAACGCAAGCCCAAAATAAAGGCTTGCGTTTTATTTTAGGAGTGGATGAGGCGGGCCGCGGGCCATTGGCAGGACCGGTAGTGGCAGCGGCGGTGTGTTTGCGGCATTTTAATTTTAAAAACTCCATTAATGATTCAAAAAAAATGTCGGCAAAGGCGCGTGAAGCGGCTTTCCACGAAATTTTTGAAAAGGCCTATGTCGGTATTGGTATCATGAGCGAGAAGACAATTGATATTGTCAATATCCTCAATGCCTCGCACCTGGCCATGGAAATGGCTATTAAAGAATTGATCCACCACATGCCGCGGGAAATGGTCTACCATGAGACTTTTCCTCATCAGGTCGTACTTTTAATTGACGGGAACATTTTTAGGACCCAATTACCGTATCAGTACCGGACAATCATAGACGGGGATGGTAAATCTTTATCCATTGCCTGTGCTTCCATCATAGCCAAAGTTTATCGCGACCGTATTTTATGTGTTTATGATAAAATTTTCCCACAATATGGATTCGCCAAACATAAAGGTTATCCAACGAAAGATCATCGTTTGGCTGTCAAAAAGCATGGAACTTCTATTATTCATCGCAAGACTTTTCGGGGGGCTACATGATCAGAATAGCTGCCGTATATCCTCGCCAGGAAGGGAAAAAATTTGATATGGATTATTATATCCATACTCATTTGCCAATGGTTTGGCAAAAATTTGTTCCTTTTGGATTAAAAAAGATCGAAGTTGATAAAGGTATTGAAAGGCCTGGCGGCGGGGGATCTCCATTTTTTGCCATTGGTTATCTTTATTTTGATTCGCTGGCTGATTTTCAACAGTGCTATGCCGCGGCCGGACAAGAGGTGGTGAGGGATATTCCTATTTATACGAATGTGGTACCAATGATCCAGATAGGTGAAGTGGAAAAAATAAAATGAATAGCCGGATTGAAGTTAAGATCGGAGATATTACCAAAGAAGATGTGGATGCGATCGTCAATGCCGCCAATACCAGCCTTTTAGGTGGTGGCGGGGTTGACGGCGCCATCCATCGGGCCGCGGGTCCCAAGCTTTTAGCGGAATGTACACAATTGCGTGGATGCAAAACAGGAGAAGCCAAGTTAACTAAAGGCTACAATCTTCCTGCCAAGTTTGTCATTCATACGGTTGGGCCTGTATGGCATGGCGGAAAGCAGAATGAAGATGAATTGCTGGCCAATTGTTATTCAAATTCATTGAAGATCGCTCAAGAAAATCAGATCAATACTATCGCCTTTCCCGCAATCAGTACCGGTGTTTACCGTTTTCCCATTGATCGCGCCGCGCAAATAGCCGTTAAGACAATCAAAGAAAATTTAGCCGGGTCAAAAATTAAAAAAGTCATTTTTGTATGTTTTGATGAAGCTAACTATAAAGCTTACACCAAAATCCTTGTTCCTTTGTTATAGATAATTCATTCAACAATCTATCTGGTTAGTGTATAATTAGGCAGTTTTATTAAATAAAGGAGGGAGATTATGTGTCCATTTACACATGCTAATTACTTAGTATTGGGTTTGGCCGTAGTCGCGAGTTTCATTTTTGGATTTTTGTGGTATGGCCCGTTATTCGGCAAAACTTGGGCCCAATTAATGGGAATAAAAATAGGAGAATGTAAACCTAAACCCTGGGCGCTTCCTTTGACGCTTTTGGGTACGGTGCTGACAACCTTTGTGCTGGCCTATATTTTGTATATTTATAGGCCTTATTGCGCTTATGGCGCAGCGTTTTTTATCTGGCTGGGATTTTATGTACCCCTGCTCTTTGGCTCAGTGACATGGGAGGGTAGGCCATGGAAACTTTTTGCTTTGAACGCTGCTTATTATTTTTTGAACCTACAACTTATTACAGCAGTTTTGACATACTGGAAATAAAGGGACACAATACTTAATTTTGAGGTAAATATTTGAGAATATTTTTAGAAACATATGGTTGTCAGATGAATGAATACGACTCCGAACTCGTGCGCTCGATTCTCAAGAAAGAAAATTATGAGTTTGTGACCGACGAGTTGGCGGCGGATATTGTCATGCTCAACACCTGTGCCATTCGTGAACATGCGCATCGCAAGGTCTATGGCCGGGTGCATCATATTCGTCACGCGCGCGGCAAGGATAGTCCTGTGATGATCGGTATTTTAGGCTGTATGGCTACCAATTTACGCCAGGATTTGCTGGAAGACCGTAGTTTAAAGATTGATTTTATCGCCGGGCCTGACAGCTACAAGCGCCTGCCGCAATTGATCCATGAAGCGTCTGACGAAGGACAAAAGTCCTATGACGTCACTTTGTCCGAATTTGAAACTTACTCGGATATTTATCCCAGCCGTACTGAAGGTGGCGTTAATGCCTGGATCGCGGTCATGCGCGGGTGTAATAATTTTTGCACCTTTTGTGTGGTGCCTTATACGCGCGGGCGCGAACGCAGCCGCTCTCCGGAAAATGTAGTAGATGAAGTGTGCCGTCTGGCGGCCGAAGGCTTTAAACAGGTCACCCTGCTTGGCCAAAATGTTAATTCTTACCGCTATGACGATTACGATTTTGCCTATCTGATGGATGAGGTGAGCAAGGTTAAAGGTATTGAGCGCATTCGTTTTACCTCACCGCATCCTAAAGACTTCCCTGACCGTTTTCTGGACTTAATGGCTGTTAATCCTAAAATATGTAAACATATTCATCTGCCTTTGCAGGCAGGCAATAATCGCGTTTTGGATATGATGAATAGGACCTATACCAAGGAAGAATTCTTGAGCTTGGTAGATAAAATACGCGATAAAATCCCGGGTGTCGCTTTGACGACGGATATCATTGTGGGCTTTCCCACTGAAACAGATGAGGAATTTGAGGATACGCTCCAAGTTATCACAAAGGTACAATTTGATTCATCCTTTACTTTTAAGTATTCTGAGCGTCAGGGGACCATTTCCTCTAAAAAGTACCCCGACGATGTTCCGGAAAACCTCAAGACCGAACGTATCATGCGCTTAAACGAAATTCAAAAAGAGATCACCTATCAGAAGAATCGTGCTCACATTGGAGAAACTCAAAGTGTTTTGCTGCAACCTATCCCCGAAGCCAAAAATACAGACCAAATGCCCGGCCGCACAGATGGTAATAAATTAGTCCTTTTGCCTCAAGGGGGGCCTTATAAGGGCGGAGAATTGGTCAAGGTACGCATCACAGACGCTACCCCGCATGCCCTCAAAGGCCAGCCTTTGTCTTCACCATCCCTAACCTTTTCTTGATAATTTCTCTGATTAGGTATATATTTATAAACCATGTTAAAGACCAAAATAACAGCTCCACAACTTTACGAAAAGCTCAAAAATATCAAGCTGGGGGCTTCCGTGTGCCAGTATTCCTTGCGCAAATGCGAGGAATTAGTCCCCATCATCAATGAAATCAATGATCTTAAGGAAGAAAAAAACGCCGTTATCCTGGCGCATTCGTATATCAGCCCGGAAATTATCTACGGCGTTTCAGACTTTGTCGGCGATTCCTATAAATTAAGCCGTGATGCTTTAACGACCACCGCTTCAACGATTGTCTTTGTGGCCGTGCGTTTTATGGGGGAGACCGCTAAAATCCTCAATCCTGAAAAAGAAGTGCTGATCCCGGCCGTCCTGGACGGCTGTTCGCTGGCAGATTCTATCAATGCCCAAACCGTTATGGATTTGCGCCATCAATATCCGGACTATACATTTATTTGCTATATCAATACGACCGCTCAGGTCAAAGCTGAATGCGATGTGACAGTCACTTCCGCGAATGCGTACAAAATCGCCAAGGACATTCCTAATGACAAAATTTATTTTCTGCCGGATAAATTTATGGGGCAGAACCTGAAAAATTATATGGAGCATCAAGGGATCAAAAAGGACATTAAATTTTATTGTGGCACATGTTATGTTCATGAAGATTATGGCATGGATGATATTCTTAAAGTAAGGCTTGAGTATCCCGATGCTAAAATCGTCAGCCATCCTGAATGTAACTCCGCCATCGTAGATAATTCTGATTTTGTCGGCAGTACCGAGCAAATGCTTGGGTATATGAGGGAGACTGACTCCAAGCAATTTTTGATGCTGACGGAATGTGGGCTTTCCGCCCGCCTGCAGTCAGAATTTCCCGATAAACAATTGGTCGGCTCCTGCACCATGTGCAAATATATGAAATCAAATACACTTGAGAATATTTTACGAGTTCTTAAAAATCCTTGTGCCCGAGACCGTGTCATTTTAGATGAGCCCACACGCCTGCGGGCGCTAAAAACCATCGAGGCCATGTTCCGGTATGCGTGATGCCCAGTTCGTCGAAACCCAATATTTCACCTTTGCCCATCCACCCCATGAGCTGATTTTAAAAAGCGGCGTCAAATTAGGTCCCGTGACCCTGGCCTATGAAACTTACGGCCAATTGAATGCTGATAAGACCAACGCCATTTTGATTTTTCACGCGTTGACCGGTGACGCTCATGCGGCGGGCTGTCATAAAGATGCCAAAGATCCCGGTTGGTGGGACCCTATGATCGGGCCGGGAAAAGCTTTTGATACGGACAAATATTTTATTATCTGTGCCAATATTTTAGGCGGATGTAAAGGGTCCACCGGACCCTCCTCAATAAATCCTATGACCGGCAAACCGTATGGTTTAAATTTTCCGGTCATCACCATTGAAGACATGGTGATCTCTCAGAAATATTTGATAGATCATCTGGGTATTAAAAAATTATTGGCTGCTTCAGGCGGATCCATGGGGGGGTTGATGGCTCTTGAGTGGTCGGTGCGTTTTCCCGATACGCTTCAATCGGCAATCCTGATTGCTACCAATTACAAACATACAGCCCAACAAATCGCTTTGCATGAAGTGGCCCGTCAGGCGATCATGTCTGACCCTCATTGGAATAAAGGCGATTATTACGGTCGTGAATTGCCGGCGCAAGGGATGTCGGTTTCCCGGATGATCGGACACATCACCTATATGTCCGAGCGATCGATGGAAGAGAAATTCGGCCGCAAATTGCAGGGCAAAGAAAAAGTCGGCTATGATTTTTCCCATGATTTTGAGGTGGAAAATTACCTTAAATACCGGGGGAAGAGCTTCGTGCAGCGCTTTGATGCCAATAGCTATTTGTATTTATCAAAGGCGTTGGATTATTTTGACCTTTCAGAAGACACTGATCTGGTCGGGGCATTTAAAGATGTAAAAACCAAGTTTTTAATAATAACTTTTACATCCGATTGGCTGTATCCTTCCTATCAATCCAAAGACATTGTCAAAGCCATGAAGGCCAATGATGTTGATGTTTCATTTATTGAAATCAATACCAGCTATGGCCATGATTCATTTTTGGTGGAAATAGACGGCCAGTCTAAACTGGTGTCGGATTTTTTAAAATGCGTAAAAGGCCCAATTGCGAACAACTGTGAGTGTCCGGCATGAGGACCTTCGACATCGAAACCAAATTAATATGCGTATAGATCACAAGTACATAATAGAAATGATTGAACTCAACAGCCGCGTGCTGGATTTAGGCTGCGGCAACGGTGAACTTTTGTCTTTGGTGATGAAACACAAAAATTGCCGCGCCGCGGGCATTGAAATCGATGAGAAGGCTATCTATAAATGCGTTGAGCGGGGGGTGAGTGTTTCTCATGGAGACATTGATTCCGGCCTGGCGGATTATTCCGACAAACGTTTTGATTATGTGATCCTTAACGAAAGCCTGCAAGAAGTTTTGAACCCTGAAAAAGTGATTGCCGAAGCCCTAAGGGTGGGCAAAAAAGCGATTGTTGGAATCCCTAATTTTTGTAATTTAAACGCGCGTTTGCAGATTTTCTTTTTAGGCCGGGTGCCGGTGACCAAGGGCCTTCCTTATAAATGGTATAATACGCCGAATTTGCGTTTTTTGAGTATTAAAGATTTTCGTAATTTTTGTGCTGAGCGTTCTATTACCATTGAGCGTGAATGCGCCATCGCTAATCAAAAAGAAATTCCGTTTGGCCACAATCTTTTTTCCGACATTGCACTATTTCTTATTCACAAGTAAACGCATGAGGTAAAAAATATGAAATTTTTAGAAGAATCCACGCGCCCCTGGGGCAAATATCAAAAATTTTACCAAGAAAACGGCGTTTGGGTCAAACGCGTGGAAGTCAATCCTAAAAAGCGCCTAAGTCTGCAAAAGCATCAATACCGTTCTGAAAAATGGATTATTATTCATGGACAGGGACTCGCGATCATTGATGAAGAGGAAATCCCTGTGAGTCCGGGCAGTGTGGTGGATATTCCTTTAGGTGCCGTACACCGCATAGGCAATCCGTATGAACACCCCCTGGTATTCATTGAAGTTGCCTGTGGTGAATACCTGGCGGAGGATGATATTATCCGCGTTCAAGACGATTACACCCGCCAATAGATACTTTAGTGTCATTGCGAGAAGCGTAGCGAAGCGACGAAGCAATCTCAAATAGAAAGTTTTTTATGCGACCCATCGCAGAATGGTTTATTGGCGCTGGTTTTACAGCCGCACCATGCAACCTGTTTTTCTTCGGTAATTTCCACGAAACTTGGCCGCATACCGGTGGGGCCATGGGAGCCATCGCAAAATGGTTGTTTTTGGGATCTGCCACAGCTACACCAGGCATAACGCCCCGGTTTGACGTTCATTATAAAGGGATGATTGTTTTTGTTCATCGGCTTAAAGTGTTAACAGCAGTGGTTGATATCACATTAATAGGCTCACCTAAACTCTGGATTTGACCGACAAATAAACATTGAACGATATTGCTGTCATATACATAGATCCGGCCATTGCTTTGGTCCAAAAATCCCACACGGTCATTACTGGTGACAAATGGCACAATACCTGTATAGTTTTTATTTTGGGCCTTACTTTGCATCGTTGTCCCCAGGCTAAAACTTAAAGCCGTAATAACGATAACTAAAAAAATTGTAATTTTATTCATAGATTCCTCCCGGGTTAGTGGTATAATTTATTTTTTATTTTAACAAATTCACAGGAGTTTTATGAAAAAATATGATTTTATAATTATCGGCTCAGGTATTATCGGTTTGACAATAGCACACGCCATCAAAAGCCATAAATTAGAAGCTCGCATTTTAATTTTAGATAAAGAATCATCTGAAGCCCAACATGCTTCCGGCCGTAATAGCGGCGTACTGCATTCAGGTTTTTATTACACGGCCGATAGCCTTAAGGCCAAATTTACAGTTGAGGGGGCTCGTGCCATGAAGGCCTATGTTAAAGCCAAGGGCTTGAGGATAAATCAATGCGGCAAATTAGTGGTGGCTCAAAATGAGAATGAATTAGGACAATTACAGGAGCTTTTGAGTCGTGGTCAACGCAATGGTTCGAATGTCCGTCTGATCGATGAAGCACAAGCTTTTGATATCGACCCCAATGTCAAAACCTTCAAGCGCGCCCTGTACGCTCCGGATACTGCCAGTATCGATCCTAAAGAGATCTGTGCCACTCTTAAAGGGGATTTGATTACTCTTGGTGTTGAGTTTTCTTTTAATACGAAATATTTAGGCCGCTCTGTAAATATTGTCCAGACAAGTCAGGGCGATTTTGAGGGTGGTAAAATCATCAACTGCGCGGGGCTTTACGCGGATCGCGTGGCCCAAGATTTTGGTTTTGGAACAAAATACACCATGATCCCTTTCAAAGGCCTTTATTTAAAATACACAAAAAACAAAAGTGATGTCAATATCAATATTTATCCGGTGCCAAATTTGAAAAATCCTTTCCTGGGCGTGCACTATACCAAAACCGTGACCGGAGACATTACGATCGGGCCAACAGCCATTCCGGCCCTTTGGCGGGAAAATTATGATACGAAGGAAGGATTTTCATTGAGCGAAATGGCTGAGGTCTTATTTTTTGAGTCTAAATTATATTTGACCAATGCTTTTAATTTCCGTTCCCTGGCGCATGAGGAAATGCGTAAATACAGTAAGAAATATTTTATTTCCCAAGCATTACAGTTGGTCAAGTACATTGACCCAAAAGGATTCACGGAATATACCCGGCCCGGTATCAGGGCACAGCTTTTGGATAAACAAACACTTAGTTTGTCCCAAGATTTTGTGGTGGAAGGCGATCACAAAAGCGTTCATGTTCTTAATGCCGTATCTCCGGCTTTTACCTGTGCTTTCCCGTTTTCCCAATATGTGGTTGATCGGTATGTTTTTCATGTATAATGCCCTTCATGAATTTACCCGTTAAAATAGCTTCCCGCTCAAGCCCGCTGGCTTTGGCTCAAATTGAGGAGATCATCCGGGATTTGAAAGCCCAGGGCAGGGCGTTTAATTACAAAATTTTAAAATTCGAAACTGCCGGTGATAAGGATAAAACAACTCCTTTGACCAACAGCAGTGACGATTTTTTTACCGATACTATTGATCAAGCCCTGCTTGAAGGCAAGGCAGACATAGCCATCCACAGCGCCAAAGACCTGCCGCAAAATTTGCATGAAGGTTTAAAAATTTTCGCGTTAACTCAAGGCTTGGATGACAAAGACGCCTGGGTCGGCCGCGTGCATTGGAAAGATTTACAGCCGCAAGCAAAGGTCGGCACCAGCAGTGTTTTGCGCCAAAAGCAAATTCTTCAAATGCGCCCTGATGTCACTATCGTCAACATTCGTGGCACCATTGACGAGCGTTTACGATTGCTCAAAGAAGGTAAGGTAGATGGCATTGTGGTGGCTGCCTGCGCCCTAAAACGATTGAAATTAGAGTCAGAAATTAAGGACATATTCCGTTGGGAAGGTGTGCCTCTGCAAGGCCAGTTAGCGGTGATGGGACGTCGAGGAGAGCATGATTTAGAAAATTTATTTGGCAATATTGATATCCGTCTTCGTTATGGCAAGGTTACCCTGGTAGGTGCCGGCCCGGGTGATTGCGAATTGATTACCCTTAAGGGTATTAAAGCTCTCACAGCCGCTGATTGCGTGTTCTATGATTATTTAGTTGATGCCGGTCTTTTAAAACATGCTCCTCAAGCAGAGCACATTTACGCGGGCAAACGCAAAGGCGAACATTCGCTCTCACAGCAAGATCTCTCACGAATGCTTAAAGAAAAAGCTTTTGCCGGTAAAAAAGTCGTCCGTCTTAAAGGGGGCGACCCTTTAATTTTTGGCCGTGGGGCGGATGAAATCCAATACCTGCGCTCCTATCATATCGAAGTTGAGATCATTCCTGGTATCAGTTCAGCAACGGGCATACCTTCTTCTTTAGGCATTCCTTTAACAGCGAGGGGGGTGGCTTCATCCGTGGCTTTCTTAAGCGGCCACGAAGAAGGAGAAGATAAAGGCAATCCCAAATTAGTACCGGTTCCTCAAGCAGACACCCTTGTTTTTCTAATGGGCCTGACTAAATTAAGTATCATTGTCGCATCTTTACAGAAATCCGGTTGGCCCCCAGAAACGCCCATGATGATTATTGCCAATGGCACTAAACCTCAGGAACAAATAGTCAAAGGCACTCTTTTGACGATAGAAGATTTGGCTAAAAGACAAGATTTAAAACCTCCAGCCTTGATCATGGTTGGAAAAACTATTGAATTTTATAAACCAAATCCTCAAAAAACGTTTTTACATTGCGGTACGCATCCGGAGGTGTATAGGCATTTGGGTAAAATTTTGCACTGGCCCATGATTGAGATCAAGCCGGTGTCAATGAACGAATCCCAACAAAAAAATTTGCTGAAATCCTTTGAATCCGCGGACATTATTGTGTGCACCAGCTGGTACGCGGTTGAGCATTTTTTTAGTGTCCTTGCGAGGCTTCCTTCTAGTGTCCTTGCGAGCCCTTCTTCCACTGTCATTCCCGCGAAAGCGGGAATCCAGAATCAAGAACAACTTAAAAACAAAATTTTTGCTGTGATTGGCCGCCGTACCCAGCAGGCCTTGCAAAAATATAATATTCAAGCCGCAGTTGTAGCCCAAGAGGAAACAGCGCAGGGGCTGCTGAAAGCCATAACACAGCATATAAATGTGCAAGGTAAACGTATTTTGCTTCCGCGTTCATCCTTGCCGAATCCGTTTTTAAAAGAAGCTCTGGTGGCTCTGCAAGCGCTTGTCACGGAAATTACAATTTACGAAAATACCAAACCTGCCAAACGGGATTTACCGTCTGTGAATATTGATGGCGTCATTTTTACCAGCCCTTCAACAGTGCGGAATTTTTTGACAGATTATGATACAATACCTTCTTCCTGGCAAATCATGGCTAAAGGGCCGGTGACTTTAAAAACATTACAAGAAGCAGGGTATGACCATGCCGCATCGTTATCGTAGATTAAGAATCTCTCCAACAATTAGAAATTTCGTCCGCGAAACAAATTTGACAGCGCACGATTTGTTGCAGCCTTTTTTTGTGGTCGAAGGCAAAAATAAAAAAGAATCCATCTCCAGTATGCCCGGCATATTTCGTTTTTCCGTTGATTTATTGCTCAAAGATATAGAGGCTTACGTCCGTTTAGGCGGCAGGGGAGGGGTATTTTTTGGTGTATCTCATCATAAAGATAATAGCGGAAAGTATGCCTACGCTTCAAGCAATCCCATGGCCGCGGCCATCAAAGCGGTAAAAAAACATTTCCCGGATTTTTTAATTGTAACGGATGTGTGTTTATGCGCGTATATGAGTCATGGCCATTGCGGTATCGTGGAAGGCAAAAAAATCAGCAACGATAAAACTTTGCCAATCCTCTGCAGGATGGCTTTGGCACATGCCCAAGCCGGTGCCGATATGGTCGCTCCCTCTGACATGATGGATTTTCGTGTGGCGGCCATAAGGCAGGCCCTTAATAAAGAACATTTCCAAGACGTGGGTATTTTATCTTACGCGGTTAAATATTCTTCAGCGTATTATGGCCCTTTTCGTGATGCCGCGCATTCCGCGCCCGTATTCGGGGACCGCAAAACATATCAGATGGATCCTGCCAACAGCCGTGAAGCTCTTAAAGAAGCCCGGCGAGATATCGAAGAAGGCGCGGATATGGTCATGGTCAAGCCGGTTTTAGCCTATTTAGACATTGTTTCTATCCTGCGTCGGGAATTAAACTGCCCAATCGTCGGGTTTAATGTCAGCGGAGAGTACAGCTGCGTCAAAGCCGCTTCTCAAAAAGGCTGGGTGGATGAAAAATCCATTGTGCTGGAAACTTTAACTTCTATCAAGCGCGCCGGAGCAGATATTATTATTTCCTACCACTCGCAGGACGCTCTCAAATGGCTTTTATAGTGTCATTGCGAGGAGTCCCGCCAAAGGCGGGACGACGAAGCAATCTTTAAATGGACCTAATAAAAATATCTCAAAAAGTAATGGTAGGCGGCGTTAACAGCCCGGTACGTGCTTTTAAAGCCGTGGGTGGAAATCCATTGGTGATGGAACGGGGCCGTGGCAGTAAACTTTTTGACGTTGACGGTCATGCGTACACAGATTATTGCTTGTCTTGGGGCGCATTAATTTTAGGCCATGCCCATCAAGATGTAGTCAAGGCTATACAAAATGCCGTCAAAAAAGGCGTTAGTTATGGCACTACCACCAGGCCTGAAATCGAAATCGCCCGGTTTATTGCCAAACATGTGCCATCGGTGGATATGGTACGTTTTGTCAATTCCGGCACAGAAGCCACGATGAGCGCTGTTCGTCTGGCACGGGGTTTTACCAAACGCAATAAAATTATCAAATTCGACGGCTGTTATCACGGCCACAGTGATGATCTTCTGGCAGTGGCAGGTTCAGGTGTTTCTTTTCTGGCAGCCTCGTCAAGTCAAGGAATCCCAAAGGGGCATATTCAGGACACATTAAGCCTGCCGTTTAATAATACGCAAACCTTGACCAACACCATTGAACGCCATCACGCAGACATTGCTTGTGTTATTTTAGAGCCGGTGGCAGGTAATATGGGTGTTATTAACCCCCAAAAAGATTTTCTTAAGGCCTTGCGGGCTTTGACCAAAAAATACAATATTGTGCTGATTTTTGATGAAGTGATGAGCGGCTTTCGCACCAATTTGGGCTGTGCCCAGTCGGATTTAGGCATCATCCCTGATATGACCTGTCTTGGCAAAATTATCGGCGGAGGTTTTCCGGTCGGGGCTTATGGCGGCAGGCGGGACATTATGAAGCATTTGGCGCCTTTGGGAAGGGTATATCAGGCCGGCACATTTTCAGGCAATCCTGTTGTTATGCAAGCGGGGTTGGCGACTTTAAAAAACCTAACCCCACAGGCCTACAATCGTCTTAACAAGATGTGCGATGACTTTGTCAGCCGGACCAATAATATTTTAAAAACAGCTAATGTCGGGGCGCATCTGGTCAATTATAAAAGCATGATCAGTGTCCGTTTTTGCCCGGGACCTGTCTATAATTACGTTGACGCCCAAAACGCCTCATCGAAAAAAATTTATGCTGAATTGTTCCATCATTTATTGCGCCAGGGCATTTACTGGCCGCCGGCAGAACTGGAAACTTTTTTTGTGTCCTTCAAACATACGGCTAAAGATCTAAATCATTTGTCTGATCAAATTATCGTGTCAATATGCCCTATTGCTTCGAAGTCGTAAAGTTGTGTCAATATTCCCTGTTTCTTGGTCGTCGAACACCAGTGTCATTGCGAGGAGCGATTTTGCGACGAAGCAATCTTTTAAATCCTAAAAGAGAATTTTATGCCAAATCAAACAGGCAATAACGATCAACGCCGTCAGCCGCGCGTTAATGTGGAGCTTCCCGCGATTATCAGTGTCGGCTCGCAACTGACCGTAAAAGGACAGCTCAAAGATATTTCTTTGAACAGTGCGTTTATCACGATTAAACACAATATTTATCTGAGCATTAATGATGAAATTGGAATAACCATTCAATGTTCACCGGATGATGATACTAAAGTGATCCAGGGACTGGCCCGCATTTCCCGAATAGTACCAGGAGAAGGGTTTGCCGTTTATTTTACCAAAATAGATGAAGATTCCTTAAAATGCATTAAAAAACTCCTTCAAAATTGACCTTACATAAGAGTTATTCATTATTGTTTCTTCAGAAATGCTATTTTATATGCCTGAGAGATTAATTTTAAAAATAAATTAAATAAATTTTCAGATATGTCATAAACATATGCATTTCAGTATGTTGTGTAGCTTCTATAGGGCTAACCTTATTTGACAACTCCCTGATATATGTTATCCTCTAAAAAGTAGCGTTTTCCCAACTTAACGATGGTCATTACCAGCATTACGCAGATCTCAAGCCCATTTCAACAATTTTCCGCCCAAAAAATTTCACCTTCATAAATTGGCATTATATAAATATAAATGGTAAACTTTTCTAAGGATCGGTATGCCCCTTTTATTATGAAACAACAAATGGTTTATAAATTTAATTTGAGCAAACTCTGTACGTGCATTGTGTTGTCAGCCTTTATGCTGACAAGCATAAATGTGCCCGGCGGATCTGTTTTTGCCCAAGAGTCTTTTTCTCTGCCTGCTCCTGGGGTGAGGGTCCATTTAAGTCCCGAGTTCAATCCTCCGATTTTCAAAGGAATAAAAGTCCATCCTGATAATCCATTTCGATTTGATTTCATTTTGGATAAAGGCGATTCCCTCCCAAAACGTATGTCATCCCCGAAAACCGAAGCCATCAAATTAATCAAATATTTCTTGGCCTCTTTGACCATTCCTGAGAATGACCTATGGGTTAATTTAAGTCCGTATGAGAAGGATAGAATTATTCCTCAATCTTTTGGCCTAACTGAAATGGGCCGAGATCTGTTAGCCGAAGACTATGTGCTCAAGCAGATAACAGCTTCATTGATTTATCCGGAAGATGAGATAGGAAAAAAATTCTGGAAAAGGATTTATGAAGAAGCCAAAAAAGAATTTGGTACAACGAATATACCAGTCAACACATTCAATAAAGTTTGGATTGTTCCTGAAAAAGCAGTGGTGTACGAAAATGTCAAGGCAGAGACCGCGTATGTTGTTGAAAGCAAATTAAAGGTCATGCTTGAGCAAGATTACTTGGCTCTTTCTCACAATGTCATTTCTGAGTCTTCCAATGTCATTCCCGCGAAAGCGGGAATCCATAACAAGAACGACATCAACGCCTTCGGCTCCCAAATCGTCCGCGAGATAGTCATCCCCGAATTGACAAAAGAAGTCAACGAAGATAAAAACTTTGCCCAGCTTCGTCAGATCTACAACTCACTCATTTTAGCGACATGGTACAAAAAGAAAATCAAAAACAGTATTTTATCGCAGGTATATACGAATAAAAATAAGGTAGCTGGTATTAATATTGATGATCCGCAGGAAAAAGAGAAGATTTATGAGCGGTATTTAAAGGCGTTTAAGAAAGGTGTTTTTAACTATATCAAAGAAGAGGCAGTTCCTGCCTCCGGAATGCCGAGCAAGAAACAGGGAATATTTCCAAGGAAGTATTTTTCAGGCGGGACCACGTTTAATGACGAGGCTATGAATGCGGCCTTACTCCTGACATCTAAGCAGAGCGTCTTATCTAATATATCTTTAGATTCTGCCATGATTATTAAAGTCAATTGTAATTTGGTTGGCAATGCCATAACAAATTCAGTAAGTAGTTTCAATCAATTTCAGGATTGGCTCGGAAATGTCTCTCCAGATAGATTAGAGAATAAAATAATCATTTTAGATACATTAGAAACCCTTTTGCGAGGCCTAAGAACTGATTTAGACTTGGCTGTAAGGAAGGCGGATGCGCTCAATGCGCTGATCACCGGCGGGTTTGTGACCAAAGAAGATATAAGAGAAAAAAGGGTAGTAGAAATCCTTTTGCTAGGCCTAAGCACTGGTTCATCCTTGGCTAGGAAGGCGAATGCGGATGCGCTCAATGCGCTGATCACCGGTGGGCTTGTGACCAAAAAAGAAATAATAATAAAAATAAGAGAGAAAGGGGTAGTAGAAACCCTTTTGCTAGGCCTAAGCACTGGTTCATCCTTGGCTAGGAAGGCGGATGCGGATGCGCTCAATGCGCTGATCACCGGTGGGCTTGTGACCAAAAAAGAAATAATAATAAAAATAAGAGAGCAAGGGGTAGTAGAAACCCTTTTACGAGGCCTAAGCACTGATTCAGACTGGGACGTAAGGGTGGATGCGCTCAATGCGCTGATCACCGGTGGGCTTGTGACCAAAGAAGAAGTAATAATAAAAATAAGAGAACAAGGGGTAATAGAAACCCTTTTGCTAGGCCTAAGCACTGGTTCAGACTGGGATGTAAGGGTGGATGCGCTCAATGCGCTGATCACCGGTGGGCTTGTGACCAAAGAAGATATAAAAGAGAAAGGGGTAGTAGAAACCCTTTTACGAGGCCTAAGTACTGATTTAGACTGGGATGTAAGGGTGGATGCGCTCAATGCGCTGATCACCGGTGGGCTTGTGACCAAAGAAGAAGTAATAATAAAAATAAGAGAGAAAGGGGTAGTAGAAACCCTTTTACGAGTCCTAAGCACTGCTTCAGACTGGGATGTAAGGAAAGCGGATACGGATACGCTCAATGCGCTGATCACCGGCGGGCTTGTGACCAAAGAAGATATAAGAGAGAACAGGGTAGTAGAAACTCTTTTACGAGGCCTAAGCACTGATTCAGACTGGGACGTAAGGGTGGATGCGCTCAATGCGCTGATCACCGGTGGGCTTGTGACCAAAGAAGAAGTAATAATAAAAATAAGAGAGAAAGGGGTAGTAGAAACCCTTTTGCTAGGCCTAAGCACTGATTCAGACTGGGACGTAAGGGTGGATGCGCTCAATGCGCTGATCACCGGTGGGCTTGTGACCAAAGAAGAAGTAATAATAAAAATAAGAGAGAAAAGGGTAGTAGAAACCCTTTTGCTAGGCCTAAGCACTGCTTTAAACTGGGATGTAAGGAAGGCGGATGCGGATGCGCTCAATGCGCTGATCACTGGCGGGCTTGTGACCAAAGAAGATATAAGAGAGAACAGGGTAGTAGAAACCCTTTTGCTACGCCTAAGCACTGATCCAGACCTGTATGTAAGGAATACGGATGCGGATGCGTTCAATGCGCTGATCACCGGTGGGCTTGTGACCAAAGAAGATATAAAAAAGAAAGGGGTAGTAGAAACCATTTTACGAGGCCTAAGCACTGATTTAGGCTGGGATGTAAGGGCGGATGCGCTCAATGCGCTGATCACCGGTGGGCTTGTGACCAAAGAAGAAGTAATAATAAAAATAAAAGAGAAAAGGGTAGTAGAAACCCTTTTGCTAGGGCTAAGCACTGCTTCAGACTCGAATGTAAGGAAGGCGGATGCGGATGCGTTCAATGCGCTGATCACCGGCGGGCTTGTGACCAAAGAAGATATAAAAGAGAACAGGGTAGTAGAAACCCTTTTGCTAGGCCTAAGCACTGCTTCAAACTGGGATGTAAGGAAGGCGGATGCGGATGCGTTCAATACGCTGATCACCGGTGGGCTTATGACCAAAGAAGAAGGATTTACTAAAAATGAGATTGAAACCATGTTTAGAAATGTTTATGGAAGAGATCCTCCACCCGGTGATTTTCTTCATAATTATCTAAAATTTATTGCGATATTGAGAGATACTCCCCATGCGGCATATCAAATATCTAATTGGAATTCCGATGAAATGGAAGAATTGTTTCGAATATTTGATTTTTTTGTAAGAGGAACCACATTGAACGCAAGCTATAGAAAAGAAGGGAGAGTTAAAAATTTTTTAGAAAAGGAACTGATAAAAGATTATTTGAATTTACTTAGTAGTCCCAAAATCCTTCTTTCCCGCTTAAAAGAAAAATTTAAAAAAATAATCAATGCTTCTTCAGTAAAATTAGCCATAAGGGTGTATGAAATAGCCTCTGTTAATGCCGCAAAGGGGCTGATACAAGCAACTGGTTTAAACAAAGACAAAGTAATTATACTTTATGATAGAGAAATAGATCATGAACAAGCGACGAGGTTTTTTCCGGGATATGTCATACAGGGCTACCAAGGATTTAGCGAGAAGGGTGTCGTTAAAGTAGAATTTCATGATTATGGGAATATGAAAATGGAATCATCCGGGGATACATTTTCAGCATCCTTGCCATATACTCCCTTTAAATTTAATCTTCCAATAAGGGCTTCAGAAGAAGTAAACAGCATGAAGAAATCTTTAGGTATCATAGATACAAAAAGGAAAGTAATTGTCATCGGTTCACCTTCTGACGCGGAATTCAGTCGATTTATTCAAGCCTATAATTCTTTATACAATAATCTTCCTTATCCAGAACGTCCATTGCTCATCATTGGCTTTAGGCAGAGAAGAGATGAAAATGAACTGCGGCTATTAGGCAGCCTTTCGGGTCAATCCATAGCTGTTCGCAGTGATGCTACCGTACCGTTACCAGATGTAAAAAGTAACAATGTCCTTATACTTAATACAGCGGGAGAGCTTCTTAAGATGTACGCCCTTGCGAATATAGCTGTGGTTGGAAATGACAGGAATATTTTTGAACCGGCCAGTCAACAAGCAGCGGTATTGTATTTTGGAGGCAGCTGGACTAATAATCGTGAGGGAAAAGATGCGCTGGTTGATATAGGGGCGGCTAAAATTTTTAGTAAAGAAAATTTAGAAAGATTAATTAGCAATTCAGATAAGACAACAGAAATGGCAAGAAACGGAACAAAAGCTGTAGCAACATACAGGAGCGAAGTTCAATCCAAAACGGAAGAATTTGTTCTACAGATTATTGGAGCAAATCCTGAACTTATAAGCAAATTTATTACATCCTCCGCAGGTAGTGTAAATCCTGTTGAGCAAACTTTAGATCGAGTCCCGGTGACTACAGGATCCGTTACAGCAGGGGATAGTGCGCAACTATCTAAGTCCGATGATTATGGCGGTATTGATTTAACCCCTGCCAATATGAATTTGCAAATTCAAAATGCCGGTGAGGGAGTTAAATTTCATGTTGATAGAGCTATGTTACAAAAATTAAAAAACGCCTCTGGCTTTGTGCCGGTGATTATCAGTATCCAGCCGATGACTGACCTCAAAGGATTCCTGGGCATAAATTCAACTGTGCAAATCGCCCAACCAGCGTAACCCGAATTAATTGAAGTTACGGTAGGGATATCCCTTAAAAACTGCCACAGCATGTGGCAGAAATTCCTTAAACTAATCGAATCCATGCTCCACTGGCCCCCAGACGACCGCCCCAGAAAAAACTCCTCCAAAAAAACAACGGCTTCTTTCCTGGCTGCCTGCTTAAGTGTCATTGCGAGCGAAGCAATCTCTTACACACTACTGTTTCCTGCGAGCGACCGCTTTCGTTATTTCCCATACATAACTTCAAGTTCAGCGACAGTAGGAAATTCAGTGTAATATTCACCTTGCGGTCCTACATATCCTTTACCGGATCTTTTAAGGACGACAGACGTATAACCGCCTCCCCATTTATCGGGAATATTGACTGTAATTTGATCGGATGGCACAGAGTATATGGGTATTGTCGAAACGTAGGGATTTGAGGCGGGGGTAAGCATAGGCGGCCTTGGGTAATTAATGTAATTAATAAACGAGGCTGCTTGGGGATCAAAAAAAGATAAACTTACATATTCAGGAGAATAATAGAGATTAATGTACTTGGAATAGGCATGGTCCCGGCCGCTTCCATAATAATCATAATAATAATCATGCCAGGCATAAGACTTATTTGGGCATAATAATATTATGAAGAATACCCATGATGAAATTATTTTGATTAATATTTTTTTCATAAGTATCTAATATATTAACAAAATTTTTACTATAACCAAGTTCATTTCTGGTACTCATTGTCATTTCTAGTACTCATTGTCATTCCCGCGAAAGCGGGAATCCAAAACACTGTCATCCTGAGCGAAGCGAAGGATCATAATAAATTTACTCCATCTGTATTAAAAACCTTGCCGTAAAGCCTTAAAAGGGCTATCTTACTGCCAATAAACCAATGCTTGGCACACCCAGAAAACCTTTGCAAAACTGCTGTATCTGTGGCAAGAAGGCCTTTTCCAATAAGTCCCAATATTGCCGCACATGTTCCCATTTCAGCCATCGCATGACAAATGAGAAATTCCCACCGAAGATCGTCAACGCCATTTGGGATTATATACGCAAATACGGCTATAGGTGCTATTACACCGGAATGCTGCTGGTGATGGACGATGACACCAGCCCTTGGTATTGCAGTTTCGATCATTGGAACCCCGGCGATCCAAGAAAGGTAGTGATCACATCCGCCTTGCTCAATGCCATGAAAACGGACCTTTCCGTAAAAGAATTCTGGTACTATGTTCTTCAATTGTTCGACTTCAGAAAAAAACATACAAAAATAAGAAAGAGAAAGCCGGTCTTCTGGGACAGGCTCGTTGCCCCTGTCATTCCCGCGAAAGCGGGAATCCATAGAAACTGTCCCATTTGCGGCAGGCCAAGATTGCCGCATCACGAATATTGCCCCAGATGCGCCAAATTTGGGAGCCGCATGAAAAGCAAATTTCCCAAACAGGCCTCCAGGGCCATTTGGGATTATATACGCAAAAACGGTTATGTTTGTTACTATACCGGCATGCGCCTGGACTTGGACAATCCCAAAAGCCCCTGGTATTTGGTTTTTGACCATTGGAGGCCCGGTGATCCCCGTAAGGTCGTCATAACCTCATCCCTGCTCAATGACATGAAATCAGACATGACAGAAGGGGAGTTCTGGTATTTCATCGGGCAGTTAGCCAATTTTAGAAGGAAGGGCACAAAGGTAAGGAAAATAAAGCTGCGCTACTGGTCCCGGCCCTATACGCCACAATAGTGTCATTCTCGTTTACACATTGTCATTCCCGCGAAAGCGGGAATCCAGTACATGTACAGTGTCATCGCGAGCCTTTTCCTCGTGTCATTCTGAGCGAAGCGAAGAATCTTAAAGTATGTTACGTGAGCTATCGACAAAGTGTCGACAACTTGTCGACAGTTGAAAGGGTGAATACAATTTGTACATACCCTGATTTTAAACCCATCGAATTCGAGGGGTTTAGCAGATCATTTTGTTGACCCCAACAAAACGATCAAGTATAATTCCTATAATCAATCCTTCCCCCAAGGATCTTACATAAATTCTGCCACATTCTGTGCTTTCCCCTAAGCCATCAAGTTTATTGCTTAAACTTGACAAACTGTAGCTTATAAGCTACACTATAAAAGGAAGGTACGGATGGAAAAGGAATTAATTATCTACCATACCCAAGAAGGTAAGGTGCCGTTTAAAGAATGGCTGGATCATTTAAGAAATGAGATTTTAGAGAGCCAAATTTGGACACGAACGCATAGGATACGGCAAGGCAATTACGGAGACCATAAACGCTTTCATGGCATTATCGAATTACGGATTCATTTTGGGAAAGGATACAGAGTTTATTGCGCTGAAGAAGGCGACAAACTAGTGGTTTTGTTGGCAGGAGGAGACAAGTCATCTCAAGATAGAGATATTAAACAGGCTATTGAATATTGGAGGGATTATCATGAACAAAAGAATATATAGGACTTTAGAAGAAGTTGAGTTGGAACACTTTACAAAACACCCTAAAAAATTAAAGTCATACCTGACTGTTGCTCTTGAAGAATATCAAAAAGATGGCGATGAAAAAGCCTTTCTTTATGCGCTTTCAATAGCTGCGCGGGTGCATGGGGGATTTAGTAAGCTTTCCAAAGAAACAGGTCTTAACCGGGAAAATCTATATCGGGCGCTTTCCAAGCGTTCCGACCCACGCCTTTCAACCATTATGCAAGTGCTTGGAACCTTAGGCTTCTCACTTACGATCAGATAGAGGAGGCCAAATGAGCACCAACTCCATCCTCCACTGGCCCCTAGACGACCGCCCCAGAGAAAAACTCCTCGGCCGCTTTCCTGGCTGCCTGCTTGATAACCTTTCCTTGTGAATAAAATTTAATTGACTTTATTCTAAATCTGATCAAAGATCACATATAAAAAAGTATGTGAAACATGGCAGAAAAAAAGAATAAGTTTATAGTTTTTGCACAATTTAATGAAGAAGATGCCATAGATACATTTATTGTAGAAGCAGATAATCATGAGGAAGCCTATCATCGAGCAGAAATAATACATGGTTGCGGAGCTTTTATAATTCTTGACAAAATACAAATTATAGAATTTTAGGTAAATTTAAAACAACTTATAAGATCTATTTCAAATAAGAAAGATAGTTTATGACTAAAAATGAAAAAGAAGATCTAAAAATTTTTTTGAATTATCTCTGGCATGATGAAGAAAGACATTATCAGGAAAGCCCTTCTAAAGATCATATTTATATTGTTTTAAGAAGGCTTGCCAAAAGAATTGATTATAGGGTAATAAATCCCAATATTACCTGATTTTCGCCGGTCATTACCCACTTCTTGCCCTTTAGACCCTTTTCTGGCATAATGACCTGAATTATGTCCGAAATTAAGGCAATTACCGCCAAAATCAAAACATTCCGCGACGCCCGTGACTGGAAACAATTCCACAATCATAAAGACGTAGCCCTTTCACTAGTCCTGGAAGCCAGCGAAGTCCTAGAGCACTTCCAATGGAAATCCCCGAAAGAAGTCAACGAACACGCCAAAAACAACAAAGAAGACCTGGCCGATGAATTAGCCGATGTAGCCATGTATTTATTCGAATTGGCCGACAATCTAAAAATAGACCTTTCCAAAGCAATGGCCAATAAAATGAAGAAAAATGCCCTAAAATACCCCATACATAAAGCCAAAGGCAGGCACACAAAATATAATCGCTTATAGGTAATATTGCTTTGTCATTCCCGCGAAAGCGGGAATCCAGAAGAAAGCTCCCAATGAAGCTATACGAAGGAACAGTAACGACTTTCAACGAAGACGTGGTTCATAACCGTATAGCAGATAAGCTTAAATACTCTTATTCAAAGCATTACCATCGCGCTCCAAGCGAATCCGAATACCGCTCTTGGAACCAATCACTAAACGTATTAAACAATTCCTTAACCTATTCCGACCTATCCGATAATAAAATAGTCGTTGAATACGAATTACCATATTCAACCCGAAGAATTGACGTTTTACTGTTTGGAAAAGACATAAAAAACCGCGATAGCGTTGTCCTCATCGAGTTAAAGCAATGGTCCAATAATCACATCCATGATTGCGAGAATGAAGGTAACGTTATTGTTGATTTCATGGGTAAGAAAGAGTGTCCTCATCCTTGCCTTCAAGTTCAAGGCTACCATTACGATTTAATCGATTTTCTCAAAGTCTTTCAAGATGATAACGCTGCAGAACTTAGCTCTTGTGCATATTGCCACAATTATTCCCGCCAAAACAAAGATGTTTTAGGTCTGCCTAAATTCAGCAAGATAATTAAGACCTTCCCGTTATTTGCTAAAGAAGACGTTCAAGAGCTTGGCCAATATTTAAAAGACAGGCTGCAAAATGGACCAGGCCTCGAAGTCTTTAATCGTTTCATAACAAGCCCATCCAGGCCATCAAAAAGACTACTTGATCACACAGGCGAAATGATCCATAAACAGCAGATTTTCAACCTCATAGATGATCAGATTGCCGCTTATAACGCTATCATGCACAAAGCCGGACATTTATCAAAGACCGGACAAAAATCGGTGGTCATAGTCAAAGGTGGACCAGGAACCGGCAAGTCAGTTATAGCTTTGGAAGTTATGGGGGAGTTAATGCGGCAGGGCAAGGTCGTTTATCATGCAACAGGATCGTCCGCCTTTACAAACACTTTACGAAAAGTTGTTGGCAGAAGGGCTGCAAACCTATTTAAGTTCTTTTTTAATTTTACTCAGCTTGGTGACAACGAAATCGATGTATTGATTTGTGATGAAGCCCACCGGATAAGAGCCAACAGTAATGACTATGCCGTGCCTGGGAAATTTAAGTCAAAAAACCCTCAAGTTGATGATCTCATTAAGCCTGCCAAGTTATCTATATTCTTTCTGGATGAACATCAGATCGTTAGACCAAAAGAAATAGGCAGTGTTTCTCTGATAAAAGAATCTGCTTCAAGGTTTGGGGTCAACGCCGCTGATATAGCTGAATTTGAGCTTAAGACACAATTTCGCTGTTCAGGCTCAGATGCTTATTTGCAATGGCTGGACAAAATATTGGAAATCCGAGAGATAGACATCAATCGTTTTGATCCAAAGATGGAGTTTAAGATTTTCGATTCGCCGCAAGACATGAAAAAAGCCATTGATGAGAAAAATGCCATAAAGCTTAATTCCTCACGAATGGTGGCAGGGTTTTGTTGGGGATGGAGCGACCCAAAACCGGATGGAACCCTTGTTAATGATGTAAAGATTGGTAATTTTGAAATGCCCTGGGAAAAGAAAAATGAATTCTGGAAATGGGCCACGGACCCAAGCGGTATGGAACAGGTTGGCACCGTATACACAGCGCAAGGATTTGAATTTGATTACATAGGCGTTATCTTTGGTCACGATCTGGTTTGGAATAAGTCAAAGGGAGCATGGGATGCAGTTCCGGGCAAATCTTTTGATACTCAAGTGACCCGGAATAATGAGAATTTGGTTAATCATTTGAAGAATGTATACAGAGTGTTGCTTTCCCGGGCACATAAAGGCGTTTATGTGTATTTTATGGATGAAGATACTAAAGAATATTTCAAAAATAAAATTGCTCAGGGTTCTAAAGCAAGTGAGACGCTCATGTATTCAGATGTAATTTCTAAAGAAGAAGAGAGTATGCTCAAAATTCATGAGTCCGTGCCTAAAAACCTCGAATATAAAGAATATTTGCCTATTTTTGAGCTTGAAGCTGCTTGCGGGTACTTTGGGACCGGTTCAGAAGGCCAGCCGGGAGGCTGGGTAAAAATCGAGTCTGGTAAGCTAAATCGCAATATGTTTGTCTCAAGGGTTGTAGGAAAGTCTATGGAACCCTTGATTCCTGATGGAAGTTATTGCATTTTTCAGGCCAATGTTGTGGGTAGCCGCAATGGCAAGGTTGTTCTTGTCCAACGGAATACTCCGATCGATCCTGAAACAGGAGGAAAATACACGGTCAAGAAATACACCAGCAAGAAGAAATATGAATCCGACGACTCCTTTCAACACGAAGAAATCACCTTATTACCTATAAATCCGTCCTTTAAGGCGATTAATATTCCTAGCAGCAATGAGGGTGAATTTATGGTTATTGCTGAGTTTATAAAGGTTGTTCAGTGAAACCAGGAGATATTATTTCATATTTAACAATGTGCCAACATGAAGGGGTAAATCTTCAGCGTGGAATGAATTTTCGCCTTAAAGGCGGCTTGAGCGTTATATTAATGAGTTTAAGAAAGAATGCCCCTTATGCCGATAAGGTGGAAGAAAATGGAAAAATACTAATTTATGAAGGTCATGACGTTCCAAAATATAGAGGACTAAAAAAAGATCCCAAAACCTTAGATCAGCCCAAACGTACACCGTTTGGCGGTCTAACTGAAAATGGCAAGTTTTTTAAAGCTGCTGAAGAATATAAATCAAAAAAGTCAGGAGCAGAGCTCGTTAAAGTTTATGAAAAGATCAGAGATGGCATTTGGACGTATTCGGGAATATTTAAACTTATTGATGCATGGGAGCAGGTTGAAACTAAAAGAAAGGTCTTTAAGTTTAAACTAGAAATAACCAATGATAGTGATGTAAAAGGCAGGAAGCCATCGGAGCTTGAACATACGCGCCTAATTCCAACAGATGTTAAATTAGCTGTTTGGAAAAGAGATAAAGGTAAGTGTGTTGTGTGCGGCTCTACTGATAATCTTCATTTTGATCATGATATCCCATTTTCGAAAGGTGGGACGTCGTTAAAAGTTGAAAATATCCAATTAATGTGTGCTAGGCATAATTTAAATAAACATGATAATATAATTTAGAAGAAGCGATTAATTGTAAAAAACGACAGATTTACTGGAATCGGCTTGATCTGTAATCAATATATTAAAAGACATCCTATAAAGGGTCAAGATAAAAATCAGGTTGTCAAAGAGCAGTAAAAGGATCTTTCTCAAGCAGGCATAAAAACACGTGAGGGATTATAGTCC
>Ga0209824_10000099_pt1 | contig 60656 bp, 50 predicted proteins | sample VDWuncwatermetaG_FD_184124 | JGI IMG/M metagenome (GOLD analysis project Ga0209824, IMG submission 184124) | Wastewater microbial communities from Netherlands to study Microbial Dark Matter (Phase II) - VDW unchlorinated drinking water (SPAdes)... ... | reverse complement strand
GCGCGGGAGGGAACCACGTATTTGGCCAGGCGCATGGGGGCGTTTTTTTCCACGCGAGCCCACATGCGGCCGGGCGGAGGCGTCGCGAGCCCGAGCGCGGCGTGGTCTTCGGGGCAGGCCCCGGTCGTTTCACCGTAGAAATTGCCGGAGGGGCCCCGGTCCATCAAAATGATAAAGGCGCACAGCTTGCCGCCCGGCGCTCCCGGGGTCGGGACCTCGCGGCCTCCGTCCTCCCGGGGCCCGTCGGGAAAACGCTCGGGGACTATCCGGCCGTCGGGCCTGGCGCGGATCGCGGGCAGGGAGGCGTCATCGGGGATGGATAAATCGTGTTTGATCCCGTCCGGGAACCGGCGCAGGAGCCGTTCGGCCTTGTAAACATGCGGAAGGTTGGCCGCGGGAAGCCACACGGTCCCGCGCGGCGGCGGCGGCAGGTGATCGGGATAGGGCGCCGATTCGGGGCACGGCCCGGGCCGCGTCTCGTTGAGCCAGTCCGAGTAGAAGCACTGCCCGGGAATCTGCGCCTGGGACGGCCCGGAGGCCGCCAGGAAAAGCCCGACGATCCAGCCCAGGCGCATGCGCTAGTGTAGGCGCCCTCCCGGAACCTGTCAATGCCCGCCTTGGCCGTCGGGCTAGTTCTTGAAAGTTCCGCCGCGGCCTTCGCAGTCGGCCTTGACGAGGCCGATCCAGCCCTGACTCTTGCAGGCGTTCTTGCCCGCGCAGGCGTGGCCCGTGCCGCCGCATTCGCCCTGCCCTTTGCAGGCGTTGACTCCGTAGCACTCGCCTTTGGCGGCCGTCCCGGCCGTGCCGGATTTCACCGCGCAGCCCGCCGCCAAAGTGAGGGCGGCCAAAGCGGCCGTCGCCAAGGTTGCTTTCTTGTCCATGTGCGCCTCCTATAGTCTCGCCGACAGCGACAGGCCCGCGAAAGGGGCCCCGTTGCTCTTAAGCTCCACGCCCGAAGGCTCGTAGCGGAAGGTCCGCGCCAACGCCCAGCCGGCCGTGAATTCCGCCTCAAAATCTCCCCGCATCCAGCGGGCGCCGCCGAGGATTCGCGTCGCGGAATAGGAGAGCGTCTGGCCGTTCACCTCGGGCCGTCCGCGCCGGGTCCCGAGGTCCTCGGCGACGCGGTATTGCCCTCCCGACAGAGAGAAGCCGGCGAATGCGTCCACGGTCTGGTGCTTGTCCCATAACGCGCGATACTCCACGCGCGGCTCGGGCAGGAGCAGGCTCAAGTTCCAGAGCGGTGTCAGGCGCCACGCCGCTCCACCGAAGGGCAAGACCTTCGCCTTGCGGAAGGGGTCCACCGATATGCCGCCCAGCACGCGCAAGCCGGGCCTCAGGAGGCGGTTATACTGCGCCGCGACCGGGACATTGACGGCCCGTCCGCTCAGGCGCTCGTCGCCGTAAAGTCCCGGCGCGGCGTCCACGAACACCCAGGATTTCCGATCGATGAGCCATTCCGCGCCAAGCCGCGCCGCGATCCCCTGAAGACGGTCCGGCAGCGGCGCCGAGGCGGGACGCGACAGGCCGACATTCTCGAATGAGGCGCCGAGCAGGACAAAGATCCGGTCGGAGGCGCGCACTCGCCGCCGCAAAGAATGCTCCATGGACCAGACGCCCAAGCCGCCCAGGTCGCGTCCGGACTCCGACACCGACTTGAGCCCAGACGCCTCGGCTCGCGCGCCGATCTGCCATTTCCAGACTTCCTGAGCGCGAGCGGGCAAGGCGGCGCAAAGCACGGCGGCAAGAATGATTAATCGCATGAGCGCTCCCGGTGGATTCCTTGCCGCATCATATCGTATTAACTCATCCCTCCGGGTCTTGAAATCGAACAAGTGTTCGAATATACTGTGGCATGCCTGAAGTGCCGCGAGGGAGGGGAACCGCGTTAAACCCCCCCAACCGATTCGAAGAAATCAGCTACGAATGGGAGGAGAATACCGACCCGGCGGAGAAGCCGGCTCCGAAGACACGCTTCTACCGGGACAACACCAAGTCCATTCTGGTCAAGAACGACAGCCCCGATATCCCTTTCACCTGGAGCCTGAATCCGTATCGCGGCTGCGAGCATGGATGTGTCTACTGCTATGCGCGCCCCTACCACGAGTACCTGGGACTATCCTCGGGCCTCGACTTCGAGACGATGATCTTCGTGAAGGAGGACGCGCCCAAGCTCCTGGCCTTGGAGCTCTCGAAGAAGTCCTGGGAGCCGGAGACGATCGCGCTCGGAGGCGTGACCGACGTCTACCAGCCCATCGAGCGCAAGCTCAGGGTCACGCGCGGCTGCCTTGAGGTGATGGCCGACGCGCGTCAGCCGTGCGGGCTGGTGACGAAGAACGCGCTCGTCACGCGCGATATCGACGTGTTTCAGGAGTTGACGCGGCACGCGGGCGTGCGCGTATTAATCTCCCTGACGACGCTCGACGGCGAGCTCGCGCGGCGCATGGAGCCGCGCGCGTCGGCGCCGCCGGCGCGATTGGCCGCGATGAGGGAGCTCGCGAAGGCGGGTATTTCCGTCGGCGTGATGACCGCGCCGATGATCCTGGGCTTGAACGATCACGAGATGCCCAAGCTCCTCGAGGCGGCGGCCGACGCGGGTGCGACCATGGCGGGTTACGTGCCGCTGCGTCTGCCGCATCAGCTCGGGCCGCTGTTCGACGACTGGCTCAAGAACAATTATCCCGACCGGAGGGACAAGGTTCTCAATCAGATCAAGGCCATCCGCGGCGGCCAGCTCAACGATCCGAGGTTCGGCTCGCGCATGAGAGGCGAGGGCGTGTTCGCCGAGCACCTGTCGAAGCTGTTCGCGCTGACCTGCAAGCGGCTGGGGCTCAACCGGAAAAGCCAGCCGCCTTTGGAGAGGGGAAATTTCCGAAGGCCGCTCGGCGATCAGCTGCGGCTTATTTGAGGATGGCGCGGCGCTCGCGGGCGAACAGCGCGGCGGCCTCTTCGGGGCGGTCGTACCAGACGGAGAAGCCGCCGAGGAGATGGGGGGAGACGTTGAGCGTGAGGGGAGCGGCGTCCACACCCTTGAGCTTGACGGTGAGCGCGGCGTCGCCGGCGCCTTCGGCGGTGACGACCTCGATCTCGGAGCCGCGGGCCTGCTGAAGCGTCATCCAGGGGCGGACCATGCCGCGCAGGGCGTCGGGAAGATTGCGGGCGTCGGGAACCTCGACGGCCATCGCGGGCTCGGCGCAGGCGGCGAGCGTGGCGCAGACGGGGCCGGTCGTGAGGGCCTTCATGCCGGGGAGATTTTCGAGCAGCGCCTTGCGCTTCTCGCCGTCGGTCTTTTCGAGCGAGGCGTGCAGGTCGGTGATCGCCGTGTCGGAGACGGCGTCGCGCAGGTCGGACTCGCGGGCTTCGGCGACGAAGGCCTCCTCGCGGCGCACGGCGTCCTTGATGCGGTCGCTCAGGCGCTTGTCCTGGGATACGAAGCGGCGCAGCTTCTCCTCGGCTTTGGCGCCGCCCTTGAGGCGTACAGGGCCGGCGAGCGCGGGCACGGCGAGGAGAACGGTCGCGAGAAGGAGGAGCTGTCTCATGGGGACATTATACCGCGGCCGCGGGGGGAGCGCCTGGGCCTTTTGGCCGCTTATTTGCGGGTGAAGACGCCGCGGCGGCGGTCTTTCTTGACGTCGTCCCAGGTGAAGACGAGGCCGTTCATGGCGACGTAGACGCCGGGAGGCAGGGCCTGGGCGAAGGAGAGGGCGGAGCCCAAGTTGAAGAGGCCGTCGGAGGAGCCGAAGCGGTAGGGGCGCATGGCGCCGGTCAGGACGACGGTCTTTCCGGAGAGCCCGCGGCCTAGGACCTCGGCCGTCTCGGCCATCGTGTCGGTGCCGTGGGTGATCACGATGCGGCTTTCGGGAGCGCGGCGGCAGGCGGCGAGAATGCGTTTGCGGTCGCCCATGGTCATGTGAAGGCTGTCCTTCATCATGAGGACGCTGACGCGGGTCTTCAGGCGGCAGCGGCCGAGCTCGAGCATCTCGGGGAGATGAGTTTTATTGAAGGAGAGCGTGCCGCGCAGCTCGTCGTATTCCTTGTCGAAGGTCCCGCCGGTCACGACGACGAGCGCGCGCATTCAGCGCTTGGAAACGACGCGAATGGCGGCGGGAATCTCCGCGCGCAGCGTATGCCCCGTCGCGTATTCCTCGATGGCCTTGGCGAGGCTGTCCACCATCTTGTCCTGGTAGGAGGCGTTGGCGAGCTTGGCCGCCTCGTCGGGATTGTTGAGGTAGCCGAGCTCGATGAGCACGCTCGGCGCGGCGGGGTTCTTGAGGACGTAGTAGTCGGACTTCGAGGACTCTGCCTTGAAGCCGTCGGCCCGCAGGGCGCGCGAGAAGGTCCGGGCCAGGCGCTCGCTGTCGCCGGCCGTGCCGCGCGGCGGAGCGGGCATCGGAGGCACGCTCGGCAGGCGGCGCTTGCGCCACTTCTTGAGCTTCTCCGGACCGTAGCTGTAGATGATGGCCCCCGCGGCTTTCTTGCCTTTGACCTGGTTGAGATGCAGGGAGACGAAGATCGAGCCGCTCTGGTCCACGCTGTCGACGAGGCGGTCGTCGAGGGTCACGTAGCGGTCGGTCTCGCGCGTGAGGACGACGGGAAGGTCGTGGTTGCGGGCGAGGCGGGCCTTGAGCTTCTGCGCGAAGACGAGGGCCAGGTCCTTTTCCCGCACGCCGCGCACCACCGCGCCTTCGTCGTCTCCGCCGTGGCCGGGGTCGATGATGACGGGGGTCGCCGGTTGGCCGGGAGCGGGGAGTATGGGCGCCGACGGGCGCATGGCGGACGCGGGGAGGGCCAAGGCGGCGGCCAGGAGGGCCGGGGCAAAGCGCTTCCACGCGTTCATATCGCTCATAATATCGAAATTGTAACGATAACTTACTATAACGGCATTGCCTGGCGCTGTCAAGGGGGTGTCAAGGGTAGGTCCTAAGGCCCATGACCGGAGGCTTGGGAACGCCTATCCTATGGGCGTGAGAAAGGTTTTACCCGTCGTCAGCGTCCTAGGCCTGATCGGGGCCGGCGCCGCCGTCACCTGGTCGGTCTTCGCCCGGCCGAGCGACGCCTTCATGACGCCGGAGACCGCCCGCGCGTTCAACCTCCAGGAGGGCCCCGCCCCGGTTCGATCCGCCTCCCCGATCGGTCCCGGCGAGACCTTCCGCGACGCCGTCGCTGCCGCGCCGCCCGTCGCGTCATCGCTGATGAAGCCGATCGCGGACGCGAACATGGTCGTCGGGGCCGCGCCGAAGGACGCCGCGCCGAAACGGTATACCGTGATCACGCCGAAGGCCGAGGCCTGGGCGCGCAAGAATAAATTTTTAGCGGGCCTGATCGCCAAGCCCGCGAAGTTCATGCTGTCGCGCAGCGCGCTCGGCAGTGCGCGGAGCATGCGCGCGTTTCTCGCCAACCCGAAGCAGGTCGACGCGTACATGAATTCGCCCCTGGTCCGCATCGCGCTCAACAGCCCCACGGTGGCCAAGACCCTGGTCGGCAATCCCGCGTTGGTCCGCGCCTTCCTCGCCACACCCGCGATGCGCGACCCGCAGACGGTCCGCGCCTTGCTCGGCAGCCCCATGGTTCGCAAGATGCTCGACTGCTCCGCGATCCAGGAAGCCCTCGGTGACCCCGCCGTGATGAAGAGGATGGTCGCCGATCCGCAGACCGTCGCGTGGATCGCCGCGAACCCCCAAGCCCTCCTGGCCATCGCCGAAGCCGTCCCCGCCCTGGGCGACGCCTTCACCGCCAAGCAATAAGCCTCAGGGCAATAGGCCTGACGCCGGCTACTTGAGCTTGCCGTCTTTGGCGCAGGCGTCGAGGCCGGCGGCCTCGTCTTTTTTTACCTCGGCGTACCAGGTCTTGCCGTAGCGGTTGGCGTAGCAGATCCAGCGCTTGGAGTATTGCTCCGCGACGCACTGGGCGTCCTCGCCGAGCGGGGTGAGCGTGTCCTTGCCGCCTTTCCCGTCCTTGCCGTCGCGGGTTTCGGCTTCGATGACGCCCGCGAGCGGATGCAGGTACTGCTGCAGGCGGTCGCGGACATGGCCCTTGGCCTGAGGATCGCCGCCGGCTGAGCGCGGCGTGCCGAAGCTCATGACGAGCGAGTAGCCGCGCAGGGCGGCGCGGCGCAGGCTCTCGGGGTTGGATTTGTCGCCCCAGACGGCGGCGAGGGTGTGGCCGGAGAGGTCGTGGGTGTGGACGCTGGCCAGAATTTCCGCGGCGCGCTCGCGGACGGCGAGCGGGGACTTGTCGTCGCGAAGGATTTCGCTGACCGTCTTGGCGAAGAACTTGTCACGGCCCTTGATGTCCTCCATGAGGCGCAGGGCCGTCGTCGCCGTTTTGGCGTGCGGCGAGAGGGCCAGGGACTTAAGGGTCTCCACGATGGCCATCTTCGGCGGGAAGGGCTTGCCGCCGGCGCCGGAGCCCTCCGTGCAGGTGTAGCGGCCGGCCTGAGAGGCGGGCTTGAGGTATTGGCAGACGGCCCGCCAGTCGGCGTCGAGGCGGTCGAGGTCGACCTGCGGGGTGGGAGATCTCACCTTGCCGCAGAACCCGATCACCCCGGTGCCGACGACCCGGTCGGGATTGAGGCGGACGTTGAGGTTCAGCGCCGATCGGAGAAGCGCGAGGTACTGCTCCTCGACGTGCTCCTCGCGGGAATCGAGCGTCCAGTCCGCGGCGGGAAGGAGGGCGCAGTACGCGAAGGTTCCCTTGGCGTCGGTGGGAACCTCGAAGGGAAAGCTTTTGCGGCCGACCACGCCCGCTTCCCGAAATTCGCGCGCGGTGCGGTACCAGCCCGTCTGAGCCTGCTTCGGCGTGAGATCCTGGGCCGACGCGAGGGCGGGGATGGCCAAGGAGAGGAGGAGAGCTCGGGGTATCATGGGGCTCCTAGCGGGCGTAGCGGTAGAGGGCGCAATCTTTTTCGAGCAGGTTGAACAGAGGCTCGAAGAGGAGGGGTTTCAAGGGCGCCTCCGGGCACAGTATAGGCCCGTGGCCCGGATTTCGCCAGGCCTTACGGAACGAGCTTGTCGTCCTTGTAGTTGAGCGTCTTTTCCACGGCGCCGGTCTCGGCGTAGACCTTGGCGGGGCCGTTTTTCTTGCCGGCCTTGTAGGTCGTTTCGGACTCGAGCTTGCCGCTCAGATAATATTCCTTGCACAGGCCGTCGAGGAGGCCGTCCTTGTAGTTGAGCTCCGACTGGACCTTTCCCGATACGTAGAAGGTGGTGGTGGGGCCGTTGAGCTTGTCGGCCTTGTAGGTTTCCTTGGCGTAGAGCTCGCCCGACTCGTAGAACATCTTGCCCGCACCCTCGCGCACGCCCTTCTTGTACGGAACCTCCGCGGAGACTTTGCCGCTGGGAAAAAGTTCCTTCGTGAGGCCGGATTTGGGGAGAGCCTTGGTCGCTTTAGCCATGCGCCAATCCTACAAAATCTATTGGCAGAAGCCGCTGCGGCAGGTGAGCGTGCCGCAGCACTGCGAAGAGGAGCTGCAGCTTCCGCCCTGGCCGAAGCAGCTCGTGCCGCTCGCGCACACGCCGCCGACGCAGGACAGGGTGCTGCAGCACTGGCTCGAGCTCGTGCACGAGGCGCCGGAGGCGTTGCATCCCGAGGCGCCGGTGCAGACGCCGCCCGAGCAGGTCGCGGTGCCGCAGCACTGGCTCGAGCTCGAGCAGAACGTCCCGTTGGCCTGGCAGCTGCCGCCGGAGCAGACCTTATTGGCGTTGCAGGTCAGGACGCCGCAGCAGTCTCCGCTCGAGTTGCAGCGCTGATTTTCGTTCTGGCAGGGGCCGGTGAGATTGGGGTCGTGGGCCGGCTGGGAGTCGCCGCCGCCGCCGCAGGCGAGCGCGAACGCGACCGGGGTCGCGAGCAGGGCGAGGCGGATAAGCGTCCTGAGGGGGAGGACCACGGAAGTAGTTTATCCCCGATGCCGGTTTTTAGCAAGCCCCTAGGCGGCTTAGAGAGCCTTGCCGTCGGCGTCCTTGCCCGCGCTGTGGACCTCGCCGGTTTCGGGAGAGTAGAGCAGGGCGGCGCCCGTGAACGGGTCGAGGGGAACGGAGGCGAGGTAGCCCGGGACGAGGTCGTTGAGCGTCGCGGGCCAGCGCCGGTGATCCCGTCTGTAGGACGCGAGGGCGGCGGCCGAGAGCGCGGCGGAGACGCGGAAGCCGCTCTCGCAGCGACGGACGTAGAGCTTGTCGTATCGAGGGAAAGCCATGTTGAAGAATACCCGTCCCAGCACGTTGGGCCGGGCGTCGACCGGGGCGGGCACGTCGATAAAATTGGCTTGCGCGCAGGGCTTGGCGGCCTCCGCGACGAGTCTTCGAAATCTCTCCGCGTAGAGGGCACGGGTCCTCATCGGCTGATAAAAATAGCGGCTGCGTGCGGCCAGGCCGTAGTACCAGCGGCCGTCCGGCCCCTTCACGGCGTTCTCCGACATATGGTCGATCATGTGGGATTGGATGAGGTATTCAAAGCGCAGGCCCGCCTGGAGCGCCGGAACGCCGCCTTGCTGAGCGGACAGGCGCCGCGAGGCGTTGGACAGACCGGCTTGGTCGAGCGTCCCTCTGACGATGACGTCCCGCGCGCGGCGCGCGCCGATGTCCGACACGAGCATGCCGACCAGCACGGTGATGAGCGGCTGGTCGGAGCGAAGCATCACCTGGCCCGCGTCCATGATCATCAGGGCTTCCTCGAGCGCCTCCAGCGCGCGGCCCTGCTCGAGCAGCGCCGCGGCGCGAAGCGAGCTCAGGCGGGCGGCGCAGACGAGGGGAAAGAATTGGGGGACCGGCGTTTCGAAGCTGATCTTGTCGAGGTCGCCGTAATTCGCGTCCGTGAAGCGCGTCCGCCGCGAAAAGGCCGCGAAATGGCTCAGGACCTCGGCGTTGCGCGCGATCAACGGCTCCACGGCGGCCAGATCGGGCGTCCGGCTCTCGTCCTGCTTGCCGATGAGCTCGCGTTCCGGCGCAGCCAGCTTCAGCGCGGCCGCCATTTTCACGAAGTCCGGATAAGCGTCCTCCGGGCCGGCCGTCGCAGCCGCGGGCCGCAGATCCGCGTCGTCCGCCGACGGGGCGTCCGGAGTCAGGCGCTGGAGCGAGAACACGCCGAAGGCGACGAGGGCGGCCGAGAGGGCGAGCAGAACGGCGCCCACGCCGAGCGTTTGCTTCATCGCGTCAGGTTAGCCCCGGCGGCCGCGGTTGTCAATGAGGCGGGGGGCGTCCCATAAACTAGGAAGGCCGGCCCGTCGAGGGGCCGGCCTTCCTGCGTGATATCGGGTGAGGCTACTTCGCGAGCATCTTCGACATGAAGTACCCGCCGAGGGCTCCGAGCAGGCCGCCGAAGAGGGCGCCGATCGGTCCGCCGAGCAGGAAGCCCACTCCGGCGCCGGCCGCCGCGCCGCCGAGGCCGTACATGAATCCCTTGCCGCTGAACAGGTTGCTGAAAAAACCGGGCTTGTCCTTGGAGCCTTCCTTATCGGCACCGAGCTCGGGGGCCGGGACCGAGGCGGTCATGGCGGGGCGCAGCTCGCTCCCCTTGTTGACGACGAGTCCGCCGCGGCTCAAGGCGCCGCTAGAGGCGGTCTGAATGCGCGCGGCCGGATCGGAACGGCTCCCGTCGTAGGTCCCGATATTTCCGCCGGCCAGATTTTTAGCGTCCTGGAGCGCGGTGTTCGCCCAAGACGGGGCGGCCAGCGCCAGGAGCAGAGCGGCTGAAGCTATTCGATTGAGCATAAAACCAGTATAGTCGCTCCGGTTCGGACCCACCTGAGGCGTACGGCCTGAGGGGTTCTGGGCCCAAAGACCTAGGTGACAAAAACGCCTCCTTCGCTCTTGCTGACCGGCGCCACCGGCTATGTCGGAAGGCGCATCGCCGCCGGCCTTACGGGGTCCTGGCGGGTTTTTCGGGCCTCCCGGACGAGCGCCGGAGAGGGGGCCTTGGATCTCGAGCTGGCCGACCCCGACTCGATCCGGCGCGCCTTCGACGCCGCCGCTCCGGCCGTCGTCATCCACGCCGGAGGCGAGTCCGACCCGGACGTCTGCGAGCGGGATCCCGACCGGGCCCGGCGCGTGAACGTGGACGCGGTGAAGACCTTGGCCGGTCTGTGCGGCACCTCCAAGGCCCGCTTGATCCATTTTTCGACCGATCTCGTCTTCGACGGCGAGCGCGGCTGGTACGATGAGGACGACCGTCCGGTCTCGCGCGGGGTCTACGCGAGCGGCAAGCTCGACAGCGAGGAGGCGGTCCTCGTCCGCGCCCCCGGCGCGGTGGTGCTGAGGATTTCGTCGGCGTACGGCAGGCCGATGGGCGGGCGCCCCGGGTTCATCGACGTCCTGCGCGCCAAGCTGGCGGCGGGAGAGCCCATGACGGCCTTCACCGACCAATGGCGCACCTCGACGGCCGCCGACCAGCTTCCCGAGGTGATCGCCCGCCTGCTCAAGGACCCCGACCTCGAGGGCGTGCTTCACTGGGGCGGGTCGGAGCGCGCGACGCGTTTCGAGGCCGCCGTGGCCTTCGCGCGGATCATGGGCTTCGACGAAAATCTCGTGCGGCCGGGCCGCGCCGTGGACGCGAAGTTCGCCTCGCCGCGTCCGCGCGACACGTCGCTTGATTCCTCGCGCCTGGCCGCCGCGATCGGGATCGCGCCGATGACCTATGAAGCGGGCTTCAAGGCCCTCATCGGCGCCTGGACATGAGCGCCCGCACCGGCCGCGGCCGTTTAATTTATTCAAGCGCGCTGTTTTTGCTCGCCTTGCTGTCGGTATTCCGCGCGCCCTCATATCACCTGTGGATGCTGTCGATCATCATTACGGAGTGGGGCCACGCCCTAGCCATTTTGTCGTTAATGCCGTTCGCTCCGGGCTGGCGAACGACACGCGGCGGCCGGTATTCCGTCGCCATCGCGCTCGCCGCGTCATTTCTATTCTCGACTCCGGTAATCCGTTCAATAGACGTGGCCTCTCGCCTGCCGCACGACATGGAGTCCGTTTTCGGTCCGTCGCATGTGATCACCCATCCGTTGTCGTTTAAAAATCTATGGCTCGGAGCCCCGTGGTCCCCGGTCCGTCAAACCACCCATATCTACGCCCGCTCCTGCGGCGAAAGCTTGTCCCTCGAGCTCTACCGCCCGCCGCAGGCTTTGCGGCCCCTTCCTCTCGTGCTGGTCGTCCACGGCGGATCCTGGCAAAGCGGCACCCGCCTCGAGCTCGACCAGTTGTCCCGCCACCTCGCCGCGCGCGGCTACGCCGTCGCGTCGCTCGACTACGGCCTCGCTCCGCGCTCGATCTTTCCCGGCCCCGTCGACGATATCCGCGATGCCCTCGCTTTCCTGAGGAGGAACGCCGCCGATTTGTCCCTCGATCCGAGCCGCGTCGCGATCCTGGGCCGCTCGGCCGGCGCCCAGATCGCGCTCGCCGCCGCTCACGAGCCGGAGCCCCTTCAGGGCCTCAAGGGCGCGGTCGTTTTCTACGGCCCCAACGACCTGTTCCTCGCCTGGCGCGTGCCCGGCCCCAAGCGCATGATCGACTCGCACAAGCTGCTGCGCCAGTACCTGGGCGGCTCGCCCGCCGAGCAGCCGGAGCGTTACGAGCTGGCCTCGCCGCTGCTGCGCGCGGGCAAGGGCTCGCCGCCGACCTTGATGATTCACGGCGGGCGCGACGAGATGGTCTGGCCCATCCATGAGCACCGCCTATCGGAGAAGCTCGCGGCCGCGGGCGTCCCCCACTACTTCCTGAACATGCCTTGGGCCACGCATGGCTGCGATTACAACTTCAACGGGCCGTGCGGCCAGCTCTCGACCTACGCCGTCGAGCGCTTCCTGGAATTCGCGCTGCGCTAGCGGCCCAGCTCCGTGAAGTAGGCGCGGATGCGCGCCGCGTTGGCGCCGAGGTCGCCCTTGCCGGCGCGCGACTTCGAACGCACGTGGACGGCGGAGCCGGAGCCGTTCGGGCGAACCTCGACGACGACGTCGTCCTTGAAGCGCAGCAGCCCCGTCGTCGCCACGGCCTCGACCACGCGCGCGGCGGCGTCGGTCGCGATGATGTTCCAGCGGGACATGCGCCGGGCGGCGGCGACCGCGGCGTCAAAGGCGCTCTCGGGCGCGTCGTTTCGGCCCAGCGGCTTGAGGTCGGGGTACGCCTTGCGCTGGCGGGCGATGTTGCTCTGGGGATAGGTCATGTCCCGGCCGCGGTTCTCCGGGAGCAGGGCCGCCCGGCGGAAGCTCGGCGGATCGTCGGGCGTCGTCGTGATGTCGTTGATCAGCGGGGCGCAGGCCGAGAGCCACAGCAAGGCGAGAGGCGGAAGCCGTTTCATGGAGGCATCTTATATAATCGTTCATGCTTCGACGCGCGCTTTTCGCCGTGCTCGCCCTCGCCGCCGTCGCCACGGCGGCCGATTCGCCGCAGGAGAATCGGCTCGTCCTGGGCGCGCGCGCGGAGAGGCACGTGCGCGAAAGCCACTTCGCCGGGGGAGCCCGCAGCCGCGGCAAAAGCTTGTTCCTGCCGGGCACGGACCTGCGCAAGCTCGTGAAGGCGGCGGAGAAGGCCAAGCCGCGGCGCCAGGACAACGGCCGGGATAAGCGCGTCGCCGACGCGGGCGCCGTGATAGGAAGCGATGGGCGCTCGGGCAAGCCGATGAGGACCTATGTCGTCATCGCCGAGCCCGACGGCGCGGTCGTCACGATGTATCCGGGGAGGTAGAATGGGACTTGACGCGTATCTCGAGGACGAATTCGGCGAGGAGCTGGACCTTTTCATCGATGACGGCGGCATCCTCGCCGCGGCGATCCCCAACGGGAACCCCGACTACCCGATGCTGCGCTACGTGGACGTCGAGGGCGTCACCGCCTTCAACCGCCTCCAGCTCGCCGTCGTGATCCCCGAGCTCGAGAAGCTCTCGGAAACGGCGGGGCCGAACACCAAGCATGCGCTCTCTCGTGTGCTCAAGATGGCGCGCAAGGCGGTCTCCGAGCCGCACCTGTACCTGAGCCTTCTCGGCGACTAGGTTCGGGCCGGGGGGCGGCTCAGGAGGCGACCACGTTCGCGTCGAGGGTCGGCGGGGTCTTGAGCGAGTTAGCGATGATGCAGTAGCGCTTCGCGGTGTCGAGCAGCTTGCGGGCCTCGTCGGCGCGGGCGGCCTCGGTCTTGAGCGTGACGGACAGCTTAAACGAGGTGAACACGAGGCCTTCCTTCGTCTTCTCCAGGACGCTCTCGCCCTTGGATTCCCAGCCGTTCAGCGGAATTTGAGATCGCTTATTGAGGGAGATCCAGGTCAGCATCAGGCACTGCGTCAGCGCGGCGAGGACGAGATGCTCGGGGCTCCAGCGCTTCTCGTCGGTTCCGTCGAACTGCGCGGGCGGACCGCCGGGGAGGACCGGACGCGGGCCGGAGGAGATCTCGCTCGCCTCGCCTCCCTTCCAGGTCAGGGTCACTTCGTAATGATGGGGAAAGGGCTGGGGCATGGCTATTTTTTCCTCGGGGCCAATTTTGAGCTGAAGAACGCGGCCGTGCGTTCGTAGTAGTCGGTCAGGTTCTTGCGCCGCGTAAATCCGTGGCCCTCGTCGGGATACACGACGAGGCCGGCGTCGCGCCCGAGCTTCTTGAGATGCTTATAAACGAGCTCAGCCTCGGCCAAGGGCACGTTCGTGTCGTTGGCGCCCTGAAAAATAAGGAGGGGCGCCTTGAGATCGTCGAGGTAGGTGATCGCCGAGCGTTCCTTGAACAGCGCCGCGTCGTCCTTCGGGTTGCCCATCTGCGTCTCGTACCAGGTCGCGAAGCGGCTCTTCGACAGCTCGAAGTCCAAAGCCAGGTCGGGCATTCCGTAGGAGGCGACGCCCGCGGCCCAGTCTCCCTCATTGCGCGCGAGCGCGTACAAGGTCGAATACCCGCCATAGCTGCCGCCGGTGATTCCGGCGCGCTTCGCGTCGACCTCGCCCTTCGCCGCGAGATATTTCACCCCCGCGATCATGTCCTTGCGGTCTCCGCCGCCCCAGTCTTTGCGGTTGGCGTCGAGAAAGGCCCGTCCGAATCCGGTCGAGCCGCGGTAGTTGGGCGCCAGCACCGCGAAGCCGGCCTCGGCCAAGGACTGGCGCATCGGGTGAAAGTCGTCGAAGCTCTGCCAGTCGGGGCCGCCATGGACCATCACGACGACGGGCGGAGGGGTCCCGAGGCGGGCGACCGGCGGCTTGAGGTAGATCGCGCTGATGGTCTTGCCGTCGAAGCTGGGATAGGAAATGATCTCGCCCTTCGCCAGATCCTCGGACTTCACGCCGCCGAGCATCGAGCGCGTGAGCTGGACGCGCTGGCTGGTCTTCAGGTCGAGCCTCCACGCGTCGGGCGCGTGGGAGGAGTCGCTCCAGTCGTAGAACGCGTAGCGTCCCGCTTCGTCGAGAGAAAAGCCCTCGATGCGGCCCTTCACCGCGGTCAGGCGCTGGGCCTTGGCGTCGGGCGCGAGCAGGCGGTACAGAGCGGAGGCGCCGCCTTCGTTGCGCGAGAAGATGATGGCCGCGGTTTTGTGCCACTCGGCGTGCTCGACGTTCCATCCGGAGGGGCCGATGAATCGCCCCTTGCCGCCGTCCTCGATGAGGTAGAGGCGATGAAAGCCTTGCTCGTCCTCGGCGACGGCCAGGAGCTTCTTGCCGTCGGGGGACCAGGCTTGGGGAATGACGATGCCGCCCTTCACGGGCGGCAGGCCGTACTCCACCATCGAGCCGTCGGCGGCGGCGACGATGAGGTCGCCGGCGCGGTCGTCGCCGGTGCGCGTGGCCGCGATCAGCTTCCCGTCGGGCGACCAGACGGGGAAGAAGACGTTGACGGCCTCGCTCGTGAGCTGGCGCTCGCGCCGGGTCTCCAGGTCCATGACGAAGAGTTGAAATACAAAGGGCTCGCCGGGGTCGGCGATGAAGGCCAGCCGCTTTCCATCGGGCGAATAGGCGGGCGAAGTCTCGGCGCGCGTGGACTTGGTGATGTTCTCAGCCGCGCCTCCGGCGGAAGGGAGCAGGAAGAGATCGGGGCGCTCGTCGCCGCCGTAGTCGGACGCAACAATTATGTTTTTGCCGTCCGGCGCCACGTCAACGGATGAAACCTGTTCTCCGAGGTCGGTCAGCTGTACGGGCCAGCCTCCGTTCGCCGGCACCGACCACAGCTCGAGCGCGCCCGTAATGTCCGTCACGAAGAACGCCTCTTTGCCGCCCGGCGCCGCGTCGACGCTCGTCACCGACCGTACGAGCGCCAGCCGCTTGGGCGCGTACGCCGGCCGCTCCGCCGCGAGCGCCGGCTGGGCCAGGAGAAGAGCGATCAATATACCTTTCATTTATTTTCCCGCCGTCTTCACGACGATGTCTCGCAGGTAAATCACGTACCAATCGAGCGCCGCCAGAGGTAGGCGTTCGTCCTCCCCATGCACGTGCTTGAGATCCTCCTCCGTCATGGGCGGATCGATCCCGTACACGATCACGCCCCGGCCGCGCACATCCTGCGAATCCGTGGTCCAAGCCGCCATGTACGGCATCACGCGAACGCCTTTCGCGGACTCGACCGCGGCCCGGTACAGCGGCGTGTCGATGGGCATCGCGCCGACCGGCGCTCGCGTCGGCGGCTCGAAGGCGAACTCGATTTTCGGATCACCCACGAGGCGTTTGATGTCGGCGATCATGTCGGCGGCCTTGCGACCGGGGAGCAGGCGCGAGTTGAAGGTCGCCGTCGCGTCGGCTGGGATCACGTTGCTCTTGTAGCCCGCCTTGAGGATGGTCGGCGTCACGGTGTCGCGCAGCATCGCTCCGAATTCCGGGGCGAGGCGAGCGAGCGCCGTGCCGGCCTCGTCGCGCTTGGCGCCCTCGGGCGCGCTCAGCACGGCCTTGATGGCCGTGGCGACCGCCTGCTCGGCGGTCCCGGCCTGAACCTCGAGAAAGCTCCTGGTCACGGGATTGAGGACGACGGGGAAGCGGTGCCGGGCCAGTTTGTCGACGGCGGCCGCGAGGCGGGCGAGAGCGTTGTCCTCGGTCGGCACCGAGGAGTGCCCGGGCTTGCCCTTGGCCGTCATCGTGAAGTCCATGTACTCCTTTTCGGCTGCCTCGACGCGAATCTCGTGAATTCGGCCGTCCTTCCAGACCGTGTTGCCGCCCTCGTTGATCCCGTACTCGGCATCGATGAGCTCGGGCCGGTCCCGCAGCAGCGAATCGATATGTCGCACCGAGGCGCCGCTTTCCTCGTCGGCCTCGGCGAAGAAGATCACGTCGCGTGCCAGCGGCGTTCCGGCTCTTTTCAGATAGGCCAGGATCGCCATCTGCGCCGCGCACATGCCTTTGATGTCGGCCACGCCGCGCCCGAACAGGTACCCGTCCTTCTCTGTCGCCGTGAACGGCGGCGTCTTCCACCCCGCCGGGTCGGCCGGCACGACGTCGGTGTGGCACATGAGAAGCAGCGGCCGCTTGGAGCCGTCGCCCTTGAGGCGAGCGACGAGGCTTGTGCGCGTTCCCGTCGATGTGTACAGCTCGGAGGCGATCCCGTCCTTCTTGAGCTCCGCTTCGATGTAGCGCACGGCGATGATCTCGTTGCCAGGGGGATTCGAGGTGTCGAGGGCGATCAACGCTTTGGAATGCGCGAGCGTCTCGCGCTTGAGGTCCGTGTCGCGATCGGCGGCGTCCAGGGGCGCGGCGAGGAGCAGCAGCAGGGAGAGGATCATGTTTGAATTCTATCCAAAAAATTGAAGGCCCGCGCGATCGTCGTCGCGCGGGCCTTCGGGGGTCCGAAAGTCTGGAACGAGCTTACGCGCCCTTGGCCTTCTTGGCGGCCTCGATCGCCGCCTTGCGCTTGGCGATCTCGTCCTGGACCTCGGCGTTCTTCAGGGAGTCCTTCGCCTTCTTGAGAATCTGGTCGGGATTGGACTCGACGGAGTCCACGGTGCCCTTGGCGTCGGCCACCTTGTCGTTGACCGCGTCCTCGAAGCGGTCCATGTTGTCCTTGAGGTCGCCCACCTGGAAGCCGCCCTTGAGCTCGGCGATCTGCTTCTGGATGTCCGCGGCCGCGGACTTCGTGAGGCCGGCCTGGATCTTGGCGAGCATCTCCTCGCGCTCGGAGAAGAAGCGCGCGCGCTCTTCTTTAATATCCACCAAGGTCTTCTCGGAGAGGGTGAGCTGCTCCTGGGTCATCGCGGTGGAGGCGTCGACGGTCTTCTTCTGGTTGAGAAGCGACTCGGCCATGACGTCGTTGAGGGGATCGGAGTCCGACAGGATCGCCGTCACCGAGCGGTCGAGCTCGGCGGACTGCGCGGACTGCTTCTCGATCTGGAGGCGGAGCTTCTCGACGAGGGTCGAGGCCTCCTGCACCTTGCGGTTGTACACCGGCTTCTGGGAGTTCAGCTGGTCGATGATGCGCTGCGCCATCACCTGCGGCGTCTCCATCTTCTTAACGCCCATGCCGAAGACGCCGAGAAAGGCGTTCCAGGCGCGGGCCAGGAGATTGCGGAACGGAGCCGAGACCAAGGCGATCACGGCGACGACGGCCGCGCCGATGCCGAGCTCGAGGAGCAGGCCGCCGGCGGCGGCCTTGTCCTTCTTCGCCTGCTCGATGGCCGCCTTGCGCTTGGCGAGCTCATCGGCGATCTCCTGGGTGCGCAGGGAGTCCTTGGCCTTCTTGAGGACCTGGTCAGGATTGGAGTTCACCGCGTCGGTCGTGCCCTTCGCGTCGGCGATCTTGTCGTTGACCGCGCCGTCGAAGCGGTCGATGTTGTCCTTCAGGTCGCCGATCTGGAAGCCGCCCTTGAGCTCGGCGATCTGCTTCTGAATTTCAGCGGACTTGACCTTGGTCAGGCCGGACTGGATCTTGGCGAGGGTCTCCTCGCGCTCGGAGAAGAAGCGAGCGCGCTCCTCCTTGATGTTCTCCAGCGCCTTTTCGGAGGACGCGAGCTGCTCCTTCGTGGCGGCGACCGAGGCCTCGAGCGTCTTCTGGCTGTTGAGGAGGCCGGCGGCCTGAATGTCGTTGGACGCGTCGCTGTCGGAGAGCAGCGCGGTGATCGTTCGGTCGAACTCGGCGATCTTCTTTACTTCGCCCTCGATCTGGAGGCGCAGCTTCTCGACGAGGGTCGAGGCCTCGCGAACCTTGTCGTTGTAGACCGGCTTCGCCGCGTTGAGCTGATCGATCAGGCGCTGGGCCAAAATCTCGGGCGTCTCCATCTTCTTGACGCCCATTCCGAGGACGCCGAGGATGGCGTTCCACGCGCGGGCGAGCAGGTCGAACAGAGGCTTCAGCGAGAACGAGACCTTGGCCGACGGCGCCGAGGAGACGGGCTGCGCGTCGACGGTGGGAAGAGCGGGAGCGGGAGCGATGACGGACGATCCCGCGGGCGTGGCGGCGACCGCCGCGACCGTGGCCCCCTCCTTCTTGTTGGCGCGGATCGTGGCGATCACGCCGATGGAGAGCGCGATGCCGGCGGGGACGAGGAAGGAGATGCCGACGCCGAAGGCGCCGAGCGCCAGGCCGAGCTTGGCGACCGCCAGGGTCGCGGCCCCGCCGATGACGAGCGTGCCCAGGCCGATGACGGCGAGCTGGCGTCCGAGCCAGCGTCCCTGCGCGGGCGCCATCGCGATCGCGACGAGGCCGAGCACGGAGTACACCGCCGCCGAGATCCACGGGGAGATCAGGGCGAAGCCGATGCCGACGACCTTGGCGAAGTGGCCGATGGCCTTGGACTGCCCGGCGTCGCCGCCGGCGGCACCCTTCGCTTTCTTGGCGGCTTCGATCGCCGCCTTGCGCTTGGCGATCTCGTCCTGGACCTCGGCGTTCTTCAGGGAGTCCTTCGCCTTCTTGAGAATCTGGTCGGGATTGGACTCGACGGAGTCCACGGTGCCCTTGGCGTCGGCCACCTTGTCGTTGACCGCGTCCTCGAAGCGGTCCATGTTGTCCTTGAGGTCGCCCACCTGGAAGCCGCCCTTGAGCTCGGCGATCTGCTTCTGGATGTCCGCGGCCGCGGACTTCGTGAGGCCGGCCTGGATCTTGGCGAGCATCTCCTCGCGCTCGGAGAAGAAGCGCGCGCGCTCTTCTTTAATATCCACCAAGGTCTTCTCGGAGAGGGTGAGCTGCTCCTGGGTCATCGCGGTGGAGGCGTCGACGGTCTTCTTCTGGTTGAGAAGCGACTCGGCCATGACGTCGTTGAGGGGATCGGAGTCCGACAGGATCGCCGTCACCGAGCGGTCGAGCTCGGCGGACTGCGCGGACTGCTTCTCGATCTGGAGGCGGAGCTTCTCGACGAGGGTCGAGGCCTCCTGCACCTTGCGGTTGTACACCGGCTTCTGGGCGTTCAGCTGATCGATGATGCGCTGGGCCATCACCTCGGGCGTCTCCATCTTCTTGACGCCCATGCCGAAGATTCCGAGGAAGGCGTTCCAGGTCCGGGCCAGCAGATTGCGGAAGGGCGCGGAGATCAGAGCGACGACGGCGATCACCGCCGCGCCGATGCCGAGCTCGAGGATCAGGCCGCCGGCGGCGGCCTTCTTAAGGGAGATTGCCTTGTGGACCTTGCCGACGGCGTACGCGAGGACCGCGGCGCCGCCCGCGAGGTAAAACGGCGCGCCGACGCCGGAGACCGCGACGGTTATCAGGGCCGCGGCGGCGGCGCCGATCGCGAAGGCGTGGAACTTCATGGATTTGTCGAGATTTCCGGCGGAGTTGAGATTGTCGACGAGGGTCAGCGCGCCGAGAACGGCGAAGATGGCCAGCGACGTCACCGGCATGATGGCGGTGATGGCCAGGCCGAGAAAGCCGACGAAGCCGAGCACGTAGCGGGACGAGACGGTCTTCCCGCCCGCCTGGCCCTTGTCCTTCTTGGCCTGCTCGATGGCGGCCTTGCGGCGGTCGAGCTCGTCCTGGATCTCCTGGGACTTCAGCGAGTCCTTCGCCTTCTTGAGGATCTGGTCGGGATTGGACTCGACGGAGTCCACGGTGCCCTTCGCGTCGGCCACCTTGTCGTTGACCGCGTCCTCGAAGCGGTCCATGTTGTCCTTGAGGTCGCCGACCTGGAAGCCGCCCTTGAGCTCGGCGATCTGCTTCTGTATGTCTGCGGACTGGGACTTGGTGAGGCCGGCCTGAATCTTGGCCATGGTCTCTTCGCGTTCGGAGAAGAAGCGCGCGCGCTCTTCTTTAATGCCTTCGAGCGTCTTCTCGGCGAGGCCGATTTGCTCGTTGGTGGCGGCGATGGAGGAGTTGAGGGTCTTTTGCTGGTTGATCATGCCCGAGGCCATGATGTCGTTGGCCGGATCGGAGTCGGAGAGGAGCGCGGTGATGCCCTGCTCGAGCTCGGCGACCTTCTTGGCTTCGCCTTCGGCCTGGAGCTTGAGCTTCTCGACGAGGGTCGAGGCTTCCTGCACCTTGCGGTTGTAGAGGGGCTTGGCGGCGTTGAGCTGGTCGATGATCCTTTGAGCCATTACTTCGGGCGTCTCGAGCTTCTTGACGCCGAGGCCGAAGACGCCGAGGACGGCGTTCCAGGCGCGCTTGATCAGGCTCACGATCGCGAGCTCGCCGGCGGCGGCGCCCTTCGCGACGGCGGCGCGTTCTATGACGGAAAGATCATCCGCGCGGAGCGCGGAAGGTCGGGAGAGGCCGGTCTCGACGGACGCGGCGGACCGGCCGAGGACCTCGAGCGCCTCGCGGCCGGTGGCCATGGAGTTGTCGAACAGCGAGTCGAGGGCGGCGCCCTTCTCGGCCACGCCGACCTTCGCGTCGCGGGACGAGATGACGGACAACGGCGAGCCGGAGGCTTTGGCGGCGGCGGCGACGGGGGTCGCTGCGACGGCCAAGGTCTTGGCGGCGACAGGGGCGGCGGCGATGGGGGCCGGAGCGAGGCTCGGCGCGGCCAGCAAGGCGCCGGGGGTCAAGGTCGGGATATTAAGGGAGGAAGCGCCCGGGACGGGGCTGTGGAGCCCGGTGCCGATCGACGGGGTCACGGAAACTCCCGTGATGGCGCCGCGCGACATCGTCTGCGCGGCGGCGGTCAGGGTCAGATTTCCAGGGCCGGCCACGAGAACTGCGGCCGACACGACCGAGGCGAGTGACTTCTTGAACATCAGGGTAATCCTCCGGGATTGATGCGGATCAGGGGTTTATTCTATCGAGAAGCGTCGAAAACGTCATGAGACCTTGGGTGTCATTTCGGGAATCTAATGGGCCTATGAGAATTGGGACCCTGGCACCGGGGAATTGGGACCCGCCTTCAGGCGTGCGGCGACCTCGTGGGCGTGCAGATGGCCCACGACGAGATGCACCGTCGCCGTTCCCTTCGCGGCGGCGTCCTTGGCGACCGCGTCGGCGATCGCCCGCGAGCGGAAGGACAGACGGTCGTCCGTCGCTCCCAGCGGCTGGGGGAGCTCCATGCCCCGGAGAATCCCGAGGTCGGGCTTCGACACGAAGAAATGTTTCGCCTCGTCGGCGTACTGCTCGGCGATGTCCTCGAGGCCCTCGGCGCGGGCGCCGGCGGCGAGGCGGCGGCGCTTCCAGGCCATGTACGGCAGGCCGCCGGTCAAGGTGTAGGCGGCGAGCGCGGCCAGCAGCGGGAGGAGAATCCAGCCCCACGGCGAGGCGGGAAAGGCGACGACCCAGGCGAGGGCGGCGAGCGCGGAGCCGGGGGAGACGGCCCAGTCGAGCGCGCGCTTGAGGAAGAGGGTCGCGTCGTCGTAGCCCGGCGCGGCGGCCACGATCTTCGGCGTTGCTCCGCCGGCGTGATCGAGGGTTTCGAAGCCGGCTCGATATCCATAATAAGCGGGAAGGTTCTGCTCCGAGTAGACCTCGCGGCTGGCGGCGTGGAGACTGCGGACCATGGACAGCAAAGCGCCGCGGCGCGGAGCGCCTGCTTGGCCGTGGGCGACGGCGTGGACATAGTAGGTGATGCCGTCGCGCTCCACCTTGAGGGCGGGAATCGCGAACGACTTGTCGACGGCGGCGGCCGCGGGGATCGACGGCGCTGTTTTTCGCCAGACGCGGGTCAACAAGAAACGGAAGACGGCTTCTTCGGGGCCGGCGAGGGCGGCCTCTTTGCGGCCGAGTACGCCGAGGGCCGACAATCGGGCCGCGGCGTCCTCCTGGGACCTCGAATCGGAGAGGGTTTGAGCGAGGACGGAATCGTTCAGGCCGAGGATGCGGGCGCGGTCGAGAACTTCGTTCGAAGTGGGGAGGGAGCCGTCGAAGAGGGCGTCGAGGCGGACGGATTCGGTTTGGGCCGAAGTTTCCGGGATGGCGGCGGAGCGGGCGGCTCTCCAATCGGAAACGGATTTCGCCGCTTCGCGGCGGACGTCGTCGGATATCGAGGGAGAGGGTTTAACGGCGACGGATAACGACGACGGCGATTGGACGGCAACGGATGGAGAATTCAGGATGGGAAGAACAACGGAATTGAGCGCGGGGGAGACGGACGGAACGGACAGGCTGGGAGATAGCGACAACGATAATGAATTTAACGGCAACGCAGCGGGGAGTTCCCCGGGACGGGACATGATGCCGGCCTGGCCCAGGTTTATCGACGGCGCTTTAACGGCGATGCCTGCCCGTACCTGCGCCGCGGCTATGGCCGCGGCGGACGGCAATATGAGAAGGGCGACGAAAACTTCTTTTACCAACTCGAAGACCCGCCGCCGGAGCTGGAGCCGCCCCAGCTGGAGCCTCCGCCGCTGCTGGAACCGCCCGATGAGCGGCGGCTATCTTCTTCGGAGCGGCGGCGGCGGTCGTCTTCTTCCTGCTGACGGCGGCGACGCTCTTCTTCTTGGCGGCGGCGCTCCTCCTCTTCTTCGCGTCGGCGGCGTGAGACCTCCGCCTCCGCTGTTTGGATGGCGGCGAGGGCGGCGCTGCGGGCGGATTCGGCGTAACGGATCGCACCGTCGTAGTCGCCGCTGTTGAGGGCGGATTTTGCCGAGTTCAGCGATCCCGAGCCGGGGGAGCCGGGAACGGAAACTCCATAGGAGCCGGTCCAATTGGTCGCCTCGCGGACCTTGTTCGCGGCGTTGGAGATCACCTCGGTCGCGCGGACGGCGGCGGCGATTTCGCCTTTCAGCGAAGCGGCGACGCGCGCCGCCTCGCTCGTGATCTTGTCGGCCTCGCGGTCGATCGCGGGCCACTCGCCGTGCGCGGCTTGGGCGGCGGCCACGGCGGAAGCATAGCCCGACTTGAGGTTCGCGAGCTCTCGCAGGGCGCTCGTGATCGCGGGGCTGTCGGCGATGCCGTCGCCTTGGGCATCCTGGGCCAGGCGGGCGGCGGAGTCGAGCTGGGTGTTCGCGGCCTGAAGGCTGCGCACGACCTCGGCGTAGGCGTCGCGGTCGTTGTTGAGCTTGACCCAGAGCTGATCGAGGCCGGCCGAGACGGCCGCGATGGCGGCGGCGGCCTTGAAGGGGTCGCCTTTCTTGGCGTCGGCGGCGGCGCGGGCCGAGGCGAGCTCCTTGACGGAGACCTCGTAGGCCGCCATCGTCGGGCGCATCGTGCGCTTGTCGTCGGGGATCTCGGTCTTCCACGAGCGGGTCTTGGCCTCGAGCTTCTCCAGGAAGGCGTTGTTGTCCACGACGGCCTTGTCGAGGCGCGCGCGCTTCTCGGAGATCTCGTCGAGGCGGCTCTGGGCGATCAGCTCGTGCGCCATGGCCTGATCGAGCAAGGTCGCGGCTTCGAGCACCTTCGCTTCACGGAAGGACCGCACGGCCTTCTCGCGCTTGGTCTTGGCCGCGTCGATCGCGACCTGGGCCTCGTCGACGTTGTCGTCGATCGTGCCGTTGGAGTTCGGGTGGGAGAGGTCGCCCGCGGCGAGGCCGAGGGTCGAGGCGGCGAAGTCGCGCTTGATCGACTTGAGGACCTCGGCGCGCTCGGGCAGGAGGGCGTCGAGGCGGTTCGCCTCGGCGATGCGGCCGGCGACGTCGCCGTCCTGCTCCTTGAGCGACTGGAGCGAGCCGGCGACGATGGCGTTGGCCTGCGCGATCAGGTCCGCGCCGAGCTTCTGGGAGGCCTCGGCTTCGGCGAGCGAGCCTTCGCCGAGCTTCGCGGACGATTCGTCGAGCGCCACGGCGGCGGCCGTCAGGCGCTCGGTCGGGTCGTTCTTCGTCTCGCGCAGCATCTGACCGGCCTCGAGGCCGAGGCGGGCCGCGACTTGAGCGCGCGCGGCCTCCACGGCCGCGGCGGACTTCACGGCGTCGGCGCGGGATGCGGCGATCGCCGCGAGGCCGTTCTTGGCCTTCGACAGGTTCGACGCGTGCTCCGCGTAAGAGGTCTTGAGCGTCTCGAGGCCCTTGGAGCCGTCGGTCTTGGAGAGGGAGGAGGCGAGCTTCGACGCCTGCGCGTCGAGCGCTGCGCGAGAGTCGGCGATCCACTGGGTTCCCACAGAGGCGGCGGCCAGCGCGGCCACGATCGGATCCGTGACCGAGCCCTCGGCCTTATACATGGAAAGCGCGGCTTCCGACAGCGACTTGACGTCGGCGGCCATGCGCTCGGCGAGGGCGCCCTGGCCCTTCATCGCGCCGACGGGATTCTTCGCGGCCTTGCCGCGCGCGGCGGCCAAGGCTTCCCGGGCCTGGGGAAGGATCGCGGCCCCCAGCGCTTCAAGCTTGAAGAATTCGCCCGCGGCGGCTTCTACGGCCTTTTTCGCGGCGACGGCGATCGCGGAGTCGGTCGCGTCGAACGCCGCGCCGTAGCCGGTGGACGCCTTCTCGATCTCATCCAGAGCCTCGACGGCGGATTTAGACGTCGCGTTGAACTTGGCCATCACCGACTCGAAGTTCTCGGAGACGGGGGCGTAGTCCTTCGCTTCGCCGTACAGGTCGCCGCGCCAGTCGCCGCCCTTCTCGAACAGGGCGTCGAAGCCGTCCTCGGGCTTGAAGGTGAGGGGCTCGGTCGCGAGCATCGCCTCGGCCTTGACGAAGCGGGACGGCCAGAGCTGATTGGCGAGCCAGCCGGGCGTCAGGGCCTTGGGCCGGACGAGGGCGGTCGCGCGGTCGTGGATGTTGCGCGCCATCGCGAGGTAGAGCTTCGCGCGGCCGGCGTCCTGGCGAACCTTCGCGGCGGCGGCGGCGGTCTCGTCCTCCCAGCCGCGGGACTTGTCGCCGGAGATCGGGCCGACGTACACGTCCATGCGCTTGTCGAGCTCGTCGATGACGGTGTCGAGCTTCTTCTCGAGGATGGCGTCCCACTTCGCGAGCTCGGCCTCGGCCTTGCGCCCGGCCTTGCGGGCGCGCCAGTTGAGAAAGGTCCCGGCGCCCAAGGTGAACAGGCCGGAGAGGATCATGGCCCAGAGCCGGATCATCGCGTTGCGCGCGGCGTCCGCGTCGGCGTCGGTGATCGTGCGCTCGGCGTTGGCGAGCGCGGACTTGGCGCTCTGGAGCTGGGAGGCCCAGGCGGACGCGCCGAGCTCGTGAGCCTCGCGCGCCTCGCGCAGGGACTGCTTGGCGGTCACGAGGTCGGGCGACGCGGCGCCGGCTTGCGCGCGGCCTTCGAGCTGAACGAGGACGGCCTCGGCGGCGGCGATCTGGTCCGCGCCCGCGGCGTGCTCCGCGAGCGCGTTCTGCACGCGGCGCACCTCGGAGACGACCGCGGCGGACGCGGACGCGGCGCCCGACGGGTTTAAGGCCAACGCGGACTCGGCCGCGCTCAGCTTCTCGCGCATGGCGCGGACGTCGGGGCGGGCGAGGTCGCCGGCGGCCTTCGGGTGCGCCGACAGGAACGCTCCCGACGCCTTTTCGAGCGCGTCGACCTCGGCGCGGGCCGAGGCGATCGTCTTTTTGCCGGAATCGTAGTTCGTCGCGTAGCCCGACATCGCCGAGGACGCGGAGTTCGCGGACGCGGCCACCGCGCCGGCGAGGCTCGCGGCGTCGGCGTTGTTCTTGGACGCGAGGGACTTCTCGGCGCTGGAGAGCTTGAGGCGCAGGGCGCCGAGGTCGACGGCGCCGACGGTCGCGGCGGCGGACGGATGCGCCTTCACGAAGGCGGCGCGGGCGCGGGCGAGTTCCTCGAGGGCGGACTTGGCGGAGGCCACCGAGGATTTCGCGCTCTGCGCGGCGGAAGCGACGGACGATTCGAGGCGGGAGTCGATGTTCGTGACGGTTTCCTTGGCCGCCCCCATGATGTCGCCGCCGGCGCGCAGGCGGGCCTTCGCCCACTGGTCGAGGTTGCCGGGGAACTCGCGCTCGCTGTCGAGGCCGTTGACGCGCTGGGCCTCGGAGTTGCGCAGGAATAATTTTCGCTGCTCCATCGTGATGACGAGGATTGAGCCGTCGGCCAGGCCGGAGGCCGGGTCGATCTGCGAGCCGAAGCCGTCCTTCTTGAATATGCCCTGGCCGGCGCCGAACTCGACGGCGTCGTTATCGCGGTGCGTGCGGCCCTCGGCGTCGCGGTAGGTCATGCCCGAGTTGCTCTGGATGATGATCACGGTCCAGTGCTTGCCTTCGAGCCACTTGGCGAGCTGGCGCTGGGAGCCGGAGTCGAGGCCCGGGTTGCCGATGACGATCACCTTCGTGCCCGGCGTCCACTTCGCGATCGCGTCGTTGATGTCGGCGGCCTGCACCACCTCGGCGGCCTGCCGATTCGCCGAAGGCGAATCAGCCTGAGCCATGATCGCGGTCGCGGGGACGCGGGGGAGCATCAGGGCTTCCTGGGCGAAGGTCGCGGGCGCAGCGACGGCCATCGTGAGCGTGACCGCCATCATCGTCGAGACCGTGGCCTTCTTTAAGGCGTTCCAGGCGCGGCGAGGAGCGCCAAGAGGCGCCGCCTTCGCCGTGGCTGCAACCACGGCTTGCGGAGCGCGGTTGTCGAGGGCCGCGAATTCGGCGGCGACGGCCTTCAGGGAAGCGGCGGCCTTGGCGGAGCCGGCGGCCTCGGCGGAGAGGGTTTTGACGGCGGCCTCGAGGCGGGCGACGGCGGCCTCGCCGAGCGCCTTGACGGCCTCGGCGCGGACGGCGGCTGTCACGGGGGCGGCGATGAGGGAGCGGGCGAAAACGGCGGCGGGCGCGGCGTCGGCGGCGAGAATCCGGAGGCTCTCCGGCCGGGCGGCGGCGGCTTCGATGGCGGCGACGACAGGGGCGATGGAGGGGTTGATCGTTCCGGCCAACCCCGCGGAGGCGACGGGCAAGGAGGGAAGGGGCGCTGCCTGGGAGCCGGAGTTGATTCCCGCGTTCCCGGTCGGCGAGGCCCCTTTGCGTCCGGCGGCGGCGCCCTCCTGCATCTGGGCGGCCACGGGGCCGGCGACCAGGATAAGCGACATATAAAGGGAAAGAGCGAGTTTAATCATAGCCCGCAGTATAACCACGGACGGGGGTCGGGCGGATGAGTCCTCGGGGCCCAAAAGCCGAAGGTAAGGGGACTAGTAATTATTAGGCCTTTGAAGGCATGTCTTAGGGCGAAAGTCTGGTGAATTTGGGACCGTTGGTCCCAGTATGTTTCTGTTTTCTTTGGTTAAACTGATGCCATGAAGAGGCTCGCGGCGGTCGCCGTCGCTTTGTCTTTGCCGTCGGCATCAATCGCTCAAGTGAAAGCCGTGCTCCCAGCGAGTTCTCGATATGTCTCGTTGCCTTTCCAATCCGTTGGCGCCCCGATGAGTTCCCCTTCCGTTTCGCTTTCTCCAGCAGCGTTAACCGTCGTCCCCACTTTAACCTCCGTTCCTTCTATAATGCCCTCGCCGGTCGCCGTTGTCGCCGCCGCCCCCGCCCCCATGAAGAACGATCCGAAAGCCATCGCCGCCAAGCCCTCTCTTGACGCCCTCACCGCCGGTCTCGCCGAGGCCCCGGCAGCCGCCTCCGAAACCCTCGGCCTTCACTTCGACGCCGCGAAGAGCCACGCCTGCGCAGCCTGCGCGGGCGATGAGATACCGGCCGGCGCTCCGCAGGCGCGCTCGCCGCTCGCTCCGTCGGCCGGACGCTTGTCCAAATTCGTGCGCCCCAAGAATTACGATCTGCATTTGTCTCTCGATCCGGAAAACGCCTCGTTCAAGGGCCGCGTAAAAATCTCTCTTGAATCAAAGCAGCCCACGACGCAGCTCGTCCTCCACGCCCTCGATCTTTCGCTGACCTCCGTCATCGTCGCCGGCCGTCGCCTGGACCCGTCGAAAATCGTCGTCGACGCCAAGGCCGAAACCGTGACGTTCCTTCTGGACGCACCGCTCAAGGGCCGCGCCGAGGTCGAGATCGAATACGCCGGCAAGATGAACGAGCTGATGCGCGGCTTGTACAAGTCCCGCGGCAAGAACGGGTCCAAGGACGAGGCCTGGTCGTTCACCCATCTCGAGCCGACGCACGCCCGCCGCGTTCTTCCGTCCCTCGACGAGCCCGCGTTCAAGGCGACCTTCAACCTGACGCTGGAGGTGCCCGCCGGACTTACGCCGCTGTCCAACATGCCGAAGGTGTCGGAGACGATCGCGGGCGACCGCAAGACGGCGGTCTTCGAGCGAACGCCGGAGATGTCCTCCTACCTCTTGGCCGTCTTCGCCGCCCGCCTCGAGGCCCGCACGCGCAAGGTCGGCAAGACCTCTCTCACCGTCTGGGCCGCGCCCGATCAGATCGCCCAGGCCGACTTCGCCCTCGACGCGGGGGAAAAGGCGCTCAAGTACCTGAACAAGTATTTCGGCATCCCGTACATGCTGCCCAAGCTCGACATGGTCGCCGCGCCCGACTTCGCCTCCGGCGCCATGGAGAACTGGGGCGCGATCCTGTACCGCGACGCCTCGCTCCTGATCGACCCGAAGCTGTCCTCCGACGCCGCCAAGCGCCGCGTCGCCGAGGTCGTCAGCCACGAGATCGTGCACCAGTGGTTCGGCAACCTCGTGACGATGGGCTGGTGGAACGACCTGTGGCTCAACGAGGCTTTCGCGACCTGGCTCGCCTATAAGATCGTTGACTCGACGACGCCGGAGTGGAAGGTCTGGGACGAGTTCGATCAGGGGAAGAGGTCGCCCCTGTCGATCGACGCGCTGCCCGGCACGCGGCCGGTGCGCTCCGACGCGGCGACGCCGGCGGAGATTCAGGCGCAGTTCGATCCGATGTCCTATCAGAAGGGCGGGGCGCTGCTGCGTATGATCGAGGGATACATCGGCGAGGCGGCGTTTCGCAAAGGCATTCAAGCGTACATGAAGAAGTGGGCGTACAAGAACGCCGAGGCCTCCGATCTCGCGCGTGAGCTCGAACGCGCGTCGGGCAAGCCGGTGCGCAAGATGATGAACAAGTGGCTGACCCAAGGGGGGGTCCCGGTCGTTTCCGTTTCCGCGAAGCGGAAGACGCTCACTTTGACGCAGTCTCGCTTTTCCGCTTTTAATCTTAAGGCCGACACGAAGTGGTCGGTGCCCGTGGTCTTGCGGTACAAGCTCAAGGGCGAGAAGAAGACGAGGATCTTATCGGTGCTTTTGGATAAAGCAACGAAGAGTGTAACCTTGCCGGGGAACGGCGAACTGCTTTGGATTTATCCGAACGCCAATGAGACCGGCTACTACCGTATTTCCCTGGACGAGCCCCTTCTGGCCGCCGCGCTTGCTAAGCGCAATGAGCTCTCGCCCGCGGAGCGGGCGGGGCTTTTGAACAACCTTTGGGCCGGCGTTCGCGCGGGCACCCTTCCCGTTTCCTCCTTTCTCGAATCGCTCGCCGCGTTCCGCGGCGACGCTTCGCGTCTGATTGTCGAGGACGCCGCGGCGTATCTGAAGACGATACGGCAAGAATTAACCTCCACCGACGCCGAGCGCGACGCGCTCGGCGTGTTCGCTTCCGAGTTCTTCGGCCCGTTGGCGAAAAAGCTGGGCTGGGACAAGAAGAAGGGAGAGGATTCGGAAGTCACGATGACGCGCCCTACGGTTTTGAATGCCTTGGCCCTGCTCTCCGCGAAATCTCTCGACCAGAACGAAGTCTCGACGAGACTGTCCCGATATCTCGCCGACCCTTCCTCCATCGATTCATCCGTCGCTCCCGTGATTCTCATGGCCGCGGCACGGCGCAACGATGCGGCACTCTTCGCCGACTTCCGCGCCCGTCTCGCCGCGCCGAAGACGCCCGAGCAGAAGAGCCTGATGCTTCGTTCTCTCGCCGAGTTCACCGATCCCGCCTTGCACGACCAATACCTGGGAATGACCTTATCCGACGAGATCCGCGCTCAGGACGCGTGGATGCCGTACATTTGGCTGCTCTCCAACCCCGCGACCCGCGAGCGGACCTGGGCGTTCGTGAAGTCCAACTGGAAGGCGCTCTCGGCGAAGGTCGGGCCCCGGGGCGGCACGCGCGTCGTCGGCGCCGCCGGCGGACTCGTCTCCGCCGCGCTGAAGGCCGAGGTCGCGGCCTTCTTCCGCGCCCCCGAAAACGAGATCGAGATGGCCCGCAAAACCCTCGACCAAACCCTCGAGTCCATCGGTCTCGGCCTGCGCTTCAAGGACGCCCAATCCCAGTCCTTCCGCGCCTGGGCGCAGTGATGGCGTCAGGCTTGCCGTTTTTTGCATTGCTCCTGCTGAGCGCTCCCGCGCAGGCTCAGGTTTTGGCGCGCGTGCATGCCGGCGCCGCTCCGGTCCCGGTTCTTTCTGCGCCGGCTTCGCTGTCTTTCTCCGGAATGCCGGCTCCGGCATTGTCTTTGTCCGTCCCGACGCTCGCCCCCGCGCTGTCCGCGCCGTCCGTCGCGATCCCCGCGCCCGTCGCCGTTCCCGCGGCGCTGGCTCCGGCCGCGGCCGCGGCGGCGCCCGCGCGCCCCGAGGCCATCTCTCAGCTTCGCCGAGTCCTCACCGATTGGCTCAAGCCGGGTGTCGCGGCCGAGGACGATGCGGCCGAGGGCACGATCGCCGCGTACGTGCTCGATCTCGACGGCAACGCCTTCGGGCCGGGATTCCCGACCAAGATCATCCTGTTCCGCAGGGGGGGAAACGAGGAGCTTCCCGTCTCGACCGTCCACTTCGCCGTGATCGAGAAGCGCGTCGGCACGGACTTCGCGTACGGCGGCGTCAACCTGAAGGACTACGAGCTGCGCGGCGACGCGTCCTTCCGCGAGTTCTTCGGACCGAAGTTCGCGGCCGATCTCCGGTACGCCGTCGAGAACCTGCCCGCCTCCGAGTGGCAGGGGCCGAGCTGGGGGGCGATGGTCCACGCGCTCAACGATCCGCGCCTGGCGCGGCGCGTGTACGTGCTGACCGCGCGCCAACACTCCTCCGAGCACCTTCTTGACGGCTTTAAGTATCTTCAGCGCGCGGGCTACGTCCGCTATCTGCCGAGAGTCGAAAATCTCCACGGAGTCGGCGGCACGCGCCGCACCGCGGAGCGCAAGGCCGAGCTGATGGTGGAGTTCCTCGACGACCTGCAGGCGGCGCCCTTCGGCCCCGACGGCGGTCCTCACGCGATCGGCTTCTCCGACGATACGTGGGAGAACTACGAGAAGATGCTCGACGCGCTCGCCGCGGCGCTGCGCCGCGAGCCGGGCCGCTGGAGCAAGGTCAAGATCGTGCTGTTCTTCACCGGCTCCAACGACGTTGCCCATAAGCCCGTTGCGATCGTCCTCAACGCGGACGGCACGACGCGGCCGTACAAGCCGGGAGAACCGCGCTAGAATAAACCCATGGCCACCTTAATCGAGAAGCCGGTCCAAGTCGCCTCCGCGGGCAATAAGCCCAAGATCATCCGCGAGTTCGTCGGACGAGTGAGCTCGAAGACCGAGCAGGCGAGCGTGGCGCGCATGTCGAGCCCGGCGGGCTGGGTCGAGCCGGGGCAGACGCCGCAGTTCGACGAGTACACCGTCGTGCTCTCGGGCACGCTGCAGGTGGAGACGAAGGCGAAGACCTTCGCCGTCAAGGAAGGCCAGGCCGTGATCACGCCCAAGGGCGAGTGGGTCCGCTATTCGACGCCCCACGGCCCGTGCGAGTACGTGGCCGTGTGCGTGCCCGCTTTTTCGCCCGACACCGTCCGCCGCGACCCCTAGGCCTTCGCGGCGGGGAAGTGCTTCGCGGCGAGCGCGTCGTAGCGCGCGGTGACCGCCTTCACGAAAGCGCGCTTTTGCTCGAAGGTGCCGTGGAAGAAGGCGCCCTTGAAGCCGGCGACGACGAGGCGCTTGAGCTCGACGCGGGACACCTTCGCGTGCTCGCACACCAGCTCCATCTCTCGCGACACCGTCGTGTTCGAGATGAGGCGGTTGTCGGTGCAGATCGACACCGACAGGCCGTGGTCGATCATCTGGCGGATCGGGTGCCTCGCGAGCGACTTAAGCGACGGGATCGTCTGCAGGTTGCTCGTCACGCAGACCTCGATGCCGATGCGCTGGCTGGCCAAATAGTTGGCGAGGTCCTCGACGTAGCGCTTGCGGTCCTCGATCTTCGGGTCGGCGACCATCTCATGCGCGAATAGGAAGGTCCCGTGGCCGATGCGGTTGGCGTGGCACTGCGTGACCGCCTGCCAGATGGACTCGGGGCCGTAGGCCTCGCCGGCGTGGACGGTCTTGCGCACGAAGTGGTTGTGAGCGTACTGATACGCGGCCCAGTGGTCGGCGGGCGGGTAGCCGGCCTCCTCGCCGGCCAAGTCGAAGCCGACGACGGGCAGGCCTTCCTGGGCGAGCTCGACGCCCGCGCGCGCGAGCTCGAGCGACGCCGCCGCGTAAACCTCGTCCTTGGGCGCGTGCTCCATGAGGCGCAGCATGTCGGCGAAGTACGGGGACATGCCCTTCTTGAAGCGCCGCATCGCGCACAGGATCATGCCGTAGTGGAAAGGAACATCTTCGCCTGATTTAACCGCCTTCGAATTGTTATGCGCCTTGGCGCCGGCCGCGAGGCCGGCGGAGACGGCGCGCACCACGTCCCGCACGCCCGTCGTGCTGGTCACATGCAGCTGCGGCGCGAAGCGCACCTCGATGTAGCGCACGCCCTCGGCGGCGTTGTCCTCGACGAGCTCCTGCGCCACGCGCGTCAGGTTCTCGAGGTCGGGAAGCACGGCGCAGGTGTACATGAATCCGTGGAGATAATCGGGGAGGTCCTTATACGTTTCCTTGAAAACGAGCTTTCTCAGGCCCGCTTCCGAATAGGAGGGGAGCTTCACCTTCGCCTCGCGGGCGAGCTCGATCAAGGTCTTGAGCCTCAGCGAGCCGTCGAGGTGGAGATGCAGGTCGGACTTCGGAATCGCGGCGATGAATTCGGGGGTGATCCGGTCTTTCATGCGCGAGAGCCTATCAATTTAGGGCGGGTCAGCGGCGCACGACCGGCGTCGCCGCCCGCGGGCCCGCGCCGCCGATGAGCACCGGCGTCTGGTCGCGGTTGAGCTCGCGCGAGGCGCGCTCGGAGACCTTGCCCCGGACGAACGGATACAGCTCGCCGAGCGTGATCGTGCCGTCCCGGTCCGCGTCGGCGTCGCCGCGCATGCCCTTAAGCAGGAAGTAGGTGAAGAGGCCGTGCTCGACCTTGTCGAGGTCGGAGGTGATCTGCGCGCCGCTGGCGCCGGCGAGGACGGAGATGCGGGGGTCGAGGCCGCTCGGCTCCTGGACGCTCACGAGAGGACGCGCGCCTTCTTGGGACAGGCCCCGGCCCTTCGCGCCGGAGAAGCAGCTGTCGAGCATGACGACGACGGCCTTGGCGGGCAGCTTGGCGAGCGCGGCGTAGAGGCGGTTGAGCGGGTAGAGCTTCGTGGGGAAGTCGGGGTGGCCTTCGAAGGGGACGATGAACCCCTCCTTGCCCGTCGGGTCCGGGGCGCCGTGGCCGGCGTAGTAGATGAAGACGGTGGAGTCGGGCCCGACGCGGCGGGGCAGCCAGTCCTCGAAGTAGGCCTCGAGGTCGCTTTTCGTGGCGCCGTCGTCGGTGATCAGCTTGAGGTCGTCGGCGGCGACGCCGCCCACGTTCTGCAGGTAGCGGGCCATGACCTCGGCGTCGCGCGCCGCGAATTTCACGGCCGGGATGCCTTTTTCCCGGTAGCGGCCGAGGCCCACGACGACCGCCGCGTTGCCCGAGGCCGGCCCCGTCTTGGAGCGGGGCGGGATGTCGTCGACGCCGATCTCGGAGATGATCTCTTCGGCGGCCTCGGCGGCGGGGGACATGCCGACCTTGATGAGCTTGCCCGCGGCCTTGATGCGCTTCTGGCCTGCGAACAGCTCGACGCGCAGGGAGGCCGTTTCGGAGGGAATCTGCCCGGGCAGGCGGCAGGCGAATTCCACCGACGCCTCTTCGCCCGGGGGGAGGGCGCCGACGGATTTTTCCTCTCCGAGGCATGCTGTGAGGGCGGTCTCGCCGGAGAGGACGGCGACGATGCCGGCGGCCAGGGCCGTTCCTTCGTTTCGCGCGGAGACCTTGAGCGTCACCGATTCGCCGCCCTGCAGGATCAGGTCGCCGTTCTCGTCGCTCAGGCGCGTGGTCAGGGAGAGCTTCACCGCCTGCGAGACGACCTCGACGGTTTCGGGCGCGGGCTCGACGACGGCCTCCACCGGCTTAGGGGCGGGCTTGGGCGCGGGGGGAATGACAGGCCGCGCGGCGACGATGGGAGCGGGCGCCGTCGGCGCCTCGACAGGCTTGGGGGCGGCGGGCGTTTCCTTGAACTTCGCGATCATGTAGCCGCTGCCGCCGCCGACGAGGGGCAGGCCTTTGCCGCGCATGGACCAGTAGCCGCCGGCGACCCTCTTGTCGGTGTCGACGAAGTCGACGCTCCACTCGAGGCGGAAGATGCCGTTTCCGATCCCGATCCACGAGCAGAAAGGCGCGCCCGTGAATTTCGCTTCCTCGGCGGTCACCGACAGCAGGGCGGAGTTTTCCGCGCAGAAAACGGGGACGCCCACGTAGGTCGCGTGCGTTTTCGTGACGAGCTTGGCCTCGGATTTCTCCCGGTCGATGAACAGCGCGTCGATGACGCCGAGGCTCGAGACCGTGCTGCGCCCCGGGATCGGGCCGCCCTGGATGAAGAAGCTGATGCCGGCCTTCTTCTCGGCCCGCGTGCGCGGGTCCGCGGAGTAGAGGCCGACGTCGCGGCCCTTGGCGGAGCGGAACAGGTCGTGCAGCGCGGTCAGCAGGCGCACGCGCGACGCCTCATCCGAGACCGTTTCGCAGCCGGCCTTGCCGCACAGGGAGATGCTTTTGGGCCGAATGAGCTTGGTCGAGCAGCCGGCGGCGAGGAGGACGGCGAGGGCGAGAGCGCGGCGCATGCCGCACTATAATAAATATAAGCGCGGCGGTTGAGGAGGGATCCCGGGCCCCCCGATCCCGTGGCGCCCGATCATCGTGAGGGCGGCCATGAGCGACCGCCCTGCTTCCTTTTTTTAGCGGGCGGTCGCGGCGAGCAGCCGCTCGGCCAAAGCCGAGTCGGCGGCGCGGCGGGGCGGGTCCTGATAGAACGCGCTGAACACCGCGTAGGAGCCCCAGGACAGGACGAGGGTCGCGGTCGTGAGCAGGAAGTAGAAGTACTGGTAGCCGAAGCTCGCGAACAGGCCGAACTGCATGGTCAGGCTCGAGAGCTGATAGAAGTGCATCATCGTCGAGTGGCTGATCACCCCGGCGCGGCGCATCTTGTTGATCGCCGGGATCAGCGGCCCGCCCGACACCATGCCTTGAATGATGTTGATGAAAATGAGGCCCATGCCGCTCCAGGTGTAGACCAGCGGGTTCTCGCCGAGCGGCCCGAGCACGAGGCGGTTGAGGAACTCGAAGAAGCAGAGCTGCACGTAGACGAAGGAGAAGTCGCCGAGCCAGATGGGGCCGACGCGGAGCATGCCGGTCATGCGCCCGAGGAACTTCATGTAGGTCTGGCCGAACACGGTGAATATGGTGTCCTGGAACTGGTACCAGGACAGCGAAGCGACGGCGCGCAGCAGCGGGAGGTCGCCGGCGCGCACCGCCTTGACCGTGAAGAACAGGCGCACGACGAGGTTGAGCCCGAAGGTCTTGGTGACCAGGTACATGTAGTCCTGGCGGTTGGGCACGGTCCATTGCTCGCGCAGGAGCGCGGGCACTCGGCGCAGCATGGAAGGGTGGAACTCAACGAAGGATCGCGGGCCTCCGTGCTCGCCGCCGTCGGCGCCCTGGACGAGCGCGCAGGCGGCCTTGCCGTCGAAGCGATGAGCGAGCGCGCGCCAGAAGGCGCGATCCTCGGGAGAGCGCTCGGCGCCGCCGCCGCCCATGCCCTCGGAGTAGGTCTTGGTCGGCGCGATGAGAAAGAGCACGGACGCGGCGTCGGGGGCGTCGGCCGCCGAGGCCAGGCGCTTGGGCGCGGCGGCGCCCTCGCAGGCGAAGTAGGCCCGAACGGGGGAGCCGTTTTCGTCGAGGTCGCGCGCGAGAACGATGAGTTCGCCTTGGCTCATAGGTCGAGGAGGATATGATCGTATATTTTGGGAGCGTCGAGCGGCCCGCCGTCGGCGACGGAGAAGGCCCAGTCTTCGGGCGCGGCGGAGAGCGCGCGCAGCTCGCCCAGGTAGCCGTCCCAGGTGGTGATCAGCACGCGCGCGCCGGCGAAGCTCTTGAGCTTGCCGAAGCAGCGCTCCGAGAAGAGAAAGCTGACGGTGCGGCGGGCGGGGTTGGCGGACTGCTTGACCTCGCCGGGCAGGGGCGGGCCGTAGACGTCGGCGCCGGAGCCGTTCGCGGAGAACGAGCGCGAGCCCCAGCCGTATAGGAGAAAGCCGGCGTCCCAGCGGAAGCCGGGGACCTTCGCGCCGATCTTGGGCAGGACGTCGAGGCCGTGGCGGCCGGGGAACTGGAAGAAGACGCTGAAGTAGGCGTGATCGTAGCCCTCGGGCGGATTCCAGGAATCCGTCACGCGGCTCATCAACAGCTCCATCTTGAGGTCGCGGCCGCGTGAACAGATACGGACGCGTTCCAACGACAATTGGCCGTCGTAAGAGGCTTCTGTCGGTGCACGGAGGCGGCGGCCGCCGAAGCCGCTTTTGTTCGCGGGCGGCACGCCGCGTTCGACGAGGAGGCGGTCGCAACAGCGTAAGTCCACGTCTATGGCCGTCGAGAGAGTTCTCGATCCGTTCGGCGCCGTCGACAAAAGCCGCAAGGTTCTCTTTCCGCCGCCGAGAACCTCCGGGTCGGCGGTAAAAACGCCGGCCTTCAGGTCGCGCACGGGCCGGCGACGCTCCAGGTCGTCGTCGCACAATAACTCGAGCTTCAAGGGCTTCCGACCTTTCGGGAGGGCGAATTTGACGGGGAACGGGGTTTTGTAAGGTCCCTTATTCGCGACGCTCAATTTTGGCGCCGCAGGCGCCTTTATTTTCGCGGGCACGCGGCTTTCGTCCAGGATGAGAAAGGATTCCGGCGGCAACGACAAGACCGACGACAACGCAATGGGGTCGGACGAGAGCAAGACTTTCACGCCCTTGCCGGCGCCGGCCAACGCGTAGGCGCGGCGTTCCGGCGCGGTGTTGAAGACGACCCGGTAGCGGAATTTACCTTTCACGACAACGTAATCAAGAATCCCGCACGACGCCCCGGAATGCTCCACGGACGCCTCGCCTTCGGCGAGGCCGGCATGCTCCTTGCGCAGGGAAATTAATTTTCGCAGAAAACGATTTTCCGGACGCTTCGCGTCCGTGTACTTCTCATCGAACATATTCTGGCGCGCCCCGGTGAGACCGGCCTCCGTGCCATAGTAGACGCAGGGGATGCCCGGCAGCGTGAATAATGCGGCCAGACATTGCCGCGCCGCGCGCGTGGTGCCTCGCGCATAAACCCGTTCAACATCATGATTGTCCGCGAATGTGACCCACAACTCCGGATTCGCTTTGCGCGCCGCAAGCGGCGCGCGAAAATGATCGGTGGCGGACTTGCGGAAGAAGACCTGATTCAGGGCCTCGTTGAGGGGCAAATCGACGGCGGAGTCCAGGCGCGCGCCGCGCGGGCCCTCCAAATATTTTCCGATAGCTTTATAATCGTAGCTCCACACCTCACCGAAGACGAAGAACTCGTGGTTGCCGCCGGCGGCGGCGAACGGCTTGAGCCCCAAATCCTTCGGATCTTTTTTTCGGAGGAACTCGTCGTAGAACCCTTCGGGCGTGTAATAGACGGTGTCCACGCGCATGCCATCCACGCCCACCTGTTCGATCCAAAAGCGATATATCTCGCGCATTCGGCGTGCCGCCTGCGCGTTTTCAAGATTGATGTCGTCCAAATCTCCCATCGCGTGCGTTAAAGTTTGCCGTCTGTCTCTGTAGTCGTCGATATTCGGCGTGAAATTGTAAACCCCCGCCTTGCGATGCTCCGCGTCGCGGGCGTCGTTCATCCTGAACACGGGATCGTTCGGCGCCTTCTGTTCGCCGTCGGGGGGGTAGGTGCCTGCTATCGCACGCCAATTCCGTTCCGGATGCTTGGGGTCGAAGCCCTCGGCCGTCACGGTGAAAAAATTAGCCGTGTGATTGACCACGATGTCCTGGATCACCTTCATGCCGAGCGCATGCGCGTCGGCGACCATGCGGCGGTAGTCCTCGAGCGTGCCGAAATGCGGGTCCACCGCGGTGAAGTCGTAAGGCCAGTAGCCGTGATAGCCGCGCGTCGCGATCGTCGGATTGACCCACTGGCCGTGGGTCGGCGGCGTGAGCCATACGGCGTCGATGCCCAGGCGCTTGAGCGCGGGCAGGCGCCGGCGCAGCCCCTCGAGGTCGCCGCCCTGGAACTTCTCCGGGTCGGTCGGGGAGTGCTCGTCGCGCGCGAAGTCGTTGCGCGAGGGATCGCCGTCGGCGAAGCGGTCGAGAAGGACGAGGTAGAGGACCTTGCCGGCCCAGGAAGGAAGAACTCTAGTTCGCATCGCGGACGAGGACGCGCACGCCCATCGGCGGCACGAAGACTCTCACCTGGGACCCCATGCTGGGGGAGAGGCCGTGCGGGGTGAACACGGTGACGCCGTAGGCGGGGTCGAGCTCGTCCTTGAACTTCGTGCCGCCGGGGCTGAGGTTCGCGTCGACCCACATCGTCGGCTCGCTGGCGTCGCCCGAAAGGTTCATCACGACGAGCACTTCCTTGCCGTTGTAGATGCGGCTGAAAGCGAAGACGCCGGCCTTGTTCGCGTCCGACCAGCGGATGTATTGCATGCCGCGGCGCAGGGCGGCGTGCGCCTTGCGCAGGTCGGCGAGCTTCTTGAGGAAAAGGTAGGTGGGGTTGCTCTGGTCGAACTTGTCGCCGGCCGAGCTCTCGGACTTGAACTGCCCTTGCGCGAACTGGTCCTCGCGGTTTCGCGGGTCGGCGGGATGATCCGGGCCCTCGGGGTCGAGGCGGGCGGTATCCTGCCGGAAGCCCTGCTCGGTGCCGTAGTAGGTCATCGGTATGCCGATGGAGAAGAGCAGGTAGGCGAGCGCGACGCGCAGCTGGGCCTCCGGCTCGCCCAGGCGCAGGAACCGGTACACGTCGTGATTGTCGATGAAGCGCAGGAGTTGGGACGCCAGCGGGCCCAAGGCCTGGGCGGTGCGGTGCAGGCTGTCCTCGAGCACGCGCGTCGGGGCCTTGCCGTGCAGGGCGTAGGTCTCGCGGCGGTACGCCGGGTAGCTGAACGCGCTGTCCAGGCCGTCGCTGGTCAGGTGCGGGACCAGGTCGGAATCGATGCCGGTCGAGTTCTCTCCGACGAGGAAGAAGTTGTGCTTGCCGATCGAGGCGGCGTACTCCTTGATCGCCTTGGCGAACACGGGCACGAAGCCCGGGGCGATGTGCCGCACCGCGTCCACGCGGAAGCCGTCGATGTCGGTCTCCTGAATCCACCACTTCGCGATGTGGATCAACGCGTCGGCGGTCTCCTTCTTGTCGGAGGCGTAGTGGCGGTAGTTGGGGGGGAAGTCGCCGTTCGTCGCCTGCGCGTGATCGTTCCAATTGTCGATGACGCCGCGGCGGGTGAAATGCTTCGGGTCCTTGAGGTCCGTCGGCAGAAAGGACTCGGTCCACTCTCCGATCTCCTTGGGCTGGCCCTCGAGGCCGCGCCACTGAGAGCCTTCCTTGTATTCGAACACGGGGCCGCTGTGGTTGAGGACCCAGTCGAGCACGACCTTCAGGTCGCGCTTGTGCGCTTCGCGCACCAGCTCCTTGAAGTCGGCCATCGTCCCGAGATGGGGGTCGATGGCGAGCATGTGGATCGGCGCGTAGCCGTGGTAGGACTCGGCTTGGTTCTGGTTGACGGGCGAGAGCAGCAAGGTCGTGACGCCGGAGTTTTTGAGGTAGTCGAGCTGCTCGATGACGCCGCGCAGGTTTCCGCCGTGGCGCGTGCCGCCTTTCGCCGGATCGCCGTGCGTGCGGGACTCGCCGCCGCGAGCGAAGCGGTCGAGCAGCATGAAGTGGAGGATCTCGTCGCGCCAGTCCTCGGGGGATTTAGTGTACTCGCGCGCGGGCTCGGCGGCGATCGGCGCCTCGGCCAAGGTGTCCGGGGCGCCGGGGACCTTCTCGGCCAGCGCGTGCGCGGCCTGCCAGGCGTTGCGCAGAATCTGGACGTCTTTGCGAGAGAGCCCCTGCTCAGCCGACGCGGACGGGACCGGCGAGACGGCGAGGGCGGAGGGGGCGACGGGCTTTGCGGCCGCGGGGACGACCGCGGATATAACGGAAAGACCTTCCGCGCGGAGCGCGGAAGGCGCGAGCGAAGGCGCGAGCGAAGGCGCGAGCAAAGGCGCGAGCGAAGGCGCGAGCCCGGCGTGGAGGGCCGGCGCGACGGTCGGGGCAGAGAGCGGGGCGATGGCCGGAGCGGCAAGGGTCGTGCCGAGCGCGCCGGTGATGCGCGGCACGGAGGCGTTCGCGCCCGAGAGGACCTGGGCGCGAAGCTCGGGCGCGCTCGAGAGCGCGACGAGCAAAGCGAGCGTGGCGGAGAAAACCCGGCGCATCATCGCTTGCCTCCGCGGACGAGCTTCCACAGCGCGCGGGCGGGCCAGGTCATGAGGCGCACGAGGGGGTTGTCGAAAACGGCCTTGCCGGCCTGGCGCAGCGGGGGCTCGATGACGACGCCCGCGGCGGGATACTTGTCGTGGAACTCGGCGCTCGAGGCGATGGGCGCGCTCGTCACGAAAACGATTTCGCGGGCCTTGGCCCGGCCGGCCCAGATTGCGATCGCGAGGTCGAGCGACTGCTGGAAGAGGAAGAGGGCCCAGAAGATGGTCATCGAGCCCGAGGCGAAAAAGGGCGCGGCGAGCAAGAAGCACAGGTCGCGGACCTGTTGAATGCCGGAATGCTGCCAGCGGTTGATCGCGCCCTTCGCGTACAGCGCGTTGAGGCTGTTGTAGCCGAGCACGCCGAAGAAGGTGCCGACGACGGACATCACGGCCATGTCCTTCCAGTAATGCACGCTCCACGGCGGCGTCACGCTCGACGGGTTCGCCGACCACGACAGGAGCCGGTACAAGGTGCCGAACCCCTGCATGTAGGCCAGGTTGAAGAACATCTGGTAGTTGAAGCCGCGCGAGCGGCGCAGGGCCTCCTGAAAATTATTCCAGCTCTTCAGGTAGAAGCCGTGGAAGACCTCCTGGAACACGCTCAGACCGATGAGGCCGGCCAGCGCGAACGGGTGAGCGAGGCCGACCGCGGTCCAGTAGACGGCGATCGAGGTGACGAGGGGGAAGGACTTGGTGGCGAGGCCGCCGAGGATCTCGCTCGGCAGGGGCTTCACGAGGGAGGCGGCGAAGGTCCTGGCGAGGAACTTGGCCTCGCGGATAGGAAAGAGGAGCTTGGAGCCAAGCGAGGCGGGGATCCGGCCCCCCGGGGATCGCGCGGCCTCGACCGCCGGGGCGGCTTTAACGGCTGCGCCAGCCGCCCAGTCCACCGAGAGCGCTTCCTTCTGAATCGATTTGACCGAGGCCCGGCCCAACAGAGCCGCGACCTGGGCGGCCTGCGCTTCGCTCACGCCCGAGGGGTCGTTCTTCGCGGTAAGAAGCCGCACCTGGCCTCCGCGCGCCGCCGCCTCGGCCAAGGTGATCTCGGTCATGGGGCGGCCATGGCTGACGACGAATGCCTTGAGGCCGGAGGGATCGAGGGTCGTCTCATCGGCGGCGTTCTTCGCGCCGCCGTCGAACATCGCCGCGAGTTTCTCGGTCCAGGTCGGGGCGCCGGGCTTTTCGTCTTTGGCGGCCGACGAGGGGCCGGAGAGCAAGGCCGCGGGAACCGCGGCCGAAGGCGCGATGGTCCTCGCCGCCGCGGGGGCGATGGCGGCCGCCGCGACGGCCATGACCGGGATCGCGCCGACGGCCTCGACGGCGGAAAGGGCGCTCGGGGCGATCCCCGGGGCGGGCGTCATGCCTGAGACCAGCGACGGAACCGTCAAGGTCAGCGGGCTCAAGGCCGCGAAGGAGGCGGGAATGACCGCGACGGCTCCGGCGGGGCCGGTCGCCGCGGTACCGGCCGAGCCTCCGACGCGGGCCGCGGAATAATTCTGGGCAAATGCGCCGCTTGGGATAGAGGCGGAGAGGAGAACTGCGAGTACCCCGGACGGTTTCATGGCCTACAGAGATTGTAGCGGGGGGAGAGAGGGCCCCCCAGGGGCTAGGGACCTATAAGGAGATGGGCCCATTGCCAAGAGGGCTGCTTCGTTGCGTCGTTTTAGACGGAGGGCCGGTGTTATGGAGATCAAGGAGCTGATGACGCGCGATCCGGAGTGGATCGGATCGGACTCGCCCATCGCGCTGGCCGCCCGCCAGATGAGGAACCGCGGGATCGGCTATCTTCCGGTGTGCGACTCGGGGCGGCTTCTGGGCGTGCTGACCGACCGCGACATCGTCGTGCGCGTCGTGGCCGAAAACCTCGATCCCGCCAAGACCGCCGTTCGCGCCGTGATGACGGCCGACCCGGTCTGGTGCTACGATTACGAAAAGCTGGAGGAGGTGGTGCAGCTGATGGAGGGCTGGCGCATCCGCCGGCTCCCCGTGCTCGACGGCGAGCATCGGCTCGTGGGCGTGCTGTCGGTCGACGATATCGCCCGGCCCGTGAGCCGGCGCGACCTCGCCGGCGAGCTGATGGAGAAGGTCGCCGGCCGCCGTCCGCTGCCGCCCTAGCGCTCCCGCCTCCAGTCCGCGCGGACGAAGTAGGAGCCCTCGTCGTACTTCACGTCGAGCTCGCCCTTGCAGGCGCGCAGCAGCGCCTTCCCGATGCGGCCCGGCAGGTGGATGTCCGTCGTCTTGATGACGACGCTGTTGCGCTTCTCCTCGACGGCCATGATGCGATGGAGCGGATGATCCTTCATCTCCGCGGACTCCTGATGGCGGGCGATGGCGAGCAGTTCCTGCATGTGCTCGCGGACGAAGGCGCCGCGCAGCGTCATGATTCCCGCCGGATAATCGTCCCTGACGCGGCGGCAGGCCTGGCACACCTCCCGGGACGCGCCTTTGGGGAAGCGGTCCGCCCAGTGCCAACGGCCCTTATGAAAGACCGCGCCGCAATCGAGGCAGACGGCGGGCTCGGCGTGCTTGAGCGTCCTTTTGTACGGATCAGGCACGCGGTCGTCGACGAGGCGTGAGCTCCGGGCCGTCACGGCGACATTCGCTCTCATATCGAAACCTCCTTCGAGCGCACGCGGCGTTCGTTCTACTCAAGCCGGCGCAACAGTCGGGCCAGACGCATCGGCGGCCGCGGCTAGACTTGATCCCGGCGCACCGACCAGACGAAGCCGTCGTACCAGAAGTGCAGCAGGGACACGACGAGCGTGACCGACAGCGCCAGGCTCGACAGCTCACCGAGCACGCCGAACACGGCGCCGTAGGAGAATCCCAGCCCGACGAGGCCGGCGAAGGCGAGCGCGCGGCCGCGGGGTCCGGGCACGCGCAGGACGGCGCCGATGCTCTCCCGCTCGTAGCGCCAGACCAGCGCGAAGTACTGCCAGGCATGGAAGAAGTTCATGATGAACAAGGCCATGCCGAGCGGATTGAAGCCCCAGGCCCAAACCGACACCGCGGCAGTGCCCAGATGCAGGGCGACCTTCTCGCGCGGCGGCCGGTAGCCGCGCTCCACGAGGACGGCGTAGGTCTCGAAGTAGAGCACCAGGAACAGGAGCCCCGCCGCGATCACGAAGAGGCGTATCTGAGGCTGGAAAAACAGAAGCGATTCGACCCACGCGCCGCCCTCGAGCGAGTACAGCGGCCTCGCGTGAAACAGAAGCATCGATCCGCCGAGGATCGGCCCGGCGTAGAGCAGCAGGCTCAGCGCCAGGTCGAGCGCGCGTCCCGCCTCGGCGTCGTTGCCCGCCTTCCGGTCGAAGATGCGCCCGAGCCCGAAGGTCTGCAGCGACGAGTGGTACACGTCCCACCAGATCGCGAGCGCCGCCGCAGCCGTGCGCGCGGGCGCCGAAACGGCGAGAAGCAGGAGCAGCGCCGGCGGCACGATCCAGAAGCGGACCGGGTGCCGGGCGCGGACCTCGGCGTTGGCGTGGGAGCGGAAAAATACGATCACCAGGTGCGCCATGATGAACGCGCCGAGAAACGCGTCCGCGGGCGTGCCGCTGAGGCCGAACGCCGTCAGCCGCCATTTCGCGAGCGGCGTCAGGGCGAGCAGGAGGCCGAGGGCCAGCGCCCACACCGGAGCCAGGACGAGATGTATCCAGTCCTGGCGGACGGTGTCGAGTATCGGGGGCGAGGGGCGCAGGCCTGGATTATAGATAGAATGCGCGCCTCCCGATAAGTAATCCTCGCCTCGAAATCCTCTCCGCCGCCGGATGGGCTAGCGCCTTTCGTCCTGGGGCGCCACGCCGATGGGCACGTCGCGCGCCGGCGCCAGCTTGCTCCAGTCGATCGGCGCCCCGGCCGCGGCGACGAACCAGGCGCGCAGCGCGGGCCGCGCCGCGTCGAGCTCGGCGCGCAGGGATTTGAGCTCGGCCTCGGCGTCCTTGCTCGCGGCGGACGGCGCCTTCGGATCGAGCCAGAAGCCGTCGTCCTCCCGCCCGTAGGCGAGCAGCTCGTCGGCGGAAGTCTTCTGCGGCGACGGAGGCAGGTTGAGCTCCGCGAGCAGGCGCGCCAGCTCGGAGCGGACCTCGTTGCTCCGCAGCCCCGCGGTCAGCGGATCGGCGAGCGAGCTTTTCATGGCGTAGGTTCGCCGGTACATCCGTTCGAATTCTTCCGTCGAGGCGGCGCCGAGCTCGAGCGATTCGACGAGGAAGCGCTTCGTCGGGGAAAGGGCGCGGTAGGCGCGCCGGGCCTCCTCGCCGCCCTTGAGCGCCGCGCGCTGGGCGCGGTAAACGGCGCCGAGGCCCGAGTAGGCGGGCTCGACGGCGAGCAGCTCCGCGGTGAAGGCGGCCTGGGTGTAGCAGGCGATGAGCTCGTCCTCCATCGTCGCGCTGACCGGCCAGCGCACGGCCCGTTCGTGGACGCGGCCGTGGCTGATCTCGTGGACCCAGACCGTCAGCAGGAGATCGGCGAGCGCGGCCATGTCCGCGGGCCGGCGCGCGAGCCCGCGCTCCCCATCGCGGAGCTCGTGCAGGAGCCCGTGCTCGACCATGTAGCCGCGGCCCGTCATGAACTGCATCAGCGCGTTGTCGGTCATGAGCGGCAGGCCCGGATGGGCGCGCGCGCGCGACGCGCGCACGCCGATGCTCAGCGTATGCGTCGGGTTGCTTACGAGGTAGGCGGCGGCCCGGCGCGCGTGCGGCCCGTTCAAGGCCGACAGGCGCGCGTGGACCGCGGCGGGCAGGACGATCTCGATCTCACGGTCGTGCGCCCGCGTGCATGTCGAGGACGGCGCGGCCGCCGCGGGCACCGCGAGGAGTACGGCGAGCGCCAGGCGCGGCGGCATGGCCGCAGTATAACAGACGCCAATATCCCGTCAAGATATCGGGACGCGGCGTCCATGGACCCAGGCGGCGGCGCGGGGCTATTCTGCCTTAAGAAAGCGTGGGAGGCATTATGACCATCGAATTGAGGCGGATAATCGCGAGCGGCGCCATCGCCGCCGGTTTGATCGCCGCGATGATGCTGGGGGCGCAGGGGCCGCTTCCTGCGGCGGCGGCGCCAAAGGCCGAGAAATTCGTCGACAACTGGCCTGAGCCTTCCCGGCGCACGGCATTGGCGATGATCGAAAAGCACGGCCAGCCCGACCGCCGCGATGCGAACTCTGTGACCTGGTTCGGCCTCTACCTGGGCCGCCGGACCGTCGTCCATCGCTCGGACCGGATCGGCGACGCGGTCGAGCAGGTGGTGCTGTACAACGTTCCCCAGGAGAAGGGCGGCCCGGTGACGGTATTCGACCCGCGGATCAAGCTGGATCGCTCCACCGGCGAAATGTCGGTCCGCACGGAGAGCGCGAGCACGAACCTCCTGGTCCTGAATCTCGCGCACGAGGTGGCGAGCGGCTATCGGACCGTGGTCCAGGCCCAGCAGTTCCGCGATCGCCAAATGCGCCTGGCGGCGACCGGCAAGTCCTCCCGCTACCGGGAGGAGTTGATCTTCGAGCAGCCCCTGCCGGCGCGCTCGGGTCTTTTCATTCTCCCCGGGAACGCCACGCCTCCCCCGTGACCGGCGGAAGGATCCCTGACACCGTATCGCTAAACCTGTTAAACTTAGGGGGCGCCCCCTTAGCTCAGTGGCAGAGCAGCAGTTTTGTAAACTGCCTACCCCAGTTCGATTCTGGGAGGGGGCTCCGCTTTTCGCCTACAGCGCCTTCAGGAACGCCGCCACATCGGCCTCCTCCAGAGGCGTGAGCTTGGCCTCCGTCACGAGGTTGAAGAAGCGCACCGCGTCGTCCAGGGTCAGCAGCCGCCCGTCATGCAGGTACGGCGGGGTGTCCTTGACGCCGCGCAGCGGGAAGGTCTTGATCGGCCCGTCGGCCGACGCCATCCGGCCGCGGACGAGGCGCGGCTTGTAGAAGCGCTCGACCTTCAGGTCGTGCATCGAGTTGTCGGTGTAATATGGCGGCGCGTGGCATGACGCGCAGTTCGCCTTGCCGAAGAACAGGGCCTGGCCGCGCAGCTCCGCGGGCGAGGCCTTCGCCGCGACCAGCTTCCCGTCCAGCCCCAGCTTCGGGGCGGGCGGGAAGTCCAGGAGCTCCTGGAACTCGGCCATGTGGTGGACCTGAGACTGGCGGTCGGGGACGTTGACGCCTTTCTTCGCCGCGGCCGCGATGTCCCCGTCGAAGTACGCGGCGCGCTGCTCGAACTCGGTGAAGTCCTCGATGCTCTTGAGCGCGCGCTGAGAGCCGAAGAGCCGCTGGATGTTCACGCCGCGCAGCGCGGGCGTCTCGATTCGGTGGCGGAACTCCTGAGGGCGAATGTCGCCGACGAGGTGCGTCGCGCCGTTGGCGCCGCCGTTGGCGTGGCAGTCGAAGCAGGTCACGCCGAGGCTGGGGCGGCTCACGCGCCGGTCGTCGGTCGCGTTGAACTGCTGCTGGGGAAACGGCGTGAGCAGCAGGCGCAGGCCGTCGAGCTGCTTGGGGTTGAGGATGCCGCTGAGGAGCTCGTAGTAATTGTCGAGAGTGACGAGCCGGCCCTTCGATACGTCGCCGAGGTCGGGGCGCGTGGTCAGGAACATGGCCGGCGGGAATTCGGGAAGGAAATGCTCGGGAAGGTCGAAGTCGAGGTCGAAGCGCTCGAGGTCGCGCCCCTCCTGCTTCTTGATCTCCTCGATTTGCATGCGCGGAAACAGCATGCCTCCCTCGGGGTGGTGCGGATGGGGAAGGGGCAGGTAGCCTTCAGGGAAGGCGTCGCGCCGGCGGATCTCCTCGGGCGTCAGCTTCGCGAGCTCCTCCCAGGTGACGCCCGCGGGCAGCTTCGCGCGCACGCCGTCCTGGACGCCCTTGCCGCGGAACATGCGCGCGTCCTTCGCGGGGGCGTCCGACAGGTCGTAGCGCCGCTTGAGCAGGCGCTCCTGGCCGGCGGCGAATTCCTTGCGGCGCGCCTCGAACCAGCGCTTCGTTTCGGCGAAGCCCTTCACGTCCTTGGGCGAGGGGGGCGAGTCGTCGCGGCCGCGGCGGAGGTCAGCGCCGCGGCGCCCGCGGCGAGAAGGAGAATGCACAGCACACGGCGAAGCTCATGCAGGGTGGATTTCATGAGCAGACGATAGGACAGCCGAGCGCGGAGGGGCTACGGCCGGACCGTTAAGATTTTGCGACGGTGAGGTGAACTACTTGCGCAGGGAGACGGTGAAGCGCCGCGGCGTGGAGCCGACGGGTGAGCCGTCCCGGTTCTGGCCGCGCGCGACGAGCGTGTGTTCGCCGTCGGCGTAGCCGGCCCAGTCGTACCACCAATAGCCGCAGGCGCGGCGGCAGGCCCGCCATGGGCCGCGGTCGACGGAGACCTCGAGCGACGCGAGCGTCTCGGGACCGTCCACGCGGAAGGTGTAGATAGCCGAGGTGATGGTTTGATCCTGGTGAGGGTGGTCGATGTCGAGATTGGCCATGGGAAGGGTCAGCGTGTTCATGCCCCATTCTTACAATAATGAGGTTGAAGCACGCCAGCGTTTTTCGGGTTTAGAGCGGTATTATTTTTTTAGCAGCCGATCGCCCGGGAGATGACGAGGCGTTGAATCTCCGAGGTGCCCTCGCCGATCTGCAGCAGACGCTGATCGCGGTAGAACCGCTCCACGTCGAACTCCTTCATGAGGCCGTAGCCGCCGTGAATCTGCACCGCCTCGTTGGCGACCCACTGGGCCACCTCGGAGCAGTACAGCTTGGCCATGGCCGATTCCTTGCCGAAGGGCTTCTTCTGGTCGCGCAGCCAGCAGGCCTTATAAAGGAAGATCCGCGCGTGCTCGATCTTCATGGCCATGTCGGCGAGCTTGAAGCTGATCGCCTGGAAGCGGGAGAGCGGCTTGCCGAACTGCACGCGCTTCTGCGCGTAGGACAGCGCGAGCTCGAAGGCGCCCTGCGCGCAGCCCAGGCCCATCGCGGCGATGGACAGGCGGCCGGAGTCGAGCGTCTTGAGCATCTGCCGCGAGCCGGTGCCGCGCTTGCCGAGGATCGCCGAGTCGGGCACGACGACCTTGTCGAAATAGAGCTCCGAGGTGTCCGAGGCGCGCCACATCAGCTTCTTGTGCATGCGCTTGGAGGTGAAGCCCTTGGTGCCCTTGGGCACGATGAAGCAGGTGAACTCGGGGTCGCCGGCCTCGTTGCGGTTGCTGACGGCCTGCACGATGACGCCGGCGGTCAGCTCGTTGGAGCCGTTGGTGATGAAGATCTTGGAGCCGCTGATCGTCCAGGTGCCGTCGGCGTTCTGCTCGGCCTTGGTCCGGGAGCCGCGGGAGTCGGAGCCGGCGTCGGGCTCGGTGAGGCCGAACGCGAACAGCTCCTTGCCGGAGGCGAGGCGCGGCAGCCACTCCTTTTTCTGCGCGTCGGTGCCGAAGTAGAGGATGGGGGCGACGCCGAGGGAGACGCCGGCGGCGACGGTCGCGGCCTGGGAGCCGTCCACGCGGGCGAGCTCTTCGACGGCGATGCAGTAGGAGGTGTAGTCGAGGCCGGAGCCGCCGAACTCCTCGGGGACGATGAGGCCGAAGATGCCGAGGTCGCCCATCTGGCGGGTGATGTCGGCGGAGAATTCCTCTTTTTCGTCGAGGTCGTGGGCGAAGGGCTTGATCTTGGCTTCCGCGAACTTGCGGACCGTGTCCCGGATGTCCTTCTGGGCGTCGCTGAGCTCGAAATCCATGTTGGTTCTCCTGAATCGCATTGTACCTAAGTTGAACATCGGGAGGTCAGACCCCAACCGTTGATTTTGTAGGATAGCCGCTGATGAAGCACGGCGCGCACCCGCACGAAAAGCCGCATCACCCGCACTGGCCGCTCGAGACATTGCTCTTCGCGTTCGTTTTCGCGCTGGGCTGGCGCTCGGTGCACGCGCCCGAGACCTGGATTCACCTGAAGACCGGGGCGAAGATTCTCGCCGAGCATGTTCTGCCCAAAGCGGATCCGTTCGGCTACGGCTCGGCGGGCGCCTCCTGGACGACCGATTCCTGGCTGTTCGACGTCGTCGCGGCCAAGCTCGATTATCTCGGCGGGGTGAAGGCCGTCGTGCTGTGGAAGAGCCTGGCGGCGGCCGCCGCCTTCGCGCTGCTTCTGCCGATCAACCACGGCAGTCCGCTCGCGGCGGCGTCCCTGCTGGCGCTCGGCGCGTGCGCGGGCTGGACGGGCCTCGTCGAGACACCGGCGGTCTTCGACCTTCTGTTTTTCGCGCTGTTCATCCGCCTGCTGCGGCCGCGTCATCGCTTTCAATGGCAGCAAGGGGCGGCGGCCGCGGCCTTGACGGCGCTTTGGGCCAACATGCACGGCGCATCCGCGCTGCTCGCGCTGTGGCTCGTGGGGCTTAAGGTGTTCAAGGCGTCGCTGCGCACCGCCGCGCGCGAGCGCCTCGGCTACTGGGCGACGCTCGGCGTCTGCGTTCTGACCCTCTCCTGGAACCCCCTCGGCTGGTCGGTCCTCGGCCGCACCTTCATCGACTCGGTCGCGGTCGCGGGCGGCTGGCCGGCGCCGTGGTTTTCTCTTTATACGCTGTTCGCGGTCGCGGGGCTGGTCTCGTGCTGGTACACGCTTCAGCAGGAGTTCGTCACGACCTTGGCCGCCGCCTCGGTCATCGTCCTCTCCTTCGTTCTGCCGGGCCTGCGCTCGCTCGCGATCTTGGCGGCCTGCCCGGTCATCTCGCTGGCGCTCGGGCATTGGCTTAAGCCGCGTTCCGACACCTGGCCGCGCGTGATGCGGTGGGCGGTGTTCGCCGGCTTCCTTCTCGCGGGCTATCAGCACTTCGTGGCGGCGCCGCTGTCTCTCGTGCGCGGCTACGGCGCGCCCGCCTTCGCGGGTGCCACCCACTATCTGAAGTCGAACGGCGTGAGCGGCCGCATGTTCAACGAGCCCGACGCGGGCGCCGAGCTCATCGGCCGGTCAGAGCGCCCGGTCTTCATCGACGCGCGCCCCGGCGTATACCCGGCCGCCTTCAGGCGGGAGGCCGCGGCATGGCCGCGCCTGTTCCGCCAGCTCGACATGGTGTACCGCTTTGACTACGCGGTCGTGCACAACCGCCGCGCGGGCGCTCCGGCCCGGATCATCGACGAGGACCCGGCCTGGGCGCTCGTCTACGCCGACGACCGGGCGCTCGTCTATCTGAAGCGGATCGGCGCGAACGCCTGGCTCGTCCCAGCGCAGACCCAGCGGCTCGTCTCGCCTAACCGGATCTGGCCCGGTGACCTCGATGAGCCGCTCGCCGACAAGCGCAAGGCCGGGAAGGTTCTGGAGGAAATCGATCGCTGGCTCGTGCAGGCGCCCGACAGCGCGCAGGCCCTCATATGGAAGGCCTACGCCTTGGGACGGCTTGGCCTGTCGGACAAGGCGGACCGTCACCTCGAACTCGCGGGCGAGCGGCCGCGCCTGCGCCGGGATCCGGAACTGCAGGCCGCCTACGCCTTCGCCCTCGAGGCGCGCGGGCGCGGGCCGGAGGCGAAATCCGCGTACCGCGCCGCCCTCGAATCGGCCCGGCGATTGAGATTGCCGCTCGTGGAGGCGGCCATTCTGCCGCGCCTGGCCGCTCTCCTCCGCGGGCTCGGCGAGGAGTCGGCCGCGCGCGAGGCCGAGTCCCGGCTCAAGGCGCTGCCCGCGCCGGTGGAGCCGGAGGAATGATCTGGACAACCCGGCGCGGTCCTGTTATACTCGGAACTCGCTAAAGGATGAAAAACACTCTCGCGCGCCGTTTTCTCGCGGTCTTCCTTTTGGCGTTCGCCGTCGCCTGCAACCCGCCCAAGTACGCCAACTACGAATCGATCAACAAGGACTTCCAGGCTTCCGTGCCCTGGGGCTGGCAGGTGATGACCGACCAACAGGACAACGATTTCTCCCAGACGACCTTCATCGGTCCCTTCGATCCCGATTTCTACCTCGGCGCGCCGAGCATGAGCGTGCGCTGGTACGCGCGCTATCGTCCCCACCGCCTGACCGACGGCCGCCTCGAGATGTACAGCGGCCCCGACGATTTCATCAAGCAGACGCTCGCGCAGGTCTACGGCCCGGAGTACTTCCTGCTGACCCTCGCGGGCAAGGCGTCGTACGACAACGAGAAGAAGACCGAGGTCGTGCCCGAGATCACGCTCAAGAACTCCGGCCTGACGGCCAAGGCCTTCACGGTCGTGTCCGCGACGCCGGCTCCCGAAGCCAATAAGTGGGGGATCAGCGGTCAGGCCGGCACCGGCAAGCCCTTCGTCCTGCGCAAGCACGCCTACGTCGTCGTTCCCATAGAAGGGGGGTTCTACGTGCTGACCTACCCCGCGACGGAGCGGGGCTATGAAAATTTCATCGACAAGTTCGCCGGGCTGATGGGCTCCTTCATGCCGCGCACCGCCGGCCCCGGCGGCCCGAAGATTCGGGTCCCAGGTCCCCGCTAAGCCGAACCCCTGGCCCGTTCGCGGGCCCTCTGCTACACTGAACCGATGTCCTCCGCCGAAAAGCCCCGCCTGTCCACCCGCGATATCCGTCTCGTCGCGACGATTCGCGCCAAGCCCGAGCTCGTCTACCGCGGCCTGACCTCCGCGCGCGAGCTGACGCGGTGGTGGCTGCAGGGAGCGGAGACCGACGCGCGCAACGCGGGCCGCCTGCGCATGGTCTGGCCGCGCGTGCGCGCCCAGGACGGCGTGCGCGCCCCCGGCTTCGGCGAGCGCGAAGGCGTCTTCGTGGACCTCGAGCCGGCGCGCAAGGTCGCCTGGCTGTGGAAGCCGGCGCGCGGCGAACGCGGCGTGCCCGCGCTCGTGTCGATCTTCATTCTGCCCGCGCGCGGCGGCCGCAGCGAAGTGACCTTGCTCCACTCGGGCTTCCCCTCGGCCGCGAGCGCCGACGCGCTCTACCGCGGCTACGCCTGCGGCTGGGAGGACGGCCTCGCCAAGCTCAAGCTCTACCTCGAGACGGGCCGCACCTGCAAGCTCGAGTCCCTGGATCTCGAGGCCGCGCTCATTTTGACGGCGAGGTCCCGCAAGAAATGAATTCGATTGCAATTCTGTTGGCGCTTGTTTCCGGAGCGGCCGTTGCGGTCGTCATTTGTTATCTCGTTTTTTTCTCCGCTCGTAAAAATGAGGACGCCGGCCGAATTCAAATGCGAGAGGATTTCCGGGCCTTGCTCGAGCTGGCCGAGCAGAAGTTCGAGACGGAAAGGATCAAGCAGAAAAGCGAGCTCGACGAGAAGAAGGCCTCGGTCGAGAACACGGTGGACAAGCTCTCGGAACGGCTCAAGACGTATGAAGAGATGGTGCGCCGCTTCGAGGCCGACCGGACCCAGAAGTACGGCTCGCTCGAGAAGGGCCTCAAGGACGCGACCGAGCAGACCGCCAAGCTCGCGTCCTCGACCGAGGGGCTGCGCGCCTTGATGGACAACTCCCGCGCCCGCGGCCAGTGGGGGGAGCGCATGGCCGACGACATTCTGCGCGCCTCGGGCCTTCAGGACGGGGTCCAGTACCGCAAGAACCGCGCCCTCGACACCGCCGCGACACGCCCCGACTTCACCTTTCTGCTCCCCGAGGGCAAGAAGCTCAATATGGACGTGAAGTTCCCGCTCGACAACTGGCTGAAGCTGCTGCACGCCGCTGGCGAGGATGACCGGGCCAAGCTTAAGAAGGATTTCGAGCGCGACGTGAAAAATCGGATTAAGGAGCTTCAGGGCCGGGGCTATATCAGCGTCGACGAGGGCACTTTAGATTATGTTTTGCTGTTCATCCCCAACGAGCAGGTCTACGGCTTCATTCAGGAAAATTATCCGGGTTTGGTCGACGACGCGCTCGCGCAAAAAGTCGTTCTGTGCTCGCCGTTCACGCTCTACGCCGTTCTCGGCGTGATCCGCCAGTCATTCGATAATTTTCACTTCGCCCAGGCGACCCAGGAAGTCCTCAAGCTGATCTCGAACTTCTCCGCCACCTACGATACGTTCAAGGCGCGCTTCGTCAAGCTCGGCGAGCAAGTCGGCAAGGTGGGAGAATTGTATTCCGACATCGAGCAAACGTCTTTCAAACGTCTCGACGCCTCCGTCGCCAAGATCGACCGCGTGCGTAAGGGCGAGGAGAAGCCCGAGGCGCCCGCCCTCCCCCCTGACCTGGGCTGAGCCCGATCAGAGCCCGTTGGCTCGCCGCAGCGCCGCGCGCTGACCGGGCGACAGGCCTTCATCGACTCTCCGCCAGGCCTCGATCAGGCGCCCGGCGTCCCGGTGCGCGGAATCGGCGGCGGCGCGGGCGCTGTGAGCGTCGAAGGCCGGGGCCGCCATGATCCCACGCAAGTCCCGGCTCCAGTTCGAATCGGCGGCCTGCGCCTCCCGGCGAAAGGCCTCCCAGGCCGGACGTTGGGCGGGGGTCGGCGCCAGGACGGCCTCAAGGCGGTCGAGCTCGCCGCCGGCGAATACGGCCGGCCGGCACGCGGCGCAGGTCAAAAGCAGAAGGACGGCGGCGAACGCCTCCCGGACGGCCATGAGGGGAGGATAACAGGTCTTCCGTCCGGCGGCCAGGGGCTCGTCAGCGCTGGGACGCCGGCGGGGGTAAGTCGCCTCCCAACTGGCTGCTTGCGCTGTTTGCGCACCCGCCAAAGAGAAGCCCCCCGGCCGCTTTCGCGGCCGGGGGGCTCGTGACAGCCCGAGCTAGCTCTGGGTTAGAGCTTGACGACGCCGGCAGCCTTCGGGCCCTTGTCGGTCTGAAGGAGATCGTACTGGACGGCCTGGTTCTCGGTCAGGGAGCGGAAGCCGTCGGACTGGATCGCGCTGTGATGCACGAACACGTCCGCGCTGCCGTCGTCGGGGGTGATGAACCCGAAGCCCTTCTGGTCGTTGAACCACTTCACTTTACCTTGCATGCGTGTACACCTCGTAATACGACTTGCGCGGACCCCTCGGCGAGGCCTTCTCGACGACGAATCGACGAGAACTGAAAAAATTATAGCACGAGGTCCGCGTCCGTCAAGTGCCATTTATTAGCGATAGGGGGGTATATTTGGGTGCCCCCCGTAGGGCCTAGAAAAGACCTATATGGCGCCTCCCAACGAGACAGAACAATGCTCGATGGACTGAGTTGCCCGGGAAAACGACCACAAGCCCCCGAAAACGGGGCTTAGGAGGACTTTTGGCGGTGCAGGCGCCGCTTTTCGGCGGCGGCCCACAGCTCTTTGTCTTCCGGGGTCTCAAGGAGGAGGCCGGGGACGGGGGAGGGGCGGCGGTCGGCGTCGACCGCGACCATGGTGACGAGGCAGGAGTTGGTGTGCACGCGGCTGCCGCCGGGCATGTCCTCGGCGTAGACCTCGACGCCGATCTCCATGGAGGAGCGGCCCGTGTAGTTGACCCGGGCCTTGGCGATCAGGAAGGTGCCCACGCGGATGGGGACCAGGAACTCGACGCGCTCCATGGCGACGGTCACGACCGGCTTGCCCGAGTGGCGCATGGCGCACACCGAGGCGGCCTTGTCCACCATCTGGAGCACCTTGCCGCCGAAGACGGTGCCGTGCATGTTCGCGTCCGGCGGGAACATGAGGTCGGCGACGTCCGAGATGGACTCCCGGGCGGGCTTGGCGGGCAGGAGCGCCGGTTTCTTAGCGGGCATACTTGGAGGGGCGGCGATCCGCGAACAAGTCGCAGGCCGGGTGAACCTTCTTGTTCTTGGCCGTCCAGGCGTCGATCGTGACGACCGCCGCGGCCGGCTGTTCAGGACCGAGGCGGACGAGCAAGGTGCCGTTGGGGGAGACCATCTGGGACTGGCCGATGTAGCGCAGGCCGCGTTCGACGCCGACCCGGTTGGCCGTGGCCGAGAAGACCCGGTTCTCGAGCGAGCGGATCTTCATGCCTTCGGGCGCCCAGGGCAGCACGAGGTTCGAGGGGTGGGCGATGATCTGAGCCCCTTTGAGCGCCAAGGTCCGGGCCGACTCGGGGAAGAACCAGTCGAAGCACACCATCACCCCGACCGACACGCCCTTGACCTTCTCGGTCCAGAAGCCGCTGTCTCCGGGCGTGAAGAACTTCTTCTCGCCGCCGAACAGGTGCGTCTTGCGGTAGACGCGGCTCTTGCCGCCTTGGGCCAGCACCGCGGAGTTGTAGAGCTTCGCTCCGGCTTTCTCCGGGAAGCCCGCGACGATCGCGCAATCCTTGCTCGCCGCGTAGGCGCGGAGCAGGGCGATCAGGGGCCCGTTGGCCGATTCGGCGCACTTGGCCGCCTCTTTCTTGCTCTTGAAGTTGTATCCCGAGGCGAAGAACTCGGGCAGGACCCACAGATCGGCGTTCTGCTTGTCCATCAGCTCAAAGCAAGCCTTGATGTTCTGCGGCGCCTTAAGAAACTTCGGCGAATTCTGCACGACGCCGAGCCTAAATTCCATGGAGGCGATCCTATCAAAAATGGTGTCAGGCCTGCCGATCGGACATAAGTATTTAGAGTTATGTCCGATCGGCAGACCTGACACCAATAAGAAGCCCGCCTCCCTGGGAAAAGAGGCGGGCTTCTGCCGTCGATGCGCGGTTGAGGGGGCGTTACTTCCTGTCTCCGCGTCGCGCCGTCTTCCGGGATCCTCGCTCGGGCGAGGTAGGAGGAGGAAAGCGCCTTGTGCCGATAGGATAACGGCGGGGGCGGGCCGGCGGGAGGGCCCCGGGGCTCAGGGCTCTCTGGGTCTAAAGTCCTATATCGCCCCCGAGGGTACCTTTATAGAATCGGCGGGTGACGAAGAAAGGGGCGCTGTCCTGGTGGCGGATGCACCTCGAGGACGACCCCCGCCGCCCCCACTCCCAGGTCAAGACGCAGATCGACGGCGTGGAGCGCTTCCTGCGCCTGGAGCCGCGCTCGCGCGTGCTCGACCTCGGCTGCGGCTCGGGGCGGCGCACGATCGAGCTCGCCCGCCGCGGCCACCGCGTGGTCGGGCTCGACCCCGATGAACGGGCGCTCGCGGCGGCGCGCGGCGGATCCAAGGGTGAGAAGCTCAACATCCACTTCCTGAAGTCGGACATGGCCGCGATCCCGTACCGCAGCGAGATCGACGCCGTGGTCAGCCTCGACGGAGCCTTCGGCCAGAGCGCGAGCGACCGCGAAGACCTTCGCTGCCTGGAGTCCGCGCGCAAGGCGCTCAAGCCCGGCGGCCAGCTGCTCATCGACGCGCTCAACAAGGAGTGGCTCATGCGCCACTTCGAGCCGAACTACTGGGAGCAGGGCGAGGAAAACAATGGCGCGGTCGTCCTCGACCAGATCAGCTTCGATTTCGAGCGCGGGCGCCTGGACAACCGCCGCGTCATCGTGGATGCCGACGGCAAGCGCACGCCCGCGTTCGTGAGCATCCGCGTGTACACGCTCACCGAGCTCAAGGCTCAGCTCGAGCGGGCCGGGCTTCTCTACCGCCAAAGCTGGGGCGGCTTCGACGGCTCCGCCTACGGCATGGACAGCCCCCGCGTGATCGTCCTGGCTGAACGGCCGGCGGACCGGGCGGCGAAGCCGGCCGATCCCGACGACGATCTGCCGACCGCCCTCCGCATCAAAGGACGAAGACGGTGACGCCGGCCCGCCGCTGCGCCCTTCCGGCGCTCGGCGCGGGGACGGCGCTGTCGGCGATGTTGTTCGCCTCGCGCCTGCCCGCCACCCTCGACTTCATCCTGCCGCGCCGCGCCGGCTGGCCCCTGTTCGCGCTCGGCTTCGAGGCGCTCTCCCGCCCCGGAACGCGTGCCGCCTTCACGGCGGCCGTTTCGCTCCTGATGCTGGGCGCCTTCGGACGGTTCGTCTGGCTCGCCGCCTCCGCGGCGCGCGAACGCAAATGGTCCGTATGGGACCTCCTGGCGGTGTTGGTCCTCCCATTGACGTTCTGGTCGTTCTCGATTTGGTTCGACGTCTCGCAGAAGATTCTCTTTCCGTTCGGCTCGTTGAACCCCCTCGAGCCGTTGGCCAATCTGATCGTCTGCTCCTCGCTGATCTTCCTCGCCATGTGGTCGGCTTTGTCCTCCTTTCGATCCCTGATCCCGTGGTTCGCCGCCAACGTCCTCGCCGCCCTCCTCCTTTGGAGCCCGGCGCCATCCGCTCCGCCCGAAACCCGCCGCCTGTTTGTCGTCCTGACCGAGGAGGAGGGCCGCCCCGGGCAAACCGCCTACGATCTTCCCATCGCGGCGGAGCGGCCGGTCGCGACGGGCGTCAGGCGGTTAACGACCCTGCGCGCGCTGTACGAGACGCGCGCCAAGCTCATGGATCCGGCGGGCCTGCGCAGCGCGCTGATGTTGGGCGTGAAGCACCGCGATGAGCTCGCGCGCGCCTTGCTCCTCGCGCACCTCGCGGCGGCGCCGCCCTCGCCCGAGGCGCTGGGCGCTCTCGGCGCCCTGGCGGACGAGACAGCGCACCGGATCGGGCCGATGGGCGCCTCGCGCATCGCGCTGGCGTACGCGCACCTCGGCGACGCGGCGCAAGCCGCGTTGTGGGCCAAGCGCGGCGAGGCGGGGCCGCGCGGCATACCGGCGGGCCTGCTTGATCTCTCGGGCGGGGGGGCGCTTAGGCCCGGGCGCGTGTCGGGAAAGTTGAGCGGAGTCATGCCTCTGAAGATCGGGTTGTACCGAAAGACCGATCCCGCCGCGCCCTATCTTCTCGACGCCGCGGCGCTCGTCTCGGCCGCCGAGCCCGACGCGAAGGGCCGCTTCTCGTTCGCGGGCCTGGGGGCCGGCGTCTACTACCTCGCGTTCTCCTTCGAAGCGCCGCGGGGAGAGATCCGGGTCGTCGGGCATCGCGGCGATCTCTCGCTCGATGCCCGAAGAACCTCCCTGGACCTCTCCCCGTTGACGATAAGTCTTATTTCGCGCTGACCTTGTAGACGATCCCGCGGTGCAGCACCGTCACCTCGCTTCCGAGAGCGAAGTAGCGTGCCAGGCCGGGGTCCTTGGTCAGGAGCTCGAAGTACTCGGCGCCGCGCGCCGTCACGGCGACCGTCTTGCGTGACGCGGCCTCCGGCGCCTCGGCGTCTGCGTCCACCCAGGTCCCGCCGCGCCGGTAGAAGGTCTTGCCGCCGAGCGTGCGCGTCTCGACCGAGGAGAGGCCCTTGGCCCGATTTTCCTCGCGGGCCTTCTTCTCGAACTCGTCGAGCATCATCGTCGACGCGCCGCCCAAGGAGCCGGCCTTGCCGCCCGAGCCGCGAACGGCCGCGACCGAGGACGGCGCGCTCTTCATCGCGCTGAAGGCCAGGGAGTCGGCCTGAGCCTCGGCCGCCGCCGTCGCTCCGCCGGAAAAGCCGCTGCGCGCGGCGCTCACCGACAGCCCGTTGAACCGCCGCCGCGCCTGGTTTTGCATCGCGCCGAGGTCGGTGCCTTCCTCGGTCACGAGAAACGAGGTGTAGGGCGTGACGATGCCGTGCTTCTTGGCGAGCTTGACGATGGAGGCGACGACCTCCGGGTCCGCGGGGCGGCCGGAGAGGCGGATCAGGTCGAGCTCGTGGCCGATCTTCTGCGCGGCCCACAGGCGCGGCAGGAAGGCGTTGCGTGAGGATTCCGCCGGAAGATCCACGGGGAACTCGAAGCGCGCGGGCTTGCCGTTCGCCTTGCCCGTCACGACCACGGTGCCCTTGCCGCCGGCGCGAAAGCGCCCGTACAGCGCCAGCTCACCGCCGTGAAACAGGTCCGGAACGGGGCGAGGGTAGACCTGGTCGACCTCGACCCCCCGCCACTCGACCTTCACGTCGGTCAGCGCGGGGCGGGACACCTTCTGGTACAGGGACGACACCTTCGCCTCGATGTCCTCGTTGGGAGCCACGTAGTCGCGGGCCCCGCGGCCGGCCTCGGCCAATTTGTCGAGAAGCAGAGTATTCACATCCGAGCCCACGCCGAACGAGAAGACGCGGGCGCGCAGGGCTGCGTTATCCTGAGCGGCCTTGCGCAGCAGCGCGCCGGGATCGGTCTGGCCGATCGTGGGCACGCCGTCGGTCAGGAAGAACAGCATCGGAGTGATGCCGGCGGCCGTATTCAAGAGCTTGAGACCCTGATCAAGGCCGGCCTCGATGTTCGTGCCGCCGGCGGCCTCGATGCGCTCGATGTAGCGCTTGGCGCGGGCCTTGTTCTCCGGCGTCGCGGCGAGCAGGGCGCCTTCCTCGAGCGCGTTCCAGTCGGTGGCGAAATCGACGACGCCGAAGCGGTCCTGCGGGTTGAGGCGGTCCACGCACCACGCCAGCGCCTTCTTGGCCTGGTCCATCTTGCCGCCCTCGGTCATCGAGCCCGAGCGGTCCACGACGAACACGACGGCCTTGGGCGCGGCCTTGGCCTCGGCTTCGATCTTCGGCGACAGGGTGAGCAGGAAGGCGCCGTCCTCGCCGCTCTCGCGGTAGGCCAGGACGCCCGCGGCGAGCGGATCCTCGCGCATCGAGAAGGTGAGCGCCAGGTCCTGGGGGCCCGACGCCCCTTCTTCATAGCTGATTAACGCGCCGTGCTCGCCCTCGCGGACGATACGGGTCTCGGCGTTGGAGGAAATAATCGTGCGCAGAGGGCGCGTGGTCTTGAGATCGATGCGCGCCGAGGCCTTGCCGCCCTCTCCCTGGGTGAAGCGCGCCGAGCGCATCGGCACGGACAGGGAGACCAGGCCGCCGCTCTTGGCGAGGGTTTGCGTCATCTTGAGCGTGGCCACGATCTCGCCGCGGGGCTCGATGGGAAACACCTTGGCACGGAACATGCGCTCGCCGATGAGCTCGAGCAGGCCCGGGTCGATGGCACGGCTGACGATGCTCTGATAGATGGAGGCGGCCTGCGCCGCCTCGAGGAGCTCGCCCTTGGTTTCCTTGCCGGCGATGATCATGGAGAAGCCCGAGAGCGAGGCGTCGGCGGGAAGCGGCACCATCAGCACGCCCTCCAGGCGCCGGTCGGTGGGATTGCGGAAGACGATGCGGTAGGACAGCTCGGCCACCTGGTCGGTGATCGTGCCCGTGACGTGATAGCCGGTCATGGTCACCGGGGAGGCCTCGGGCGGGAGAACCGGCGCCTGGAG
>Ga0209824_10000097_pt1 | contig 61318 bp, 57 predicted proteins | sample VDWuncwatermetaG_FD_184124 | JGI IMG/M metagenome (GOLD analysis project Ga0209824, IMG submission 184124) | Wastewater microbial communities from Netherlands to study Microbial Dark Matter (Phase II) - VDW unchlorinated drinking water (SPAdes)... ... | reverse complement strand
TCCTAAAGATTAAAAAGTTAGAAAAACCGCTGTTCCGCATTCCTTCAAAGGCTCCCCAATAAAACCGTTAAAAACCCCCTGTGAACGCGTTTAAGCTTATATCTGGGGCTATTAGTTGCTGTCAAATAATTTTTGCTAACTGTGACTTATGCGCAACATTCATTGCTATTGGTGATAAATGTGCTACGTGGGTATGGCGCGACGAATATTGACTATTTACGCGCTCGGCGTTTTCAGCCCTTCTGTTAAATGCGGTGCGATGACTTGCAACATTTGTGCGAATATTTTGGAGTTGCCCGCGCAGATATGTCCGGTTTTTAAATAGCTGTCATTGCCTTGTAAATCGCCCACTAATCCACCCGCTTCGGTGATGAGCAAGCAACCCGCAGCGATGTCCCACGGCTTGAGTCCCGTTTCAAAAAATCCATCGTAGCGACCTGCGGCGGTGTAGGCTAAGTCAAGTGCGGCTGAGCCGGGTCGGCGTAAGCCTGAGGTTTTTTTCATCATATCGCGCAAGATGCCCATGTAGGCATCCGTGTGCTCAAAGTTAGTGTAGGGGAAGCCAGTGCCGATTAAGCAATCAGATAATTCGCGTCGTTTGCTGACGCGCAAGCGGTGGTCGTTCAGGTACGCGCCGCGTCCTCTGCTGGCAGTAAATAAATCATTTTTGGTGGGGTCGTAAATGACGGCTTGGGTCAGCACACCATTGTGCAGCAAGGCGATGGAGACGGCATATTGTTGAAAGCCGTGCAGAAAATTAGTCGTGCCATCCAGCGGGTCGATGATCCACACGTATTCCGAGTCGCCGCTCGCGCCGCTCTCTTCTGCTAGAATTGCATGGTTGGGGTAGGCATCCAAAAGCGTGGTGATGATGGCCTGTTCGGCGGTGCGATCCACCTCGCTAACGTAATCGGCGTGAGATTTTTTGGTCACCGTCAGGTGGTCAAGATTGTCGGCGGCGCGGTGAATTAAATTTCCTGCGCGACGAGCGGCTTTCACCGCGATGGTGAGCATGGGATGCATAGAGATAACCTTTTAATGAACAGTCGGATTTTTCCGAGCGCGCATTTTAATGTAAAAGTAGGGTGGAGTGGGGAGTCGTTCGTTTTTAGTGCGTTGGGGACTGGGGGCTAGGGATTGGAGGCTACATAGTCACCCACTAACAAGGAACGTGCTCCACTAAAAGTAATGTTAAATAATGTCAGAAATGTTAAATAATATTCGAGTTGTATTAAGCCACACCACGCATCCGGGCAATATCGGTTCGGCTGCGCGCGCCATGAAAACCATGGGGTTGGCGCATTTATATTTAATCAATCCGCACCGTTTTCCAGATCGCCAGGCCGATGCGATGGCCGCAGGGGCGGATGATGTATTGAAAAATGCGGTGGTATGTAGCACGCTGGATGAGGCTTTGCACGGTGCGGTGTTGGTGGCCGGGATGTCGGCGCGGGTGCGTGATATTTCACAAGAGGTATTCCCGCCGCGCACAGCCATGCCCATGTTGATGCAACACGCAGCGCAGCATCCGGTCGCGTTATTGTTCGGCACAGAAATGTCGGGGCTGACCAATGACGAAATGGGGCGTTGTCAGTTTATGGTATGCATTCCGGCCAATCCAGAATATTCATCACTTAATCTGGCGGCGGCAGTACAGTTAGTCGCTTATGAGTTGCGCCTAGCTGCCTACTCTGGGGCGGCAGGCTTGGGCGAGCAAGCTTCACCGGAGCTAACCCCTGCACCAGCCGAGCAAATGGCCAGTTACTTTAAGCATTTAGAGGAAACCTTGGCCGAGATCGGCTTTTTGCGCGACAAGCAATCGACCAAGCTCATGTACAAACTTCGCCGACTGTATGCCCGCGCCCGATTGGAGCAAGAAGAAGTGAATATATTGCGGGGCATTTTGACGCTAACCACGAAATATCACGCAAAGCTAAAACAGAAGAGTGAGTGAAGGATAATTGGAAAGGACGCCTCTTAAAATTCAAAATGCTAAGCAAGACAAGGCGCGAGCAAAAAATTGCACCGCCGCATATGGATTATATGTAAGGGGGAATTTTTTGAGAGCAACACAGTATTGCGACACAACGAAGTTGCAGAGCAGGCTTACATGCGAAGCATGTTATGCCGGAACTAAAGTTTGGATTTTAAAGGTAGCCTGAAAAATGTTTGATACGATAAAAGAAGATATAGCCAGCGTGTTCGCACGTGACCCCGCCGCACGCAGCACGTTCGAGGTGCTGACGTGCTATCCAGGTTTTCACGCGCGCCTTTTTCATCGTGTTGCACATTCATTGTGGCGTTCCAATTTCAAATGGCTGGCGAGATTCGTGTCGCACATCGGCCGATTTTTTACGGGCATTGAAATACATCCTGGCGCGACCATTGGTCGCCGATTTTTTATTGATCACGGCATGGGGGTGGTGATCGGCGAGACAGCCGAGATCGGCGAGGATGTGACGCTCTATCACGGTGTGACGCTGGGCGGCACGTCGTGGAAAGAAGGCAAACGGCATCCCACATTGGGTAATGGCGTAGTAGTGGGTGCGGGCGCAAAAATTTTGGGGCCGATCACCATTGGTGCGGGCGCAAAAATTGGCTCGAATGCGGTGGTGGTCAAAGATGTACCAGCGGGTGCGACGGCGGCTGGCATTCCGGCACGTATTTTGGATGATACCGAGAAAGAAGCCAAAAAATCTGTTGCTTTTAATGCCTACGGGATTAGTAATAATCAAAATGACCCGTTGGCACAAGCGATTCACGGCTTGGTCGGACATAGCGCAATCGTGGATAAACGCATTGAACTCATTCTCGAACGTCTCGAAAAAATAGGTGTAGATGTGGAAGAGGCGCGCGCAACAGCTGATAAATTTGATCCTGATTACCTGAACAAGATTGTTGACTAAATCATTCGGGTATTCTAAAATTCCCCCCGTTAATGTTTGATGTAAGCCCAGTGCCAGTTGGATACTGGGCTTAATTTCTTGGCAGGAGGAAACCGTGCGACTCACCACTAAAGGCCGCTTTGCTGTGACCGCGATGATTGATCTGGCAATGATTGATCAGGTAATCACTGATCAGGTGATCTGCGAAGATACCCGCTCGGCTGCATCCAGTTTTGCCACCACAAGCCCCGTAACTTTAGCCAGTATCAGCGAGCGACAGGGCATTTCTTTGGCTTATCTCGAGCAATTATTTGGCAAGCTGCGCAAGCGTGGCATTGTTGTGGCGGTGCGTGGCCCAGGTGGCGGTTATTCGTTGGCACGACCCAGTACGCAAATTTCTATCGCCGACATTATTGCTGCGGTGGATGAGCCAGTGGATGCCACGCGTTGCGGTGGCAAGGCCAATTGCCGCGAAGGTCGCCAATGTTTGACCCATGATTTATGGGAGGGACTGACCCTGGCGATAGATGGGTATTTATCGGGCGTGAGCTTGCAACAAGTGATAAATAGCCAGCAAATGGCCAAAAAAAATATCGCAAAAATTACGTTACGTAAGCGCGTTGTTCAGCCAAGAATCAGTGCGTGAAGTTGAAACTAAATAGAGAACTTCTTGAGGTGAAATCATGGCAATAAAGATTACTGAAAGTGCAGCAAAACAAATTAACAGCCAGCTTGCGAAGCGCGGCAAGGGATTGGCTTTACGCATCGGTGTGAAAAAAGTGGGCTGCTCTGGCTACGCTTACACATTTGATTACGCCGATGAAGTGCGCGCAGATGATCATATCTATGAGGCATTCAACGCTAAAGTCGTATTGGACGAGATGACGCTGCCGTATATCGACGGCTCGAATTTTGATTTTGTGACCGAAGGATTAAAGCAGCGTTTCAAAATTGATAACCCCAAAGTCGATAGCATGTGTGGTTGTGGGGAAAGTTTTAATCTGTTGCCTGAGATTACCGTAACTGCTGAAGTTACAAGCCAAAAAAATGCAACTCAGAAATTGCCAGCTTGAAGTGCTGGAACCTACACAGACACTGCTCAAGGGATGCAGTGCAAGGCGAAGCGCGGCGAGCGAGCGCAGTTGGCTTAATGCCAATGAGCATTGCGAGCCGAGATTTAACGCTGCAATGCGCCCTTTAGCTGGGTCTCGAAATTTAGAATAGGAAGCGTTATGAGTGCAGCACTGCAAAATATAATCAATCAGCCTTATAAACACGGTTTCGTCACCGACATTGAAACGGACGTGGCGCCGGAAGGGGCTGGATGAAAGCACCATCCGTATGATCTCGGCCAAAAAAAAGGAGCCGCAATGGTTGCTGGATTTTCGTCTGAAATGTTATGAAGCGTGGCTCAAGATGGAAGAGCCGACTTGGGCCAATGTGCACCATCCGAAAATCGATTATCAGGCGATCAGTTATTACGCCGCGCCCAAGAAAAAAGCCAAGTTAAAAAGTATGGATGAAGTTGATCCAGAATTGTTGCGTACTTTTGAAAAACTCGGCGTGCCGCTGCATGAGCGCATGGCCTTGGCGGGCGTAGCAGTAGACGTGATTTTTGACAGCGTGTCGGTGACCACCACTTACAAAGATAAGTTGGCTGAAGCGGGCGTGATTTTTTGTTCCATGTCCGAAGCGGTGCACGAGCATCCCGAGTTGGTGCAAAAATATTTAGGCACAGTCGTGCCCACTGGCGACAATTTTTATGCAGCGCTGAACTCTGCTGTGTTCACCGATGGCTCGTTTTGTTACATCCCTAAGGGCGTGAAATGCCCGATGGATTTGTCCACTTATTTCCGCATCAACACCGAAGAATCCGGCCAGTTTGAGCGCACGCTGATTATTGCCGAAGAGGGTGCATCGGTCACTTATCTGGAAGGCTGCACCGCGCCCGCCTTCAGCAGCAATCAGCTACATGCGGCAGTGGTCGAGTTGGTCGCGTTGGACAACGCCGAAATTAAGTATTCCACCGTACAAAACTGGTATGCGGGCGACGAAAATGGCGTGGGGGGTATTTATAATTTTGTGACTAAGCGTGGTGTGTGCAAAGGTGTCAATTCGCGCATTTCGTGGACGCAGGTAGAAACCGGCGCGGCCATTACTTGGAAATATCCGTCGGTCATTTTGCTGGGTGATAACTCGGTTGGCGAATTTTATTCGGTCGCCGTGACCAATAATTATCAGCAGGCCGACACGGGCACCAAGATGATTCACATCGGTAAAAATACGCGCAGCACGATAGTGAGCAAAGGTATTTCAGCGGGACACTCCAACAACAGTTATCGCGGTTTGGTGAAAATTTCGCCCACCGCAGAAGGCGCGCGTAATTATTCGCAGTGCGATTCGATGTTGATCGGCGAACATTCGGGCGCACATACTTTTCCTTATATGCAGGTGCGTAACAACAGCGCGAAAGTAGAGCACGAAGCCTCAACTTCAAAAATTGGCGAGGATCAAATGTTTTATTTCGCGCAGCGCGGCATTGATGCTGAGGCGGCGGTGTCGATGATAATCAATGGATTTTGCAAAGACGTATTTCAGCAATTGCCACTGGAATTTGCCGTGGAAGCGACGAATTTGCTGAGTTATAAATTGGAAGGAAGTGTTGGATGATAGTTGCAGACAGCAAAGTTTTACTGGAAGTGCGCGGCTTGTGCGCCAGCGTAAATGGCACAGAAGTATTGAAGGGACTCGATCTCACGGTACGTAGCGGCGAGGTACATGCCATTATGGGGCCGAATGGTTCAGGCAAAAGTACTTTCGCCAAAGTGCTGGCCGGGCATAAAGCGTATGAGGTAACGGGCGGCTCGGTGCTTTTTCAAGGGCAAAATTTATTCACGCTCGAACCCGAAGAACGCGCACGCGCCGGCATCTTTTTAGCCTTTCAATACCCGATAGAAATCCCCGGTGTAGGCAACGGGCAATTTTTACGCCTAGCCTACAACACGTTGCAAACCCAACGCGGCAAAGAAGAATTGGACCCGCTGGAATTTGATGATTTCGTAAGAGAGAAAATGAAGTTGCTGGAAATGAATCCAGACTTTTTGGATCGCAGCGTCAATGAAGGATTTTCTGGCGGTGAAAAAAAGCGCAACGAGATTTTGCAAATGGCGATGTTAGAGCCGCGTCTGGCAATTTTAGATGAGACTGATTCTGGCTTAGATATTGATGCGCTGCGTATCGTGGCGCAGGGTGTGAACCATCTCACTAACAAAGATAATGCGACCATTATGGTGACGCATTACCAGCGTTTGTTAAATTACATCGTGCCGGATTTTGTGCATGTGATGGAAGCGGGGCGCATTACCAAAAGTGGTGGCAAAGAGCTGGCATTGGAATTGGAAGCGCGTGGTTATGATTGGATCGAATCGCCTATCCCTACATCTTCAGCGCGGATAGCCGCATGAGCAATGTAGCTTCTCTCATGTCCGCAAATAATTTTTTAGCCAATCTGCAGGCGGGGTATCCGGCGTTTCCCGTTAGCCCAGCCGCTTATTTTAATAGCTTGCGTGCCGCAGCATTAGAGCGAGTCAATGCACTGACTGTGCCCACGACGCGCGATGAGGAATGGCGTTTTACCGATATTTCTCTGCTAACTAAATTGGCATTTCAGCCCGCTGCGACGAGTAGCAATTTACACCTTGCGGAAATTGAAAATTTTTTTATCACTGAATCTCACACACGATTAGTGTTTATAGATGGTGTGTATGCGGCTCATTTGTCACAGATTGATACGGTCAGTGGCGTGTTCGTGGCTAATCTTGCATCAGCGCTGATAACCCATGCTACCGCTATAGAAGCCCATTTTGGGCAGTTGGCAGAATTCAAAAATAATGTATTTTCCGCATTAAACACCGCGCATATGAAGGATGGTGCGCTGATACTTTTATCGCGCGACACGGTGGTCGCACAACCGATTCATGTGCTGCAGATCGCCACCCAAAAAAATGGGGTCAGCCACCCGCGCTGTTTTATTCGCGCTGAGACGGGCAGTCAAGCGACCATAGTGGAAGATTATGTGTCTTTGCAGGATGAGGCGTACTTTACCAATACGGTTAGCGAAATTTCGCTTGCTGACAACGCCCATGTACATCACGTTCGCGTGCAGCGCGAGGGCGCGCAAGCTTTTCATATCGCCAATTGCGCGGTAACTTTAGCGCGCGGTAGCAATTATCAATCCGTAAGTGTGGCGATGGGTGCACGCATTTCTCGATATAACTTGAACGTGCTGCAAGCCGCTGAGGCCGGGCAATGCACAGTGGATGGTTTAGCGTTAATTGGCGGACGGCAACTGGCCGACACGCACACTTGTATTGACCATGCGCAACCGTATGGCATCAGTCGGCAGTTGCATAAATGCATTGTCGGCGGCGGCGCGCACGCGGTATTTAACGGAAAAATTATGGTGCGGCAGGGCGCACAACGCACCGATTCGCAGCAGACTAACCGCAATTTATTGCTCAGCAACCGCGCACAAGTAGACACCAAGCCGCAATTGGAAATTTTTGCGGATGACGTGAAATGCACGCACGGCGCGACCGTTAGCCAGTTAGATGGTGAAGAAGTATTTTATTTGCAGAGCCGAGGGTTGTCTGACATGGCAGCACGCAATCTTTTAACCTACGCTTTTGGTGCGGAGATCCTTGAACGTATTCCCGTGCCCTCACTCAAGCGCGAGCTTGAGTATGCCATGCTTAAACAAGCCGGGCTCGAACAAACCACGCTTGAAATTCGATAACCTGACATGAATTCTATTAACGCATTACCTGCCACCGACCTGTTTGATGCAAGCACATTCGACATCAATAAAGTGCGTGCAGATTTTCCTATCTTAAAATTGCAAGTCGAAGGCAATCCGTTGGTCTATCTGGATAATGCCGCGTCTGCGCAAATGCCACAGCAGGTGATCGACCGTTTGGTGCGTTATCAAACCACGCAGCACGCCAACATTCATCGCGCCGTGCATTATTTATCCGAACTGGCTACGGCGGAATACGATGACGCGCGGCGAAAATTGCAGCGATTTATTAACGCCGGCGAAGAACGTGAAGTGATTTTTACCAGCGGCACCACGGAGGCAATTAACCTCGTGATGCACGGTTATGGTCGCAAATTTATTGGCGCGGGCGATGAAATTATCATCACTAATCTGGAACATCACTCCAACATCGTGCCCTGGCAAATGTTAGCGGAAGAGAAGGGTGCTGCAATTCGCGTTGTGCCGATCAACGACGCGGGCGAGTTGCAAATAGATGCCTACGAAAATCTGTTCAACGAGCGCACAAAATTTGTATCTCTGATCCATGTTTCAAACGCGCTCGGCACAATTAACCCCATTAAAAAAATGATTGCTTACGCACACAGCCGTGGTGTACCTGTTTTGGTGGATGGCGCGCAAGCGGTGCCGCACATGAAAATTGACGTGCAAGATTTAGATTGCGATTTTTATGCATTTTCTGGGCACAAGTTATGTGGCCCAACCGGTATTGGCATTCTGTATGGGAGGGCTGCATTGCTTGAAAAGATGCAGCCGTTCAAGGGCGGTGGCGACATGATTTTATCGGTGACCTTTGATAAAACGACGTACAACACCATCCCCTATAAATTTGAAGCGGGCACGCCGCCCATCGCAGCGGCTATTGGTTTAGGCGCGGCGGTAGATTATTTATCAGCCATTGGCATGGAGAAAATTGCGGCACACGAACACGCATTGTTGCAATACGCGACCACTCAAGTCAGCCAAATCGAGGATGTAAAAATTATCGGTACAGCACAACAAAAGGCTTCCGTTTTATCATTCGTGATGAAGCATATTCATCCACATGATATTGGTACTTTGTTGAATCAAGAAGGCATTGCCGTGCGTACCGGTCATCACTGCGCGCAACCTGTTATGCAACGCTTCGGTTTGCCCGCTACTTCACGTGCCTCGTTTGCATTTTATAATACGATGGATGAAGTGGATGCGTTGGTGGCAGGCATACGCAACGTGCAAAAAATGTTTGCTTAAAATTATGGCTAACCTCAAAGCGCTCTATCAAGAAGTTATACTCGAACACAACAAAAAACCGCGCAATTTCGGCGTAGTTACCGCGGCCACTCATCATGCGGCAGGCCACAATCCATTGTGCGGCGACCATCTCGAAATCACACTGGCGATGCAGGACGAGCACATACACGAGATTGCATTTACCGGTGAGTCGTGCGCGATTTGTAAATCATCTGCCTCGATGATGACGGTTGCAGTAAAAGGAAAGCCACGCGCGGATGCGGAAATTTTGATTCAAGAATTTTTAGAAATGACCACCGGCAAGCTGGATTTAAGCGTGCCGGAAAATGCTCAAAAATTAACGCACATCGGACGCTTGAAAATATTTGCCGGGGTGGCCGAATTACCCACGCGCGTGAAATGTGCCATCTTGCCCTGGCACACATTGCATGCGGCCTTTGCGTCGGTTGCAGAAATTTCCACCGAGTCCGAGTTTGACCCCATGCACGCGCCCATAGGCGATGCTTAAGGGCATCTCTCAAAATCCTACTTCCGTCGCCATGCTGTGTTACTCGCAAAAAATGACTTCTAACATATCAAACATATGCGTCGTCGCCATTTTTTGTTCGCGCCTTGCCTGGCTTAGTAAGTTGAATTTTTAGAGATACCCATAAATTTATTTAAAGATTGCCATGCCAAAAATAGCCGACATCGAAGATACACCCAACCCCAACGCGGTTAAATTTGTTTTGAAAGAACCGCTGAGCTGGGGCATCGCGCATTCGTATGAAAACGCCGAGCAGGCCAAGGACGACCCTTTGGCCGCCGCGCTGTTTGAAATTGAGCACGTGACCAATGTTTTTTATGTAGATCGCTGGTTGACCGTCACCCAAGATGGCGAGGCCGATTGGCCAGAATTAACGCGCCTCGTCGCCGTTCCGATACGCGCTGCACCCGCGGCGGATGCACAGACCGCAGCCACCGTGACCGCTGCATCTGAAGCGTTGGAAAAATTAAGCGATGAAGATAAAGCCCGTGTGGCGGCCATTAGCGCGTTGCTGGATTCTGATATACGCCCTTATCTGCAAAGTGATGGCGGTGATTTATATATTGTCAATTTAGAAGGCAATGTGCTCAGCGTGCATTACCAGGGTGCATGCGGCACTTGTCCCAGCTCACTGTCCGGCACATTGCGTGGTGTAGAAAATTTGGTAAGAACGATTGAGCCAGAGATGGAAGTGATCGCGATTTAAGATTAAAACTGCTGCGCTCAGCATAACTGTGTTGCTTAAAAATTCGTAATGCTCATTGGCATCTGAGCCAATTCCGCTTCCGAATTTTTGCGCGCCTTGTTCTGCCATCGCTCGCGACGTTTTAATAATGCCTAGGAAATTGAAAGACAAACTAGAACTTGATAGTGGAAACCAACAATGAGTGAATGGGTAACCGTGGCAACCGTCGGTGAAATTGCAGCAAACGCCTATCGCGTATTTGATGTGGATGGCACGCACATTGCGTTGTTTAATCTGGATGGGCAATATTACGCGATTGAAGATATGTGTACGCATGATGCCGGGCAGTTGTCTGGTGGCGCGGTAGAAGACGGCAACATCATCTGCCCGCGCCACGGCGCAAAATTTTGTATCCGCACGGGCGCTGCGTTGACTGCACCGGCGTATGAACCGACTCCTACATTCCCTGTGCGTATTGAGAATGAGCAGATTCAAATACGCGATACGCGCTGGGATTAAATGATTGGTACTGTCCGGTAGGGTCTTATAGGGTGAGGGAACGCACCTTCATATTGCCGCACGCCAAAAATAGTACTGAATTAAAAACGCTAACAATTAACCCGCTGACAGCAATTACAGAAAGCATCTACATGGCACATGAAGAATTCACTGAAAAAGATTGGCGGCGTTTGCTCATCAGCATAGGCGAAGACCCCGATCGCCCCGGCTTACAAGAAACGCCTTCGCGCGTAGCCAAGGCTTGGAAACACTGGACCTCCGGCTATCAAGAAGACCCAGCAGAATGCTTAAAAGTATTTGAAGACGGCGCGCAAGAATATAACGAACTCATCATCGTGCGCGGCATCCCCGTGTACAGCCACTGTGAACATCACCTCGCGCCATTCTTCGGCAAGGCCACCATCGGCTACGTGCCAAACGGAAAAATTGTTGGCCTGTCCAAATTAACACGCTTGGTCAATTGCTTCGCTAAACGCTTGCAAGTGCAGGAAAGATTAACCATACAAATCGCCAACGCGCTCATGACCCACATGGAGCCCAAGGCCGTCGGCGTGGTCATCCGCTGCCGCCACATGTGCATGGAAAGTCGCGGCATCCGCACCGAAGGTGAAGAAACCGTCACCTCCGCCATGCTCGGCGAACTGCAACCCAACCTCGCCTTGCGTACCGAATTTTTAGCGCTTGCCAGAGAGAGTTAAGCACTGTGCTGAATAAGGTGCAATCGGCTAATCAAATAAATCATTGCCCATCACCGCCATGAATCCAGAATCACCCATACCAGCAACCACAACGCCAGCCGCGCTTGATGAAGCGGCATTACTCGCGCAGGCGCAGACTGTTATCTCTGGAAATCCTTCATGGGGCACTGTTGAATCACCTACTCAGCTAGGTTTTTTCATGTTAGCCAAGCAAGGAAGAAATATCTGGAACGCTTGGCGAAAAGCCTATCCAGAGCCTGTGGCAAATTTTGTTGGTACGGCTCTAGAAGGATTACCTATCGATTTTTCCGGATTTTCATTTGTGGGGGGTGGCGTTAGTCTAGATAAAACTTATATTACGCCATGTGTTGATTTCAATAACTGTAATTTTGGTCGTACATCTAAATTTGCAGGCGCTAAGTTTGGAAATTTTGCCATGTTCAGTGGCGCAATATTTAAGAATACAGCGGAATTTGTCAGTGCAGAGTTTCAGGGTGATGTGCTTTTTCAGGATTGTCTTTTTCAGAGTGGTGCCGACTTTGAAAGGGCAATTTTCTATGGCGTACCAAACTTTCATGGATGCACTCTGCATCAAAATACCAGTTTCGATAAAGCGCAATTTTTAGCTCCGCCTAGTGCTCATGCTGCTCGAGCTTACCGCACACTTAAACTTGCTTTTGCCCAGCAACATGCTTTCCATGAAGAGCAACGTTTCTTTAAGCTAGAAATGAAAGCTGAGGCTGGTATAGCTGAATACCCTAAAAAATTGATGTACCAGTTATACGAAACGCTTTCTGATTATGGTTCAAGTCTACTTAGGCCTGTTTTGTTTTGGATTTTATGCTTGCTAATTTTTGCATTCAGCTATGGCTTATTAACAGGAGCAACATTTTCGCTGAACAATATTGATACCCAAGTTACTGTTCAATGGATAAAATTTTCAGTTCTTAATGCCGTTCCGCTTCCGGGTTTGGCTGATACATTGGGGTTGCTACGCAAAGAATTGTTTCCAGATGCCACTACAGAAATGAAAGTGATTATTTTGGAAATTCTCCACAAAACTTTCTCGCTGTTGGCATTTTTTCTGATCGGTCTTGCGCTGCGTAATTTATTCAAAATGAAGGGGTAGTTTTCGTCCGCACCCAACCTTCATTTCCTTCACTTAATTAATTTCAAACCTGTGCTACTTAACTCACCTCACACCCGTCCACGTTATACCCAGTTGCATGGTTCTTCCGATGCGCTGGCCTTAGCAAATTTTGCCGCGCAGCGATTATCATCCGATGGCAAGCCGCAACCCTCACCCTTAGTCATCATCGCCGCCAGTGCGTTAGAGGGACAGCGTTTGTTGGAAGAGATTCCATTTTTTTCGCCCAAGTTGCGCGTGCATTTATTGCCGGATTGGGAGACGCTGCCTTACGATCATTTCTCGCCGCATCAAGATTTAATTTCCGAACGCTTCGCTACGTTGCATCACATTTACACGCGCTCGGCAGATGTGATTATTGTGCCGCTGACCACCGCACTTTATCCGCTGCCGCCGGTTGCATATTTGGCGGCCTATACTTTTTTTCTGAAACGCGGCGCGTCGCTACCGATTAACACCTTACGTGAGCAGATGTCCTTGGCTGGTTACAGCCATGTGCAGCAAGTGATTGCGCCGGGCGAATATTGTGTGCGCGGCGGACTGATTGATTTATTTCCGATGGGTAGCGTGCTGCCGTATCGAATTGATTTAATGGGTGATGAGATTGACACCATCGCCTCGTTCGATGTGGACACGCAGCGCAGTCTATATCCCGTGCCTGAAATTAGGCTGCTGCCCGCGCGCGAATTTCCGCTGGATGAAAAAGGTCAGGTAACGTTTCGTCAACGTTTCCGCGAACGCTTTGAAGGCGATCCGACTAAATCTAATATCTATAAAGATGTGGGCAAGGGTCACGCACCTGCGGGCATAGAATATTATTTGCCGCTGTTTTTTGAACACACCGCGACGCTGTTTGATTACCTGCCCAGCACCGCCACGCTATGTTTGCATCATGATGTGGATGGCGCAATTAAAACTTTTTCTCAGGATGCGAAGTCGCGCTATAACCTGCTGCGCGGCGATCCGCAACGTCCACTGTTAGAGCCTAAAGAATTATTTTTAGATGCGGAGAAGTTTTATAGCGCGGTGAAAAATTTTGCGCGGATGGATGTTGTATTAAATCAAACATCGGAACGTATGTTGCGTGAGGAGGAGGGGGCATCGTTGGCTCCCGCACACGGGGATTTAATTTCGTTGGTTCCCTCACCCCAGCCCTCTGGTGGGACAACTAGCCATTCGACTAGGCTGAGTGAAAACATCAGCCAAGTCGCTGGTTATCCCGAGGGGAGAGGGAGTTTGCGCGACCCTCTCCCGCCGGAAGAAACTCAGCATTCCCCTCTCCCCTCGGGAGAGGGGCTAGGGGTGAGGGAGCACCACGAAACTGATGAACAACTAAGCTCACAAGCCAACCCGAAAAACATCACCCCCTGCGCCACCGCCCAGCTACCCAATATTGCCGTCAACCGTCGCGCTGAAATCCCTACGCTCGCTTTGCAACATTTTTTACAAAATTATTTGGGTCGCGCTTTGATACTTGCCGACAGTTTAGGTCGCCGCGAAATCATGGACGGATATTTTCGCGAATATGGCTTAACTCCCGCAGCGTGTGAAAGCTATGCACAATTTCTCGCAAGCCCCGAAAAATTAATGTTGGGTGTCGCCGCAGTCAGCAACGGTTTTATGTTGCTGGACGATGATCTCGCCATCATCACCGAGACCGAGCTATATACCGCGCAACCACGTAACCGCGTCGCGCGCGCCGCCAAAAAAAGCAATGTCGAAGGCATGTTGCGAGATTTATCCGAGCTCAAGCCGGGCGATCCAGTCGTGCATGAGCAGCATGGAATCGCGCGCTATCAAGGGTTGATCAATTTAGATTTAGGCGAGGGCGAGGGCGAGACCGAATTTTTGTTGTTGGAATACGCGGGTGGTGACAAACTTTATGTGCCCGTCGCGCAATTACATGTCATCTCCCGCTACAGCGGGGGCGCGGCTGACAGCGCACCGCTACATAAATTAGGCAGCGGCGCGTGGGATAAAGCCAAACGGCGCGCCATGTTGCAAGTGCGCGACACCGCCGCTGAATTATTAAATTTATACGCACAACGCGCCACGCGCAAAGGCCATGCGTTCAAATTATCCGCGCATGATTATGAGGCATTTGCAGAAGGTTTTGGGTTTGAAGAAACGCCCGATCAAGCCGCTGCGATTACTGCCGTGGTGGAAGATTTGCAAAGCGGTAAACCGATGGATAGATTGATCTGCGGCGATGTCGGTTTCGGTAAAACTGAAGTGGCGTTACGCGCCGCATTTGTTGCGGCGATGGATGGCAAGCAGGTGGCCTTGCTGGTGCCCACCACGCTTTTAGCCGAACAACACTTTCAAAATTTCTCCACGCGCTTTGCCGATTGGCCGATAAAAATTGCCGAGCTATCGCGCTTTCGTTCTGCCAAAGAGCAAGCGCAATCATTAAAAGAAATGGCCGAGGGCAAGCTCGATATTATTATCGGCACGCACAAGCTCATCCAAAAAGGCATCAAATTTCACAACCTTGGTTTGGTGATTATTGATGAAGAACATCGCTTCGGCGTGCAACAAAAAGAGCGGCTGAAAGCCCTGCGTGCCGAAGTGGACGTGCTAACCCTGACTGCCACACCCATTCCGCGCACGCTGGCCATGTCGCTAGAAGGGCTGCGCGATTTTTCGGTGATTGCCACGGCACCGCAACGTCGCTTGTCGATTAAAACATTTGTCAGCAGTTACAGCCAGGGCATTATCCGCGAGGCGATTTTGCGCGAACTGAAGCGCGGTGGGCAGATTTATTTTCTGCATAACGAAGTCGATACCATCGCCAACATGTTGGAAAAATTGGAGGCGTTGCTACCCGAGGCGCGCATCCGCATCGCGCATGGACAAATGGGCGAGCGTGATCTAGAAGCGGTCATGCGCGATTTCTATCATCAGCGCTTTAACGTGCTGCTGTGTACTACCATCATTGAAACTGGGATAGATATACCGACGGCGAATACGATTATTTTGAATCGCGCGGATCGTTTTGGTTTGGCGCAATTGCACCAACTGCGCGGACGTGTGGGACGCTCGCATCATCAGGCTTACGCTTATTTGCTGGTCGATAGTTTGGATGGCTTGACTGCCCAGGCGAAAAAAAGATTGGAAGCCATTCAAGCAATGGAGCAACTTGGCAGCGGTTTTTATCTGGCCATGCACGATCTGGAAATTCGCGGCGCGGGCGAAGTGCTGGGCGAATCGCAAAGCGGCGAAATGCACGAGATTGGCTTTTCGCTGTATGCGGACATGCTCAACGCTGCCATCACTTCTTTGCGACAAGGCCACGAGCCAGACATGGCGCACCCGCTGGGCGTGACTACTGAAATTAATTTGCACACGCCGGCTCTGCTGCCGAATGAATACTGTGGCGATATTCATCAACGCTTAGTCATTTATAAGCGGCTCGCTAACTGCGCGACACAAGATGAGCTAGATGAGATGGTTCAAGAGTTGATCGACCGCTTTGGTCTGTTGCCGGATCCCGCACAACGACTGCTCGATTGTCATCGCTTGCGTATTGCCGCCAAGCCACTGGGCATCATCAAAGTAGACGCATCCAGCGAAGCGATACAAATTCAATTTATGCCTAACCCGCCAATTGATCCGCTGAAAATTATCACGCTTATTCAAAGCAAGCGGCATGTTAAATTAAGCGGACAAGACAAGCTGCGTATCGAGCTAAAGTATGGCGACATTGCGCAGCGCGTGTTGGCGGTAAAGCATTTTTTTGGGGAGTTGAAGTAGCGCGTTATATTTTCACGTAAGCATTCAGCTTTATTGACTGGCTCCAAGTATCTCTTTTTGAGATATAATTAATACATGCATATTATTACTCACCGTCGAATTTTGGCAGCACAGCGAGCGCATCCCCAATGTGCGGGTGCATTGGAGCAGTGGTATCGCCTGTGCAAAAAAGCAGAGTGGAGAAATTTCTCAGAGTTGCGCGCGCTTTTCCCCAGCACAGACAAAGTGGGCAACATGTTTGTGTTTGATATTGGCGGCAACAAACTGCGCTTAATTGCAGCGATTCACTTCAACACGGGGCGTTTATTTATCAGAGCAATATTGACGCACAAAGAATATGAGCGAGGAGATTGGAAATGAATGATCGCGTGAAAACTGCCATACAACATTGGAGCTACGTCGCACCACTGCTGCAACCTGCGCGCAACGCAAAAGAATATGCACAGTTGGTTGAAGCACTCGATGCCGCTCTAGATGCGGGTGGCGCAGATGAGAAACATCCGCTTGCCCGGCTGGCTGATTATATCGGCGAGCTGGTTGCACAATATGAAGCTAAAGATAAAATTCCTAAAGTAGCGACAGGTGCTGAAGTTCTGCGCTACCTGATGCAGCGCGATAATTTGCGCCAAGTTGACTTGCCGGAGTTGGGCAGCCAAGGTGTTGTGTCAGAATTGCTGTCTGGCCGACGTGCGTTTAATGCGCGTCAAGCGAAAGTTATGGCAGAGCGATTTAGAGTTTCGGCAGCATTGTTTTTGTAATCTTTGTGCATCTAACTTGCAGGGGATCATGATGACTAAAACTAAAACCACACCTTATGATTCTGCCGAATACCTCAAAACCGATGAGGATATGGCGATTGAGGATATGGCGATGACGCGGCATTTATCGCTAAGGCACTCGGCACCATCGCACGCGCCAAAGGTATGACGCAACTTGCTAAGGACACAGGCTTGGGGCGCGAGAGTTTATATAAAGCGTTATCGGGTGAGGGCAATCCGAGCTTCGCCACGATACTCAAAGTAACGACCGCGCTGGGGATTAAGCTACATGCACAGCCTGCGCGTTCGACGTGAAATGCCCGCTTGAAAATGGGCGATACAATTAACGAGCTGCAGCACATACAGGAGGCAAAATGGGTAAAGGCAGATTAGAAGCATTTAGTGACGGGGTGATTGCCATCATCATCACTATCATGGTGCTGGAGTTGAAAGTGCCACATGGTGACGACTGGTCTGCGCTGGGCAAGCTTGTGCCCGTATTTTTTAGCTATGTGCTCAGTTTCGTTTTTGTGGGTATTTATTGGAACAACCATCATCACTTGCTGCACATCGCCGAGCGCATCAATGGGCGCGTACTCTGGGCAAATTTACATTTGCTATTTTGGTTGTCGCTGGTTCCTTTTGTGTCGGGGTGGATGGGTGAAAACCATTTCGGTGCATCACCCGTGGCACTTTATGGTGTGGTGATGTTGATGGCTGGGCTCGCATATTATTTACTGTCGCTTAGTTTGGTTTCCATTCATGCCGCTGAATCTAGATTGGTGGTCGCGGTCGGCAAAGACCGCAAAGGGATTGCATCTTTAGTGCTCTACATCGTGGCTATTCTAGTTTCCATGGTGCTGCCATGGGCGGCTATTTGCTTATACATAGTGGTCGCCATCATGTGGCTCATTCCAGATAAGCGTATCGAAAAACATTTTTCGTAACGGGCTATGCAACACATAGCTAATAAATCATCGGCACTGATTTACTCAATGCTTGAGTAGATAGTTTAAGTAGTCTGCTCCGTATATTTTAATGAAACCTAAAAATGTTGAGGAAGTTTTACAAAGTACCGCCGTAACGGATTTCGCTGACCTCGGTGCCGTGCCGCACCACGTGCTTAAGCGCGAGTGGGCGTTGTTGCTGGTGCTAGCGGGCATCCAGTTCACGCACATCATGGATTTTATGGTGATGATGCCGCTGGGGCCTCAGTTCATGCGCTTGTTTGACATCACGCCGCAGCAGTTTGCGTTGCTGGTTTCTATTTACACATTCAGCGCGGGCATTTGCGGATTTTTTGCAGCGTTTGTGATCGACAAATTTGATCGTAAATCGGCATTGATGGTGTTATATGCGGGCTTTGCCATCGCGACTTTGTTGTGTGCTCTTGCACCGGGTTATGAATGGTTACTGGCTGCACGCGCCGTGGCGGGCGCATTCGGCGGGGTGATGGGGGCGGTGGTGTATTCCATCATTGGCGATGCGATTCCAGAATCACGTCGCGGTGCGGCGACGGGTACAGTCATGTCGGCGTTTTCTTTTGCGGCAGTAGCGGGGGTGCCGACTGGATTATTTCTCGCGACTTTGTCCGATTGGCGCGCACCGTTTTATTTTTTGACAGCAGTCAGCGCGTTCATTTTAATTGCTGTTTGGCGCATCGTGCCCGCGCAGCGCACGCATTTGGAGCATAAGCGCGAACGCAATCCGTTCAAACAATTGCACGCGATATTTGTTAATCGCACCCACCTCACTGCCTTTGCCATGATCGCAACGCTCATGTTTGCAGGGTTCTCGGTCATTCCATTTATCAGCCCATACATGGTGGCGAATGTCGGCATGAAAGAATCCGAGTTGCCTTATCTATATTTTTTCGGTGGGCTGGCGACATTTTTTACCGCGCGTTTAATTGGAAAATTGGCCGACAAACATGGCAAAGGAAAAATGTTTGCGCTGGTTGCCGTGGCCTCCATCATCCCCATCATGCTGTTAACGCATCTGCCCAAAACATCGGTGGTATGGGCGGTGGCGGTCACTGCCTTATTCATGGTGCTGGTTTCAGGACGTTTAGTCCCCGCCATGGCATTGATTACTTCTAGCGTCGAGCCGCGTTTGCGCGGCAGCTTCATGAGTTTTAATTCTGCTGTGCAGCAAATCGCGACCGGCTTTGCCTCGTTAATGGCAGGCGCGATGGTCGGCGAATCTGCGAATGGCGAGTTGCTGAATTACGGCTCAGTCGGCATCGTTGCATCACTGGCGACATTGCTAGCGATTTATTTTTCGTCGCGGCTGAGCCAGTCTTAAGCACTTATTATATTTTTCATCCACTGCATCTATCCCCATGAACCTCATTATTCAAAGTCTCAACATTATTACTCCCGCGTTACTGAAACCCTTAGTTGGACTGACGCGTGCTGTCGCGGTCGAGCCGATTACTGAACGCGCTTATCGTTTGCTGTCAGCGCAGCCGCATGATGCGGTGGCGAGCTATTGCCGCGAGCAGCAATTTGATTATGGCTATGTGCGTCCCACACAAAAAATCACCGATTTTGGCTTAGTCGTCATGGACATGGATTCGACATTAATAAATATTGAATGTATCGACGAACTTGCCGATATAGCAAATAAGCGTGTGCAAGTTGCGACCATTACCGCAGCGGCCATGCGCGGTGAAATGGATTTTGCCGAGAGCTTGCGCCGCCGTGTGGCCTTGCTAGAGGGCTTGCCAGAGGGTGCGTTGCAGCAGGTGATTGACCAGCGTTTGCAGCTCAATCCTGGAGCGGAAATTTTACTGCAACGATTACAGCAATTAGGTATTAAAACTTTGTTGGTGTCGGGTGGGTTTGTATTTTTTACCGAGCATTTGCAGCAGCGACTAAAGCTTGATTACACCCAGGCCAACACGCTGGAAATTGCGGATGGAAAGTTGACTGGACGTGTGTTGGGAGAGATTTTTGACGCGCAGAGCAAGGCCGATTGTTTGGTGCGTACACGCGATCAACTGGGCTTGTTGCCAGAGCAAGTGATCGTATTAGGAGATGGGGCAAATGACATAAAAATGATGAGACAAGCGTCTATCAGCATTGCGTATCACGCCAAGCCTATTGTGCTGGCGCAGGCGACTTACGCCCTAAATTTTGTTGGTTTGGATGGGTTATTACGATTGTTTGGTGACTAAACGAGGTGCTGCTTCCTGACATATTGGCAGCACCGCAATATGTTGAAGGGAGCAGAAAATGCAGGTCAAAAAAATATGTATCACACTGATTTTATCCTGCACAACCTTAAGTGCCGCCGCTGTAGAAAGTGTCAAAACCGGATTTGAAAGTTATCGCTGGCGAGAGTATGTATCCAACCAAAACAACGTCTCGCCTATAGAAACGGGTACGCGCCTTGCTGCAACTTTTAATTGGCGAGAAGATGGAGATCGTGGTCTGCTGTGGGGCTATCAGGGCAAGCTGTATTTTGGCCGTGTGCGTTACGATACTTTTATGCAACAGTCTGGCGAAGCGGTTTCCACACATACGGTGTATAGCGGCTCCTCGCAAGAAATTCAATTGATGCATCGCCAAGATTTAGGCCGCGTAAAATTTGATTATGTCAGCGGTTTTGGGCTAGATGGTTGGCAGCGCATGATCGCCACGCAAGGAGCTTATCAAACCGAGGAGTATCGGATTTTATTTGTGCGCGGCGGAATCAATATAGATCAGCCGGTAAAGAGCGATGAATTTCACGGTGGCGGTGGCGTGAAATATCCGGTCTGGACTTCAGAGGATGCTAATTTAGACACGGCAGGTTTTACCAGCAACCCAAAACTTTCTCCGGGCAAAAGCATCAGTCTGTATGCCGAATTAGGGTATCGCATCAGCAATTATTTTGACTTGGTTGGCTATTATGATAGCTGGCGTTTTAAAGAATCTCCCCGCGTTAAGGCGGCTACAGCGGATGGCAGAATGTATGAGATTTGGCAGCCGAAATCGAGTATGGATACGGTGGGGCTACGCATGATGTATGCGTTTTAACCGGATCAAAAATCTAACTTTGCTAGCATCCGCTTCGCAGATTGCCTGCTTACCCCACTTCATCGCCATACTGTGTTGCGCTCAAAAAATGTTTTCTCACATATCAATTCTGTGCGTCGGCATTATTTTTTGTTCGCGCCTTGTCTAGCTTGGGGATTGAATTTTTAGGCATCCTTTTATTTGATTACAAAAAATAGCCTCACTCCGCTATCGGATAAAAAACTTCTGCGATGTAAGTTACTATCGCGGCAATTTCTTCTTCGCTCAACACTGATTTCCACGCGGGCATAGAGGTTTCTAACACCCCTTCGCGTATGGTTACCGCTAACTTTTCACGGCTCATTTTTTTCATAAAATTGGGGTCGCGCAGATTACGCGGATGCGGCTCAAGAAAGCTGCCTATCCAATTTTTTCCCGTGCCATCAGCAGCGTGACAAAACGCGCAATTATCTTGAAAAAGTTTTTGACCGCGCAATACAGCAGGGCTGGGGTTGTTAACGTGCGGGGGAATGTCGTGCAAGCGATAGGGACTGGCACTGGTTATTGCGTCCAGTGTTTGAGCATTTAATTTGGGTTTGGGTGCGGGTGCGGCGGGTGAGTAATGATTGCGCGGATAAGATAATGAACGCGCTTCCCAAATAACTGGAGTGTCCGTGTTGGAATGATCGCCCCTGTTATGACAAATCACGCAGCTTGATAAATATAATTCTCGACCGCGTAGTTGAGCGGGAGTCAGCGTTTCCACAGCTTGGCTCATAGAAACTTTTCCGGTGGCAAAGGGAAAAGCATCTGCGTAGCGCTGATGATCCGGCCAGCCATTTTGGGGCGTGTGATAGTAAGTTTGAATTAAATTGTTACCCCATACAAACGCATCCACCACAAATATTGCGACCTGTTCCATTTCTGCTTCGGTCAAAATGCCCGCAAAAGATTGCATGGCTGTGCCAGGCTCACCTTTGCGTAAAACAGAAATAATGAAAGGTGGGGTAAAAATTTTTGCATCGGCGCGGGTGAAATCAACGGGTGGCGGTGTGAGGAAACTGGCGGCTACCGTGCGCGCATCACCCGCATAGCCGTGGCAGAAGTAGCAGCGTTCGTTGTAAATTTTTTGTCCTGCGGATAAGGCGGGCGGGGTTTCAACCGCATAAACATTGCCGTTCAGGCCGCTTATCAGAAAAATTAAAAAAACGAATAATGACATTGCGGGTAACCACGCTAGGGCGCAGATTTTTTTTGAATAAAATTTTGAAACACAAACTCAGTCACATTGGCGATTTCTTGGTCGGATAAAACTTGCCCCCAAGCGGGCATTTCAGTGCCCACACGCCCCAACGTTACGGCTGAAAAAATAGCGGGACGATTGAGCGCGGCGCGAGAAAAATCATCCAAAAAATTGCGTGGTTTAGCGGCCATGAAAGTGGAGCGTGGCCCTTGCCCATTACCCAACATGCCGTGGCATGTGGCACAGTTACCCATAAAAAATTGGCCACCGAGGTGCGCGTTGCCAATCAAATTTTTGGGCATGGGCAGGTTCATATCAACGGCGGAAGTCGCAGCCGAAGGCATATCAGCCAAAGGAATACCAGCGGGCGTGTTGTTAGCAGATGAAATAAAAGTTGGCGTGGCGACCATGAATTCTGCGCGTACAAAATCGACCACTGCGTGGATATGTTCATCGGGTATTTTGTTAGAGAAACCCAGCATTGCTGTTTTGGGAATGCCCCGCGCAACAATTTCAAATAAATAATCGTGGCTTAATTCCGTAGCTGCGCGTGGTGTAGAAAAGCTACGTGGCGCGATGCTTAAGCCCGCAGCAAGTACGCCTTGGCCTTGTTCACCATGGCACGATTTGCAGTTATGCCCATACACCATGCGCCCAAAAGTTAAATGCGTTTGAATAGCGGACTGCATAAAACGGGTGCGAACGTAATCCACTACGCTTTCAATTTGCGCGGGCGTGAAGCGCGTTTTCCACGAAGTCATGGCAGTGCCGGGCTTGCCGTGCGTAACCGTGGCAATCATTTTTTCGCGCGTAAGTTCGCCCGCTGCAGTGAAATTACGCGGAGGGGGAATCAGGCTGGAGCTGGCTCGGCTACGGCCATCTCCGTTATCACCATGGCATACTGAACAATTATTTTTGTATATTTGTTCAGGTGTCATGTCTGTTGATTTGGGTGGGTAAATTTGTGCCACGGCCTGCGTGTGGACGGCGGACATCAGGCACAGCACCCCTACATAAAATATTTTCATCAGCATCCTTGTTATTAAATAGCTTTCCGATTTAGAAGTTGAATTTTATTCACTGGGCTCTAGCCGGATCAATTTTCCATTATCTGAATCGGTCAGCAAATAAATCAGCCCATCCGGTCCGACTCGCACATCGCGTATGCGGCCTAGCTTACCTTCAAACAAATGTTCTTGTGCCACCACCTGGTCGCCGTTGAGCGTAATGCGCACCAGCAGCTGTTTGACTAACGCGCCCACCAAAAGATTACCCTGCCATTTTGGAAATGCGTTGCCAGCATAAAACGCCATGCCAGATGGTGCGATTGAGGGTGTCCAATGCAAGAGCGGTTGTGCCATGCTGGGGTGCGCGGTGCCCACGCCAATTTTTGTGCCGATGACGTAATTTACGCCATACGTAATAACTGGCCAGCCGTAGTTGACACCCGCTGCAAGAATATTAATTTCGTCACCGCCTTGTGGCCCATGCTCGTGCGTCCAGATTTTTCCGCTGACCGGATGCATCGCCGCACCTTGCATGTTGCGATTGCCTAGGGTAAATATTTCGGGCAAGGCGTTGGGCATTTTCACAAAAGGGTTGTCGGGCGGCACGCGGCCATCATCAAAAAGGCGGATAGATTTACCGGCGTGGGTGTTGAGTTGCTGAGCGTTTTGCTGCACGCCGCGCGAGGGACTATCGCCGCGATCCCCCAAGGTGACATAAAGATAACCTTGCTGATCAAAAGCAATGCGCGAACCAAAATGAACGCCTGCCGCATATTTCGGTTTCATCTTAAATAGCACTTGCACCTCTTGCATGGTTGGCGGTGATGTTTTGGATAATTTACCGCGTGCAAGCTCGGTGCCGTAATGGCCAAAGGTGCCTGCGTTATACGTCCAATAAATCCAGCCGTTCCCAGCATGATTATGTTCGGCGTATTTGGGGTGCAACGCGACATCGAGCAAGCCACCTTGGCCATGTTCTGCCACGCTGGGCAGGCCGTTAATTTTTTGCGATTTACCCGCCTCGATCAAATGCATCGTGCCTTTGCGTTCGGTAATGAGCCATCGGCCATCTGGCAGGAAAGCCAATGCCCACGGATGATTCATCCCACTCAGCAAAGTGACGGCGCGGACTTTGTGATGCTCGGTGTGGAAGATTTGCCCGCTATCGAGATTTGGTTGGGCGCGAATATTTGCAGACAATATGCCTAAAAATATTGCGCCAATATTGAGGAGGCTAAAGTGTATAAATTTATTTGTGCGCATAAAATTTATTGAACATCACAAAGACTTTCTAAAAGCGATAAGCAGTGCCCACGCGCCCAGCAACACATACCAAACCAGCGACCATTCTGGGATGTTTAGGCTGAGAAATGTCCAACCTTTGGCGGCGCATTCGCCGGAGCCGTGCAGTAATTCTTGCAGCACTTCGGCCATCGGGAAATTGCTCACCATAAATTCTAAGCCAGGGCCGCAGGCGGGCACTTCGTCTTTGGGCAGATGCTGTATCCAAATGTGGCGGCCTGCCACGCTTACGCCGCTGATCGCCAACAGAGTGAGAATTGCGCCATAAATTTTTGCGCCCAGATTATTTACCCCCGGATTATTTACTTGGTTTCGCGCCGGATTGTGTAGGGCAGCAATAATAAAAACAATAAACATCGCAATAAAAATAAATCGCTGAATCATGCATAAGGGGCAAGGCTCTTGCCGCAATATATGCTGCAGATAAAGTGCTGCACCGTATAGCGCGGCGATCACCGCTGCGCCAGCGAGATAGAGCCAGCGGTTAGAGAGGGTGTGCCACAGCGTGCAGCAGCGAGATAAAAAAGTCATTAAAGTGCGTCCTAAATATATTTTTATTAAGAGAGATATTTCATCAGGCTAGTTTCGCAATTGGTCGACTTTGTTTCGGACAAGCTTAATCGTAAAATCAATTTCGGCTTGCGTGGTGGTACGTCCCAAACTAAAGCGTATGCTGCTATGCGCCAATGCATCGCTCCTGCCTAAGGTGCGTAAAACATAAGAAGGTTCCAAGCTGGCAGCGGTGCAGGCCGAGCCACTAGAAACGGCTATGTCTGACAGTGCGCCCATGAGTCGCTCGCCGTTTACGTCAGCAAAACTGATGTTCAAATTATGTGGTACGCGTTGCGTGAAATCGCCATTTAAAATAATGTTGGGTATTTTTGAAAGCCCTTGCCACAGGCTATCACGCAATATTTTTATACGCGCATTTTCTGTCGTCATTTCTGTTTGCGCTAAATTAAACGCTGCGCCCATGCCGACAATTTGGTGCGTCGCTAAAGTGCCGGAGCGAAAGCCTCGTTCTTGGCCGCCGCCATGCATTTGTGCTTCTAGTCGAACACGCGGTTTGCGCCGCACATACAGCGCGCCGATACCCTTGGGGCCATACGTTTTATGCGCCGAAAAAGACATTAGATCGACGGGCATCTGGCTTAAGTTGATTGCCACTTTGCCCGTAGCTTGCGCTGCATCCACATGTAATAAAATGCCGCGCGCGCGACAAATTTCGCCGATTGCAGCGATATTCTGAATCACGCCGATTTCATTATTCACGAGCATCACCGAGGCGATGAGGGTATCGGGGCGCAACGCGGCGGCGAACACATCCACATTCAACAAGCCATCATTTTGCGGCGTTAAATAAGTAGCAGTAAAACCTTGTCGCTCTAATTCACTCACCACATCCAACACCGCCTTGTGCTCAGTTTTTACCGTCACGATGTGGCGACCTTTGTCTTGATACCCATTATGAAGAGAAAAGCGCGCCGCGCCTTTTAATGCAAGATTGTTGGATTCGGTCGCCCCCGAAGTCCACACAATTTCTTTCGGATCAGCATTCACTAAAGCGGCCACCTGTGAGCGCGCATTTTCAACCGCTTCTTCCGCAATTTTTCCATAGTGATGCGGGCTGGCCTGGTTGCCAAATTTTTCAGTGAGATACGGGATCATCACCGCTGCCACGCGCGCATCCACAGGCGTGGTCGCGGCGTAGTCCAAGTAAATCGGGAATTGAGCAGTCATGTTATGTGGCATTGATGGGATGTTTAGTTTGGAGCGATGGTTGAATTTTACACGCAGATTGCAGGTATATTATGAAAGCAGATTTTTTACTGTTTGCGGTATTTTCTTCGTGATTATTTTTAGCCGCACCGATTTCGTATAGGTATAATCCAAAAGCGCAATATAATATAAAGCCTCCTCGCAAAACCATGCCAGGTAGGCAGCATCTCCAAGAATAAAAAAATAATGGGGGAAATATCAGTGTTTCGATTACCAAGCTATGTTTTTGGCAAGTTCATATTTTGCCAAAATGTTTTACCTCATTGCTCGAGACGTGCAATGTCACTTTGATGTCATTCGACTGCCCATCCTTATCGGTGGGCATTTTTTTGTCGATTGTGCGCTGAGTGTTGACTCGCGCTGAAATGAAAAGCTGCGTTAAAAATATTTTAGGTAGTGTTATTTGGCAGAGGTTTATGAAGATTTGATTGCAGGTTAATTTGAGCAAGGGGATAGATTCATGGAACAGTCGCGCGATAGCGTTAAGCCCAGGGTGAATATTTTTTGGCTGGGTGTGGCGATTGTGCTGATGCCGATCATGGCATTCTTGAGTTTTCTTCCCGGTTTTCAAAAGCCGCAAGGCTGGATGGAGTTTCAAGAGAAACTTGAATTGGCGGGGCACTGGGATAAAAAATGGGTTATATGGATACTCCCAACGGTTCTAGTGGGGCTGCTTTACTGGAGCACCGCGCCTGCTGCGGGATGGAGAAGTTGGTTGGAGTGGCAAACATTTAGTGGTGCGAGAGATGACCAGGCCGCAAGCAACCAAGCCGCGATTAATCAGGCCGACGTTAATAAAAGAAACAGCGTGGGTGTTTACATTTCAGGGCCAGAAAAACCGCGCTATAACGGCGATGAAAATGACTTAAAGCCACGCCCTGTTATTTTTAACTTTCCGATGTCTGCGGCACCGCTATCCAGCATTGGTAAAGCGGCGGAAGATGTGTTGATGTCGCCCAGATTGCCGGGAAAGTGGACATGGACGGCAGCCAACCGCTTAGAGTTTTTGCCCGACCAAGAATGGCCGATAGGTGAAACTTACAAAGTCACGCTGGGCGAAAAATCGTTAGCGCAACACGTGACACTTCCGCAAAAAGTGCTGACTTTTCACACGCCACGGTTTGAAATCGGTGTTCAATCTGCGATGTTTTACCAAGACCCTGAGCAGGTTACCTTGCGTAAGGCGGTATTCGATATTACGTTTACTTTTCCCGTTAACCAAAAATCGTTTGAAAAAAATATACAGCTTGAAGCGCGAAATATAGATTCTGGATTTCTGACCAAAATGTTTGGTGGCAGCAAGAACAATTTTACCGTTACTTACAGCACGAACAGGATGACGGCCTCGGTTCATTCTGATCCGCTGCCCATCCCAGAGACTGCTTCCAGTTTAACTTTGGTTATTGCAGCAGGTACTGCGGCGGAACGTGGGGGCAATGCTTATGAGCGTGAAATTAAACAGGCTGTGCATATTCCTGGATTGCATAATCTGTCCATTACCGAAATGGCGAGCATGATTGTGACGGGAGAAAACGGCGAGCCAGAAAATGTACTACGCATGACAACAGGCATGTCAGTGCGCCAGAGTGAAATGGACCGTGCGGTAAGTGCGTGGTTGCTGCCGCTAAAGCATAAAAAACCTGACGAAGAGCAAGAGACCATCGTCTGGGATGATCTGAATGATGTGACCGATGAGGTGTTGAAGCAGGCTACGCCTGTTACGCTCACCGCTATCCCTTCCGAACGTGAAGCCAACGAAGCACATGCTTATAAATTTAGTGCGGAGCCGGGGCGCTATATGTTTGTTCGCATCGCAAAAGGCTTGAGCTCGGTGGGGGGCTACCAGCTTGGCGATGTGCGCAATGACATTGTGCGAGTGAAACATTTTTCTCCTGAATTGACCATCATGAGCAAAGGCTCCTTGCTGGCAATGTCGGGTGAAAAAAAGTTGCCTATTATTGTGCGAGACTTGCCAGGAATGCGCGTGGAAATTGGACGGTTGCTGCCGCAGCAATTGCAACATCTGGTGTCGCAATCGCAGGGCGACATGAGCAACCCGCAATTTTATTCGGGCATTACTCCCGACAGCTTGAGTGAAAGGTTTGAGAAAAAAATACCCCTCACGTTGATGCCCGGTAGGACCCAATATCAGAGCGTGGATTTCGCGGATTATTTGCGCGCGGATTCTTCTGATCGACGCGGTGTGTTTTTGCTGACCATCGAGGGTTATGACCCGAAAGCGGGGGATGTGCAAGTAAGCGAATTTAGGCGCAGGCAGGCGCAAAGATTCAACGAAGGTGAGGGGGATTACGAGGGGGGCGATGAAGAAGAGCATATGCCGATTGAGCATACCGAAGCGGTCAATCCCACCTCGATGCGGGATAGCCGCTTGGTGATTGTCACCGATCTGGGGGTGGTGTCCAAGCAAGCAACGGATGGTTCACGCGATGTTTTCGTGCAATCTATCGCGAATGGACAACCTGTCAGCAATGTCAGCGTGGAAATTTGGTCGCGCAATGGTGCGGTATTAGTCAGCCAAGAAACCGATTCAAATGGGTTGGCGCATTTACCCAGCGTTACCGGCATGATGCGTGAAAAAATGCCGGTCGTGCTGGTGGTCAAAAAAGCGGGCGATTTGAGCTTCCTGCCACTGGGCCGATTTGACCGCAATCTTGATTTGTCGCGTTTTGATGTGGGGGGAGTGCGTGCGACGAGCTTGCCCAACCAGATTCATGCCTATTTGTTTTCAGATCGGGGCATCTATCGTCCCGGCGATGCAATCAATGTCGGCATTATTGCCAAATCGAGCAACTGGAATCAAAAGCTGGTCGATGTGCCCGTGGAAGCAGAAGTGATTGATGCGCGTGGGCTGATTATTCGCCGCGACAAATTGAAATTGGGTGCCAGCGGCATGGCAGATTTTTCATACACAACACAAGATTCTTCACCTACTGGCAATTACACCATTAACTTGAATTTGGCGCGCGATTCAGGCTCGGCTTTGCCCGGCACACCTGAAACACCCCCATTGCGGCTTGGCAGCCTTACCGTCAAGGTGCAAGAGTTTATGCCCGACCGGATGAAGGTAACGGCGGCTCTGTCGAGTGATGCGGTGGAAGGCTGGGTGTCGCCCACCGATCTAAAGGCCAGAGTAAATGTGCTGAACTTGTTTGGCACACCCGCCACTAATCGGCGAGTAGAGGCGGCACTGATGCTGTCTCCTGCATATCCGACATTCCGCTCTCATGCGGAATATAGCTTCTCTGATCCTTCGCGAGCCAAAGAAAAATTTCAGGCTAACCTAGAGCGCAGTGATACAAATGATCAGGGATTTGTCGAGTTTGATTTGGGTTTGCAACGTTATCAGCAGGCGACTTATCAACTACATGTGCTGGTCAATGTTTTTGAGCCGGAAGGTGGGCGTAGCGTTGCCGCCGAGGTCGCCGCTTTAGTTTCGGATCGCCCGTATTTGGTGGGCTATAAATCGGATGGGAACCTCGGTTATATCGATCACAACAGCGTGCGTAATGTTTCTTTTATTGCGATCGACCCCAAGGCAAAGCGAACTTCAGTCAACGATTTGCGTTTATTTAGGTTGGAGCGCAAGGTGGTTTCAGTGCTGGTAAAACAATCGAATGGACTTTATAAGTACGAATCGCGTCCGCAAGAAACCATGTTGCAAGAAGAAAAATTTAAAATTACCGCGACTGCCGCAAACGTCAATTTGCCCACGCAGACTCCGGGTAACTTCGCTTATGTCGTGCGCGATGCAAAGGGGCTAGAGCTGGCGCGGGTTAACTATAGTGTGGCCGGTACGGGCAATGTTTCGCGTTCGTTGGATCGCAACGCCGAACTGCAAATGACATTGAGCCGCAAAGATTACGAGCCGGGCGAGGATATTGAAATCAGTATTCGTGCGCCGTATGCGGGTGCAGGGCTGATTACCATCGAACGCGACAAGGTGTATACCCATAAGTGGTTTAAGACGACAGACACGGCATCGGTACAGAAAATTACCTTGCCTAAGGATTTTGAAGGTAACGGTTATGTGGCGGTGCAATTTACTCGCGATTTGGCCTCCAACGAAATTTATATGAGTCCGATGAGTTATGGCGTAATGCCTTTCGCCACCAGCTTGTCGCGGCGAACTACGCCCATGACCTTGCACGTGCCGGAGTTGGTTAAGCCGGGGCAGACGGTGAAATTTAATCTGGAATCTAAAGTGCCCAGCCGCGCCATTGTGTTTGCGGTGGATGAGGGTATATTGCAGGTTGCACGCTATGAGGTACCCGATCCGCTCAAATATTTTTTCCAGAAGCGTGCATTGGAGGTGACGACTCAGCAAACGCTGGATCTTATTTTGCCGGAATTTAAAAAGCTGATGCAATCTGCTTCGCCGGGTGGCGATGGAGAAGGGCAGCTCGGCAAGCATCTCAATCCGTTCAAGCGACGCACGGACAAGCCCGTGGTGTATTGGTCCGGCATTGTCGAGGTGAACGGTAGCCGCGAACTGAGCTATACCGTGCCAGAAAATTTTAACGGCGCGCTGCGCGTCATGGCGGTGACGGTTAACGACGATACTGTGGCCGCAACCTCGGCGACCACCTTGGTGCGCGGTGATATTGTTCTGTTGCCCAATGTGCCCGTTGCGATGACTCCTGGCGATGAGGTCGAAATTGGGATCGGGGTGGCGAACAATGCCAAAGGCTCCGGCAAGGATGCTCCCGTGGCACTTACTTTGAGTGTGTCACCGGAGCTGGAAGTGGTCGGCGCGGCAACACAAACACTGACAATCAGCGAGCGGGCGGAAGGTGCGACCAAATTTCGGGTTAAGGTTAAAGCGGGAGCGAAAGCACAGTTGGGTTCTGCCAGCGTGATTTTCAGCGCGCAGATTAAAGATATGAAGGCTAAGCTTGCAACGGATGTCAGCATACGACCTGCATCTGCATTCGTCACGCTGGTGCAAACCGGGATGTTTCGCGGTAATGCCATGCTCGAATCGCAGGGGCAAATGTACGCCAACTTTAAGCGTAATGAAGCCGCGCTATCCGGTTCGCCGTGGGCATTTACAGCGGGGTTGATCCAATACTTGGATGTTTATCCACATGGTTGTACCGAGCAAATTACCAGCCAGATATTTCCGGCGGTGGTGTTGGCCGCACAGCCTGCTGTGGCCGAGCAATTGTTGCAATTCGATCATCAGCCGGGCGCAAAAAGGCCCAATCCGCAAAAATCTTTGGAACGTTATTTGGCGCAAGTGCGTGCGCGTCAAACCAGTGATGGCGGGATTGCAATGTGGCCTGGCAACCAGTCTGATTTATTTGCCACTACTTATGTGGTGAGCTTGTTGGTAGAAGCCAAAGATCGGAAATTTGTTGTGCCCAATGATCTGCTGCAACGCGCCAATGTATATTTGCAATTACGTCTGGCAGAAGCCTCGCATCAAGATTACAACTGGCGTGTGCAAGCGCAAGCCGCTTATTTGTTGGCGCGCCAAGGAGTGGTGGTATCGGCCGCGTTGAATAATTTACATGAAAGTATGCGCGCACAGGTATCCAATGCCCGCAATAACCAAGAGCGAGATTTAATTCAAAGCGATCTTGGCGCAGTTTATCTCGCGGCCAGTTTCCAGCTCATGAAGCAAGAAAAAATCGCGCTAGAATTACTGCAACCTGCAGTAAAAGAGTTGGTCAGCAATAGCGACCCGTGGAAGCGTTGGTACTGGAATTACTATTACGACCCGCTGGTGTATCGCGCCTCAACGATGCAAATGATTGCGCTACACTTCCCCGCTCAGATTAAACAACTGCCGTTGGATTTTTGGAGCCGTATGGGCAGTGCTATCCGCGATAATTACTACCAGAGTTTGTCGGCAGCGCGAATACTCTTGGCGGTGGATGCTTATGCGGCTGTGGCCACACAATCTGCGGCGGGCAAGGTTGGTTTAAGTGCAATTGATCGCGCAGGGATGGCCAAAGCAATAGCGATACCCCAGCAATTTGCTTTAGCTAAGCTGGCCGTGCCGCTGGATGCAGTTAAGCTAAAAATGAACAGTGGTGGAGAGTTGCCATTATTTTATTCGTGGGCAGAATCAGGTTACGAGTTGAACGTACCGAAGGAAGCCATAAGTAAAGGGATTGAAATTGTCCACGAATTTTTGGATGCTAATGGCAAGGTGGTCAGCGAAGCGCAAGTAGGAGACGAGTTAATCGTGCGGGTGCGGGTACGCTCAACAGAACGCAATCACGTGCCACAAGTGGCCCTTGTGGATATTTTGCCTGGTGGCATGGAGCCGATTTTGTCTGCCCCTTCTGACAGCGATGAGCCGGATATGCCGTTGTGGCGTAGACGGCTGGGCGGGCAAAGCACTTGGGAAATTGAGTACGCAGACATTCGAGAAGACAGGGTTATTTTTTATGGATCCGTCAACAGCAATATGACCGAAGTGACTTACAAGGTGCGTGCCACCAACGCGGGTGAGTTTGTGATTCCTGCGGCATACGGCGAGGCGATGTATGAGCGTCGTATTTTTGGACGGTCCGCGAGTGGAAGCTTCAAGATAAAGCCAGTCATTAAATGAAATGTAGTGATTGGGTAAGTCATGCAGTGTGGGGCCGAGCGGGTGGTTGGAAAATAAAGAATAGTCGCCTTCGCATCGGATTAAAAGTTATTTTGATGCTAGTACTCGCCCTGGTTTTATTGAGAATAGTGCCCAAGCCTCCACTGTCAGAAGTGGCATCCTCGTCACGTAGCGTGCACGCAGCAAACGGCGATTTACTGCGCTTGACCTTGGCTTCGGACGAGCAGTATCGCTTGTGGACACCGCTAGAGCAAATTTCTAATCCGATGCAGCAAGCGATGATTTTGTATGAAGATCGCTGGTTTTATTGGCATCCCGGCATTAATCCGTGGGCGTTGATGCGTGCCGCAGCCAACACCTTCAATGGCTCGCGCCGCATCGGCGGCTCTACCATCACCATGCAGTTATCTCGCCGTGTGTATGACCTTGATAGCCGCAATATAGCCGGAAAGTTGCAACAGATATTGGCCGCGTTGTGGTTGGAGTTGCGATACAGTAAAAATGAAATATTGGAGGCCTATCTTAACTTTGCCCCATTCGGCGGAAACGTAGAAGGGATAGGCGCGGCCAGTCGAGTGTACTTAAACAAATCAGCTATAACATTGAATGTACCAGAGTCGTTGAATCTTGCAGTCATCCCACAAAATCCGCGTAAGCGACTCGGATTAGATGGCAGCAATGTGCAACCAGTGGCATTGCGTGAGGCACGCGCAAGGTTGGCACAAAAGTGGGTTGAGCACCACGAGCAGGATGTGCATTTAGCCCAAGGCCATGCATTGGAGATGCCATTTAATTCGCGCGCTAAGTTACCGTTTCGTGCACCGCATATGGTTGATTATTTGTTGCGCGTATCGGTTGATCGCGTCGTGAATTCTTCAATCGATTTGGCTGTCCAATCCGCACTCGAACGTGTGTTGAGCGAGTATGTTAAAGCCCGCGCCAGTGTTGGGATCAATAATGCATCAGCTATATTGGTGGATACCACAACCATGCAAGTTAAAGCATTGGTGGGGTCGGCGGATTATCACAATCAATCTATTGCCGGGCAAGTCAATGGCGTGTTCGCCAGGCGTTCGCCGGGGTCAACATTGAAGCCTTTTATTTATGGGCTGGCACTCGATCAAGGGCTTATCCACCCCGCCTCCATCCTTAAAGACGCGCCTAAAAGTTATGGCGCATTTTCACCTGAAAATTTTGACGGGCGATTTTCTGGGCCTATCTCAGCGCAAGACGCGCTTATCCGTAGTCGCAATGTGCCTGCTGTGGAATTAGCCTCGCGGCTGAGCCGTCCCAGTTTGTATGATTTTTTGAAAATGGCCGGTGTGCAAAAAATGGCCTCCGAGGCACATTACGGCCTGTCGCTGGTGCTGGGTGGGGGCGAGGTAACGATGGCGGAGTTGGCGCAATTAAATGCCATGCTCGCCAATGCAGGGAAGTGGCAGGAGCTGCGTTATGTGACAGAAAAAATATCAGAAAAAATGCCCGCTTCGGAAGATTCTCATGCACAAAATTCCAGCGAGCAAAAGGCATTACCGTTGTTGAGTGCTGCCGCCTCTTACATTACGCTGGATATATTGCGCCAGACCCCCAGACCGGACACCTATGCCCCATCGCGCCCGGCTGTTGCATGGAAAACGGGGACATCCTGGGGGTTTCGTGATGCGTGGACAGCGGGCGTATTTGGTCGTTACGTTTTGGTGGTGTGGGTGGGAAACTTTGAAGGATCAGGCAATCCAGCATTTATTGGCATAGAGGCTGCCGCACCGTTGTTCTTGAGAATAGTTGACGCATTGCGTGCGGAACGGCTTGATCCAGGGGAGATGGCCTTTAACCAACCAGCAGATTTGCAGCGCATAGAAATTTGTATGGCAAGCGGTGATCTGCCCAATGAGGCCTGTCGTGTTCGCTCGCAAACTTGGTTTATTGCCGGGAAATCACCCATCCGCCAAAGCACATTGCATCGCAGGGTGTTGATTGATACACGTACGGGCAAGGTGGCATGTACGCCGAATAAATACACGCGTGCAGAAATATTTGAATTTTGGCCATCGGATATGGCAGCCATTTTTCAGCGTGCGGGTATGCCACTGAGACATCCCCCTGCCGGAAAATGCAACGATAACGCTAATATGCAGCATGCACCTAGCATTGTTTCACCGCTCCGAGGGGTCGTACATATGCGGCGTTTAAATAAGGCCGAACTGATATATTTGCGCGCAGAAGCAGGGCTGAGTACCACCACCTTGCACTGGTTTGCAAATAATGCATTGCTGGGTAGTAGCAAGCCCGGTGAAGCATTTGCGTGGAATCCGCCACAAATGGGTAAATATTTGCTGCGTGTGGTTGATGCGGATGGACGCTCCGATAGCCGTGAAATACAATTTGAGATGACGGATTGAAATAGATTGTTGAGGCACTTCTAAAAATGCAATTTTATGATGAAGCAAGTAGCCGCTTTATGAATCACCTGTCGGACATCAGAATAAATAATCATCTTAGCTAAGGTATCCGGCTTTATTGGGTTGTCACGCGATTTATTTTTTAGCGCCAATTAACAATTAATGTTTGAGCTACAATTCCTGCCATGTCTGATACCGCTGAATTCTACGCACTCGTTCCCGCCGCAGGTTTTGGCTCGCGCATGGGCAGCGATCTCCCCAAGCAATATATGCCCTTGGCAGGCCAGCCGATGATTTATCACGCGCTGGCCGTGCTGTGTGCGAACCCAGAAATAAAATTAGTTTTTGTGGTGCTTGCACCGGATGATACGCATTGGCATCGCTATGATTGGTCACGGCTAGGCGAAAAACTTGGGGGCGAAAAATTTGGGCGCGATAAATTGCAGCCACTATTTTGTGGTGGTACAACGCGCGCGGAGAGTGTGTTGAATGGACTTTTGGTGGCCGAGGTGGAGCCGGACGACTGGGTGCTGGTGCATGATGCAGCGCGACCCTGTTTATCAACCGATCAACTTGCACGGTTAATTGCCGAAGTGCGTGATGATCCAGTGGGTGGTTTGCTGGCCGTGCCCGTGGCCGATACGTTGAAGCGTGCCACGGTGAGTATTGATACTGAGCAACGTGTGGCACATACCGAAAATCGCGCCGGTTTATGGCAGGCGCAAACGCCACAAATGTTTCCAGCGGGGCTGTTGATGCAGGCCTTGCAAGCAACTCCCCATGTTACTGATGATGCCTCCGCCATTGAGGCATTGGGTTACGCGCCCAAATTGGTACGCAGCGAATCGAGCAATTTCAAAGTGACCTATCCGCAAGATATTCAATTGGCGGAATGGTTGTTAAGAGAAAAAATATAATTTATTTTCAGGAGAAAGTAGCAATGAGAGTTGGGCAGGGGTTCGATGTGCATCAGTTGGTGGTGGGGCGCAAGCTGATTATTGGCGGGGTGGAGATCGCGCATGATAAGGGTTTGCTTGGTCATTCGGACGCGGATGTTTTATTGCACGCTATTTGTGATGCCTTGCTGGGCGCGGCGGCACTAGGGGATATTGGGCGGCACTTTGCCGATACTGACGCACAATTTAAAAATATTGACAGCCGAATTTTGCTGCGCGAGGTGGGCGCAATGGTGCATAACGCGGGCTTTAGCGTGGGCAATGTGGATGCGACGATTATCGCGCAGGCTCCGAAAATGGCACCGCATATTTCGCGCATGGTAGAAAATATTGCGGCGGATTTGGGCGTGGCAATGAACGCGGTGAATGTGAAAGCGACCACGACTGAGCAGCTTGGTTTTAGCGGGCGCGGAGAGGGCATTGCGGCGCAAGCAATAGTATTGCTGCTGGTTTCATGATGCGTGTTTTAGCGTTGGAAACCTCTACCGAATATTGTTCAGTTGCAGTATGGCAAGATGGTGAAGTCATTAGCCAAAGCGTATTGGCAGGCCAGCGGCATTCGGAATTATTGTTAGCCATGATAGATCAGGTCATAAATGAGGCGGGCGTGAAATTAACGCAGCTTGATGGCATTGCGTTTGGTGCGGGGCCCGGCTCGTTTACCGGGGTGCGTATAGCTTGTGGTGTGGCGCAGGGATTAGCTTTGGGGGCAAGTTTGCCCGTGTTAGGCGTGTGTACTTTGCAGGCTTTGGCCTACGATGCAGGGCATGAAAAAATAATTGCAGCACTGGATGCGCGCATGGATGAAATTTATTTTGCTGCTTATAGGGTGCAAAACGGGGCATGGGAAACGGTGTGCGAACCTACTTTATGTTTACCCCAAAATGCACCTGTTTTAATGGGTACTGATTGGTATGCTGCGGGTAGCGGATTTGTGGCGCAAGGTGCGACATTGGCAGCACGTTTTGGCAAGCAATTGGCGGGTGTGAATGCCACGGCAATTCCCCAAGCGAGCGCGGTTGCTCAGCTTGCCGCGCCTATGTTTGCTACAGGGCAGGGGATGGATGCAGCGTTGGCGATGCCGCTTTATTTGCGTAACAAAGTTGCGCTGAAAACGACCGAGCGGCAATGAACTTTGAGGCGGCAATCAATCTAACAATGCCAATGGATAGAACTTTGCGCGACATGACGCAGGCCGATTTGGATGCAGTATGGAACATTGAACAGCGCGTGCATGCCTATCCTTGGACGCTGGGTAATTTTCGCGATGCGCTGGCAAGTAAAAATATTTGCCAGGTGTATGAAACAGGCGGTCAAATTATTGGCTATGCCGTGATGATGTTGGCAGTGGATGAAGTGCAGTTGCTCAATATCAGTATTGATATTCCATATCAACGACAAGCTTTAGGGATGAGACTATTGCGTGAACTACAAACACAAATGCGCGGCTTAAAAATGCAGCGCATGTTGCTGGAAGTGCGGCCTTCTAATGTCGCAGCGCGCGGTTTATATGAGGCGGCAGGGTTTGTAAAAATAGGGGTAAGGCGCGGATATTATGCCGCCATGCAGAATAGAGAAGATGCATTGGTGATGGAATATTGGTTGTGAATTTTAATGTTGCTTAAAAAATAAATTTTACCGATGAACCGCGAAGAATTAATACTGCGAGAATTACATTTGTACCCACTGTGGAAGCGGCGAGAGCAGGCTGTGCCTGATGCTGTGACAGTGGCTGCCAAAAAAACAACCATGTTGAAAATTGAAAATGCAGAGAACAAAATCCAGGAAAATGAAATTCCAGTAAGTAAAACGCCTGAAAGTAAAAATTTAACGGATATTCATTCATTCGATTGGCCGCAACTAAAGTCAGCTGTAAAAAATTGCACGGCTTGCGCCTTACGTGCGGGTTGTACGCAAACCGTGTTGGGTGTGGGGGCAGAGCGGGCGGATTGGTTGTTCGTCGGTGAAGCGTCGGGTATAGAAGAAGACGCGCAAGGTGAGCCTTTCGTGGGGCAGGCAGGGGTTTTGTTGAATAATATGTTGACGGCTATTAAGCTTAAGCGCGGTACAAATGTTTACCTGACCAATGTTGTGAAATGTCGGTCATTTGAAAATCGAACCCCTGCACCCGATGAGATTTCACAATGCTTGCCTTATCTCGAACGCCAGATTGCCTTGATTCGTCCCAAGCTTATCGTGGCATTAGGTCAAGTGGCCAGCACGACTTTACTTGTGCGAGAAGGGTCATTGGCAAGCCTTCGTGGCGAAGTGCACGACTATCACGGCATACCGTTGATCGCAACTTATCACCCCGCGCATTTATTGCGCGCCCCGCAGAATAAAGCCCACGCTTGGCAGGATTTGCGCTTGGCGGTGGCAACTATGCAGAGTCGTGCGGTGTCTTAGTACAGGATTTTAGAACAAGCATTACTTTGAATTAAATTAGCTGTCTCTATCATCAATTGACTCACTTTATTGTTCCAGTAGAATGCCATCTGAAATTATTTAACCAATCGGGAGCAGAGTATGTTTTTGGGAATGATTGATTTACCGTGGTGGGGTTATATTGTTGTTGCGCTGGTCTTGACTCACATCACTATTGCCTCAGTCACTATATTTTTACATCGTCATCAAGCGCACCGCGCTTTAGACTTACATCCCATCCCCAGTCATTTTTTTCGCTTCTGGTTATGGTTAACAACCGGAATCGTCACTAAAGAATGGGCGGCGATTCACCGTAAGCACCACGCTAAATGTGAGACCGTAGAAGACCCGCATAGCCCAGTTGTGATGGGGATAGGCAAAGTGTTGCGCGAAGGTGCCGAGCTGTATCAAAAAGAAGCAAAGAATTTAGAAACCCTCGACAAGTACGGCCACGGCACGCCTGATGATTGGCTGGAGCGCCATGTTTATGGCTCACACAAAGTGCCGGGAATCGCGCTGATGTTGGTTATTAATGTGGTGTTATTCGGACCGCTTGGGTTGACTATTTGGGCTGTTCAAATGGCGTGGATTCCAGTGAATGCGGCGGGCATTATCAACGGTTTGGGGCACCATTGGGGATATCGTAATTTTGCCTGTGCTGATGCTTCTACCAATATTATTCCTTGGGGGATTTTTATTGGCGGGGAAGAATTACACAATAATCATCACGCTTATGCTTCTTCAGCCAAGCTGTCTAACAAATGGTATGAGTTTGATATAGGCTGGTTGTATATACGCACTTTGTCTATATTTAAATTGGCACACGTTAAAAAGTTGGCTCCTAAAGTGCGATTGGTGAAAGGTAAAAAAACTTTATGCGACCTCGAAACACTGCAAGCGGTAATCGTGAATCGTTACGAAATTACAGCGCGCTACGCTAAGCTGTTAAAAAAAACCTACGCTGTAGAAATGGCGATGAGCAAATCTCATGCCTTGAGTAAATTTGACATGGCGCACATCAAGCACTGGTTGCATCTTGATAAAAATGAGTTGACCGCACATCAAACGAACAAACTTAATTCGGTCATTCAGGCTAGCCCAACGTTACATCTGACCTACCATTTGCATCAAGATTTAGCGACTATCTGGCAACGTTCCACCGATACCAAGGAGCAATTACTCAAGCAACTCAACGATTGGTGTCATCGCGCGGAAAATAGCGGTATTGCTGCGGTGCAGCAGTTTTCTCAACGATTACGTTGTTACGCTTAACCATAAATTTAGCCTCACCTTGATCTAGCCACACCCCTTAACATCGCTGTACAGGGGCTGCTTTATGTCCAATAAAAAAATCTACCATTGCGTGCGCGCACTTTTTGTTGGAGTTGGCTTTTATTTTATGGGCATTTCATTCTTTGATAAACGATCTTTTAGAAAAAGTGAACTAATCCCATTGCCCCCTGTCAATTTGCTCAGCAAGGCTGACTACAGGGCTTTGAGTGGTTATACTAGCAAGCCGCGTTTGCGGATAATAACAGGGCTAGGTAACCTACATGGGTGACAGTGAAGTTGATCAACAATTAGTTGAACGTGCGCAGCGGGGTGATAAATACGCATTTGAACTGTTGATCGTTAAATATCAGCGGCGATTGGCACGCTTGATTTCGCGTTTTGTGCGCGATGCGGCTGAGGTCGAGGATGTGACGCAGGAGGCTTTTATAAAGGCCTATCGGGCGTTGCCTGGTTTCCGTGGGGAAAGTGCATTTTATACATGGCTGTATCGTATCGGTATTAATACGGCAAAGAACTATTTATTAGCACTTAAGCGGCGCGCCCCAACCAGCACGCAATTTGATGCGGACGAAGCTGAAGGTTTTGAAGACGCAGGACTGTTGCATGAAGTGAGTACCCCTGAAAATGAGTTAATGAGTAAACAAGTAGTTGACGTAGTGAACGCCTCATTGCAAGAATTGCCAGATGATTTACGCACGGCGTTAACGCTACGAGAAATTGAAGGACTGAGTTATGAGGAGATTGCTTCGGTTATGAATTGCCCAATCGGGACAGTTCGTTCTAGGATATTCCGAGCACGTGAAGCGATTTCTACCAATTTACGCCCATTGTTGGGCACCAATAAAGATAATAGGTGGTGATGATGAAACAGAAAATTTCAGCGTTGATGGATGGAGAATTGTTTGATGAGGATGCCGAGGCAGTACTGAGTAAACTTAAGCACAACCCAGAGGCGCATGCAGACTGGCAGGTGTTTCATCTGATTAGTGATGCCTTGCGCCAGCCCGATCATATTCGCCCCGACATCAGCGCAGCCATGCGGCAACGTTTGCAGGATGAACCTATCGTATTTGCCCCAGTCACCCAGAAAAAAGCGATGTGGTATGCCGTTTCAGCCGCTGCCTCAGTGATGGCAATCACACTGGTGGGATGGTTGTCTGTGCAGTCAGGACCGGAAATGCCGGCACAGGTGGCCACCGCTCCAAGTGCAATGCGCCCAGCCAGCTTGTTGGTTGCTCATGATCGGGATGACTACCTCAGCGCGCATCAAGAGCTATCGCCCAGTACCTATTCTTTAGGTACGCCTTCGCCAGTTTCTTCTGAGACGGGCCAAGAATAAAAATGAAGAGTATGGGATTTAAAATTGCAAAATCCAGAATCACCGTCTCCTTGGCCTTGTTGTGTACAGCTGCATTTGCGATGGCTGATCCCAGTCGACAGGTTAATCTTGAATGGTTGCACACCATAGCGTTGGCGGCACACCAAACCAATTACAGCGGTACATTTGTTCATCAATATGGTAATCGGCTGGAAACTTCTAATGTCACCCATGTGTTTGATCAAAACGGTGATCAGGGAAAATTAAAAAAACAGGATGGTTCGGATTGTGAGGTGACGCACAATAACAGCGAAATTTTGTGTTATATAGGGAAAAAAGCTGCGAAAAGAAGGTTTGGGTCAGATCGTAAAGTTTTTCCAGTATTATTGCCCGAGCAGCTCGCAACGCTGAATGATAATTACTTAATTCGTGTTGGTGAGTCGGCAAACGTAGCAGGCTTTGATACCCAAATTGTAGAGTTGCGCCCCAAGGATAATTTACGTTACTCGCACAAAATGTGGGCGCACAAAGACTCCGGTTTATTGCTCAAGGCGGCTGTGTTGAGTGATCGCCAAGAAGTGGTGGAACAGTATACTTTCGTGCAATTAAAAATAACCGGTAGCAACAAACAAGCACGGATGGTAACTAAGCCACCTGTCACACAACAAACTTCTGCTACATTGAGTGATAGCGTGTGGAAGGTGGATGCGTTGCCCGTAGGCTTCAAAAAAATTACCGAGCTGCGTCGCCCCATGCGTGGTAAAAAAGGGATGGCCACACAGCTTGTATTCTCGGATGGCTTGGTGGGCATTTCAGTTTTTATAGAAAGTCGTGCGGATAACCCTGATAGTGCTCTCGGTTTATCCAGCGAAGGTGCGATTCATATTTATAGCAAACTCAGCGGGGATTACTTGGTAACGGTGGTGGGAGAAGTTCCACCGAGCACGGTGCTACAAGTCGCGGACTCTGTGCGTAACAGGGGGTAAAAATGTTGGAAACGCGTGCTACCATCGTCGCCCTTGAAGGTGGGGAGGCTTTAGTTGTCTCTAATCAGGTGGGCTGTGGGCAGTGTGAAAGCACTAAAAATTGCGCGAGTTCTACGCGCTTTTTTTGTTCCTCGAAACGGCATTTTCGCGTGCGTAATCTAGTGGGTGCTGCGGTTGGTCAAGAGGTGAAAATTATCGTGGCGGATGGCTTGTTGTTACACAGCACGATCACTTTTTATCTGTTACCTTTACTGTTGGCAGTGGCCTGTGGCTGCATTGCTTCATACTACGCAGCCAGTACAATTGAGCGCGACGGCTATGCCGCGCTGGGTGCATTATTAGGATTGGGTGTAGGGCTATTATTAGCGAAACGAATTTTTTTTCGCAGTGGCCAACAATTGCCTGTCGCAGTGAGTTTTTAAAAATTGGGTTCAAATTGGAGAAGCCAGAGTAGTGGGCGGGCAAATGAATCATAATTTGTTTAGATCAATTTTAGAGAGGGAAAGCATGTTGAGGAATTTTGCAGTAGTGATATTGCTGGGTCTTTTTTCAATACAAATTTCAGCTAAAGAATTACCTGATTTTACGGAGTTGGTACAAAAACAGGGGGCAGCCGTGGTGAATATCAGCACAGTTCAATCCACCCGCAATACTTTGATTCCCCCTGGTCAAATGCCTGGCAGGCCGAGGGAGGGTGATCCATTCTCAGAATTTTTTCATCGTTTTGCGCCGCCCGTGCCACGCGGGCAACCTGAGCTGCAATCGCGAGGTTCTGGCTTTATTATCAGCGCGGACGGTTATCTGTTAACCAACGCACATGTGGTTAATGGCGCAGATGGCATTACCGTAAGCCTCAATGATAAACGTGAATTTACTGCCAAAATTATAGGGGTAGATAAGCGCACCGATTTAGCATTACTAAAAATTGATGCGACGGGCTTGCCAAAAGTGACGCAAGGCAATCCAGATGAATTGAAAGTGGGGGAGTGGGTGATTGCCATCGGCTCGCCTTTCGGCTTTGATAGCAGCGTGACTGCGGGCATCGTCAGCGCGAAGGGACGCGCCCTGCCGCAAGAAAATTATGTGCCCTTTATTCAAACCGATGCGGCCATTAATCCCGGCAATTCGGGTGGACCACTGTTCAATATGAAGGGCGAAGTGATCGGCATTAACTCGCAAATTTACACGCGCACAGGCGGTTTTATGGGTTTGTCGTTCGCTATTCCGATTGATGTGGCCATGGATGTGGCTACCCAGTTACGCACTACGGGCAAAGTAACGCGGGGGCGTATCGGCGTGGTGATTCAAGAAGTCACACGAGATTTAGCTGAATCGTTTGGGCTTAGCCGCGCGGCGGGTGCGTTGGTCAGCAGTGTAGAGAAGGGAAGTGCTGCAGATAAGGCAGGCATACAAGTAAGCGACGTAATTTTGAAATTTGATGGCAAAGCCGTCACCACCTCGCTTGATCTGCCGCGCATTGTTGCTTCGACTAAGCCCGACAGCAAAGTTACCGTGCAGTTATGGCGCAAAAATGAGAGCCGAGAGGTGAGCCTCGTTGTTGGAGAAATGCCGGATGATAGTTTGGTCGCGCAGCGCAGTGAAAAAGAGGGTGATAAAGCCAACGCTAGTAGCAATGTCGCGCGGCTGGGTTTAACCTTGAGCATGCTGAACGATGTACAGAAAAAAGAATTGGGAGTGAACAACGGATTATTGGTAGAAGATGTATTAAATCCTGCAGTAAATGAACTGCGACGGGGCGACATTATTTTAGCAATTGGCAACGTCGAAATTCGATCCTTGGAGCATCTCAATGAAATACTGAAGCAAGTTCCGAAAGGTAGAAATGTTGCCTTGCTGGTGCGTAGAGGCGAACAAATTTCATACGTGGCACTTAAGTTGGACGAAAAATAATGCTGCTGACTGCGCTGCAACCAATTGTCTGATAATTTGGGAAGCAGAGCAGTAACAGTGTCAGCATATCTCGCTGAAATCAGCTAGAATCCCACGCTTTTTGAACATTCATGAGTTTTTGAATGTTCGGGATTTTTGCCGATTTCGGCGAGATACGTTTGGGGAATACACATTAGTATGCAGCTTATCCGTAATTTTTCTATTATCGCCCATATCGATCATGGCAAGTCCACTTTGGCCGACCGTATTATTCATTTATGCGGCGGCCTGTCCGACCGCGAAATGGAGGCACAAGTACTCGACTCAATGGATTTAGAGCGCGAGCGCGGCATTACCATCAAAGCGCAAACTGCCGCGCTGCAATATAAAGCACGCGATGGTCAAGTTTACAGCCTCAACTTAATTGATACACCTGGGCACGTCGATTTTTCATACGAAGTGTCGCGCTCACTTTCTGCTTGCGAAGGGGCATTGCTCGTGGTGGATGCTTCGCAAGGAGTGGAGGCGCAAACTGTAGCCAACTGTTATACCGCGTTGGAACTGGGTGTGGAGGTTGTGCCGGTATTGAATAAAATAGATTTACCTTCCGCTAACCCCGACAATGCCATTGCCGAAATTGAAGAAGTCATTGGCATTGATGCCCATGATGCAGTGCGTTGCTCCGCTAAAACTGGCGAGGGCGTGCAGGACGTGTTAGAGGCGATGATTGCTAAAGTCCCTGCGCCTAAAGGTGACCCCACTGCGCCGTTGCAAGCACTGATTATTGATTCGTGGTTTGATAACTATGTTGGCGTGGTAATGCTAGTGCGAATTTTTAATGGCACGTTAAAGCCCAAAGATAAGATTTTATTTATGGCTACCGGAGCGCAACATTTAACGGAGCATGTCGGTGTGTTCACGCCTAAATCTCAGCCCCGTGAAATGTTATCTGCCGGCAATGTCGGCTTCGTGATCGCGGGTATCAAAGAGTTGACCGCTGCCAAAGTCGGCGACACGATAACCTTGGTCAACAAACCAGCCAAGACCGCTTTGCCCGGATTTAAAGAGGTGCAACCACAAGTTTTTGCGGGACTGTTTCCCGTAGAATCAAATCAATATGACGCGTTGCGCGATTCCCTTGAAAAACTTAAATTGAACGATGCTTCATTGCAATACGCGCCCGAAGTATCGCAGGCTTTGGGCTTCGGATTTCGTTGTGGGTTTCTCGGATTGTTGCACATGGAGATTGTGCAAGAGCGTCTAGAACGCGAATTTGATATGGACTTAATTACCACTGCGCCGACCGTTATTTATGAAGTGGCGATGCGCGATGGCTCAGTGCTGACGGTGGATAATCCATCAAAAATGCCCGACCCATCCAAGATCGAAGAAGTACGCGAACCGATCGTGACGGTGAATTTGTATATGCCGCAAGAATATGTCGGCGCGGTGATTACGCTATGTACGCAGAAACGCGGCGTGCAGCTTGATATGAGCTATCACGGCAAACAGGTGTTGCTGGTGTACAAAATTCCCATGGCAGAAATTGTGTTAGATTTTTTTGATCGACTAAAATCCATTTCACGCGGTTATGCGTCGATGGATTATGAATTCAAGGAATACCGTGCGGCGGATGTGGTGAAAGTAGACATGATGATTAATGGTGAACGCGTGGACGCGTTATCTATTATTTTACATCGCAGTAACAGCCAGTCGCGCGGGCGCGAGGTGGCGGCTAAAATGCGTGAGCTGATCCCCCGCCAAATGTTCGACGTGGCGATACAGGCCGCTATTGGCGCGAATATTATTTCGCGTGAAAATGTCAAAGCGTTGCGTAAAAACGTGATTGCAAAATGCTATGGCGGTGACATTTCGCGCAAACGTAAGCTGCTAGAAAAACAAAAGGCTGGTAAAAAACGCATGAAGCAAGTGGGAAGTGTGGAGATTCCACAAGAAGCATTTTTAGCTATTTTGCAAGTCGGCGATAAATAATTAAGCACTTGCCCGCCTGTTGTTAGAGTGGGCAATCGAAAGGGAATTGGATGGATTTTGCTTTAATCATGTTGGTGTTGTTGCTAATTACGGGCGGTGTGTGGTTGTTGGATTATGCTGTGCTTAATCAACAGCGTGTAGCGGCCAGTGTTAATTTGGATAAAGATGCTGCCGAGTTAACGATCAAAGAACCTTGGTGGGTAGAATATTCCAAAAGTTTTTTTCCGGTTATTTTGATTGTTTTTTTGTTGCGCTCATTTTTGATGGAGCCGTTCAAGATCCCGTCTGGCTCGATGATTCCGACTTTGCAGGTAGGGGATTTTATCGTGGTGAATAAATTTACTTACGGCATACGCTTGCCGATAGTAGGAAAAAAGTTAGTGGAAATGAATACGCCCGAACGCGGTGACGTGATGGTTTTTCATTACCCGGAAAACCCTTCGGTCGATTATATAAAACGCGTAGTGGGCTTGCCGGGCGATAATGTTGTTTATCGTAACAAGCAATTAATTGTAAATGGGGTGGTGCAAAAACAGCAGCTTGAAGACGATTATAACTACCTCGAACCCGGCTTAAATTTTGTGCACACCAAGCGTTACAGTGAAACATTAAGCAGTGGTCGAAACTATAAAATGTTACAAAATCCAAACGCGCCCAACATGCATTTGGGTGGCGTAGCCGAATTCCCATTTCGCGAGAATTGCGCGTACAGCGTGGACGAGGTACGGTGCACTGTTCCAAACGGACATTATTTTATGCTGGGAGACAATCGCGATAATAGTCGTGATAGCCGATATTGGGGCTTTGTGCCGGATGAAATGTTGGTGGGTAAAGCATTTATGATTTGGATGAATTTTAACGACCTGAAGCGAATAGGATTGTCTATTAATTAAGGAGCACGTGATGAAAGCAACGAAAAACAAGCAGCGTGGCATTACTTTATCGGGCCTTTTAGTATGGTCGATCATACTGATATTTCTGGCCATCGGCGGCATGAAAATTGTGCCAGCCTATGTGCAAAATCAAACCATAAAAGGCATATTCGATACCATATCGCGCAACCCTGATTTGCAGGATGCCACGCCAAAAGATATACGGGAAGCGTATAGCAAGCGCGCCATGATGAATAACATTAACGTTGTCGATGTTGCCGATATTGAAATCAGCAAAGTGGGCAGCAAGCTTAAGCTGAGTGCCGAATATTCGGTGCGTATCGAGTTGGTTGGCAATGCCAGCTTAGTGCTGGATTTTAAACCCAGTAGTTCTTAATCGCCACGCTTGAATAAATAGATGAAGCGCAATGCACTATGCCAGCAATTGGGTCATACCTTTACTCAACCCGAATTATTGCAACGCGCTTTAACGCATCGCAGCCACAGTGCCGAGCATAATGAGCGGCTAGAATTTCTCGGCGACAGCGTCTTAAATTGCGTCATCGCCAAACATCTGTACGACACGCGTTCTGAGTTAGCTGAGGGTGTGCTGTCGCGCCTGCGTTCAAATTTAGTTAACCAACCCACCCTGGCAATTTTGGCACAGCAATTACAGTTGGGTGACATGCTTTTGCTCGGTGAAGGAGAGCGAAAAAGTGCTGGATTTCGCCGCCCTTCCATTTTGGCGGATACGATGGAAGCCCTGTTCGGAGCAGTATTTGTCGATTCTGGATTTGCCGCAGCAGAGCGGGTCATACTACATTTATATGTACCCTTTATTGCTCAAGCAGACGAACAAACGCTGGGCAAAGACTACAAAACCATGTTGCAAGAATATCTGCAAAGCAAGCGTTTAGAGCTACCACAATATACTGTCATCGCGACTCAGGGCGAGGCACACGCGCAACAATTTCAGGTTGAATGTAAGATTGATCAACTCAATATTTCAGCGCGTGGTGTAGGGGTTAGCCGCCGCAGCGCGGAACAAGTTGCAGCGGAAGCGGTGTATAAAAAAATATCCCATAAAGTACCTTACAATAAATCACCCCATGAAAAATAATCTTACGAGAAACCAGGGGAAAATATGAATACTAATAAATTTAACAGCGGTTTTGTCGCCATCGTGGGTCGTCCGAACGTGGGCAAATCGACTTTGCTTAACCGCCTGATTGGGCAAAAAATTAGCATTACTTCGCGCAAAGCACAGACTACGCGCCACCGCATCAATGGTATTTTGACTGAAGATCATACGCAGTTTGTTTTTGTAGATACGCCAGGATTTCAAACTAAACATTTGAATACCCTAAATCGTGGATTAAACCGCGTGGTTACCAGCAGCTTGCGCGATGTACATGTAGTGCTGTTTGTAATCGAAGCGCGTCATTTTGACGAGCGTGATAAGCAAGTCATGGCACTGTTGCCCAAGCATTTGCCAGTGCTATTGGTTATCAATAAAGTGGATAACATGGCCGATAAATCGTACCTGTTACCCTTTATTAAAGAGATTTCATTGGAGCGAGATTTCACTGCCATAGTCGCCGTGAGTGCTAAACAAGGTCAGCAGTTAGATACCTTGTTGGATGCGATTCGTCCGCTGCTGCCAGAGGGTGAAAGAATTTATCCAGACGATGAAATTACCGATCGCAACGAGCGTTTTTTAGCGGCTGAATTGGTGCGCGAAAAAGTTTTTCGTTTCACCGGAGAAGAGCTTCCTTACTCGGTGAGCGTTATCATTGAGCAATTCAAAATGGAAGGCACGATGCGCCGCATTCATGCTGCAATTTTGGTCGATAAGGACGCGCACAAAGCGATGCTGATCGGCAAAAGTGGCGAGAAGTTAAAAGAAATCGCCACGCAGGCGCGCCTCGATATGGAAAAATTATTCGACGGAAAGGTGTATCTCGAAGTGTGGGTTAAAGTCCGCAGCGGCTGGGCAGATAACGCACAAACCTTGAAAAGTTTAGGGTACCAATAAATCGCAGGATTCATCAGATGACCGCCACGCCCAAACATCGGCAAGTAGAGCAATCGGCCTTTGTCTTGCATAGCTACCCTTATCGCGAGACCAGCTTAGTGCTGGAAGTTTTTAGCCGGAAATTCGGTCGTATTCCGCTGATGGCACGGGGTGCAAGGCGGCCTCGGTCAGTATTGCGCGGCGTGCTCATGGCTTTCCAGCCACTCACTTTAAGCTGGTTTGGCAAGCATGAGCTACGTACTTTGCACGGTGCAGAGTGGCAGGGTGGCCAGCCGCAGTTGCAAGGGACGGCGTTGTTATGCGGATTTTATTTGAACGAATTGTTGCTGAACTTATTGGTGCGAGATGATCCGCACGAACAATTATTTGATTTTTATCAGCACACTTTGCAAGTGCTGGCGCAAGCGGCTAATCCGGCGGCCACATTACGATCTTTTGAAAAACGCTTGCTGCAAGAGCTAGGCTACGCGCTGCAATTAGAGCAAGAGGCCGATAATCATGCGGAGATCATCCCCGATTTACCTTACCGTTATGTGCCCGAACGCGGGGCGGTGCGCGAGCCACTGAACGACAATGCGCCTATCGGTGTACCCGTATTAGGTAAAACCTTGCGCGATTTGGCGGCGGATGATTTCCGCGATGCGGTGAGCGCGCAGCAAAGCAAACAGCTCATGCGGATGTTGCTGAACCATCATCTCGCAGGAAAAATGTTACATACGCGAGAGTTGATAATGGATTTTCAAAAGATATAAAAACCAAAAGATTCGGGATGAAGGCCTATCAAATGATAAAGGACACCTATTGTGATTAAACTTGGACTGAATATCGACCACGTTGCCACGTTGCGCCAAGTGCGCGGCACGCGCTATCCCAACGTGGTACAAGCCGCATTAACTTGTGAGGCAGCAGGTGCAGACAGCATTACGCTACATCTGCGCGAAGACCGTCGCCATATACAAGATCGCGATGTGGAAATTTTACGCGAGATGTTGCAGACCCGAATGAATTTGGAAAGCGCGATTACCCAAGAGATGTTGGCGATTGCGTTGCGGATTAAACCGCATGATGTGTGCTTTGTGCCGGAGCGTCGCGAAGAACTCACGACCGAGGGTGGCTTAGATGTCATCGGCAATTTTGAAAGCATCAAACATGCTTCGGCAAGTTGTGCCGAAGCCGGTATACGCGTTTCACTTTTTATTGATGCAGACGAAAAACAGCTAGACGCAGCGCGTGCGGCAGGCGCGCCCGTAGTAGAAATTCACACCGGAAAATACGCCGATGCCAGCAGTGTGCCACAGCAGATGCAAGAGTTGGCACGCATTCAACGTGCGGTCGCTCATGCGCATTCCATCGGTTTGCAAGTGAATGCCGGGCACGGTCTCAACTATCATAATGTGCAACCTATCGTGGCGATTCCCAACTTAATTGAGCTCAACATTGGTCATGCCATTATCGCCGAGGCATTGTTCATCGGCCTCGAACAAGCAGTGAAAAAAATGAAAGCACTGCTGATCCCCATTTCGGTAAACCAATGATATTGGGTATCGGCACTGATATTGTGTCGTATGCGCGCATACACGCGGCGCATGACCGATACGGTGACCGCTTTGCCCGCCGTATACTCAGCGCGCAAGAGCTGCCAGAATATTACGCCCACACCCAACCTGCGCGCTTATTGCTGAAACGGTTTGCCGCCAAAGAGGCGTTGAGTAAAGCCGTCGGCCAAGGGTTAAGATTTCCCGTTACGCTGCAACGCATCAGCGTGATTCACGATGCATTAGGCAAACCCGCATTTTTATTTGAAGCGAAGTTAGCCGCATATCTTCAGCAATTAGGCATTCGACATTACCACCTCAGCATCAGCGACGAACGTGATGTGGCAGTGGCTTTTGTAGTTTTAGAATCCGCATAATCTTTATCAAACAGGAGCAATCGTATGGGAATTGGCCCCGTCATGTTAGATGTCGAAGGTACAACATTAACCCCGCAAGACGAGCAGCGTTTGCGCCACCCGTTGGTGGGAGGGGTCATTTTATTTGCTAGAAATTACGAATCTCCCGCGCAATTGATGGATTTGACAGCGGCCATTCGTGCGGTGCGTAACCCCACGTTGTTAATTGCGGTGGATCATGAAGGTGGACGTGTACAGCGTTTCCGTGAAGGATTTACCCGCATTCCCGCTATGCGCGAGCTAGGAAAAATATGGGATCAACACCCCAAGCGTGCCAAACATCTCGCGCAACAAATAGGCTATGTCCTGGCTGCTGAGTTACGCGCATGTGGGATTGATTTCAGTTTTACGCCAGTGTTGGATGTGGACTATGGCAGCAGTGGGGTGATCGGTGATCGTGCTTTTCATGCTGATCCGCAGGCAATCGCCGATCTCGCGCACAGTTTGCTCATAGGCTTGCGTTTGGCGGGAATGCACACGGTGGGCAAGCATTTTCCTGGGCATGGTTATGTGCGTGCAGATTCGCATTTGGAAATTCCTCAAGATGATCGCAGTTTAGCCGATATAGAGATGAGTGATTTAATTCCGTTTCGACAAATGGTGAACTTTGGCTTAACGGCTGTGATGCCCGCGCATGTAATTTATCCGCAGGTGGATCAATTACCCGCCGGATATTCCAGCATTTGGCTGAAAAAAATTCTACGAGGCGAACTTGGTTTTGAAGGCTGTATATTTAGTGACGATCTAAGCATGGAAGGTGCGACAGGGGCGGGCGGTGTCGTGCAGCGCGCCGAGGCCGCGCTCCATGCAGGATGCGACATGGTGCTCATTTGTAATAATCCGGTGGGCGCAGATGAGCTGTTAGCAGGGCTAAAGTGGGATATTCCCGTCACCAGTAAAGCGCGGCTGGTGCACATGCGGGGGCGGCATCATCCCAGCTTGTTGACTCAGCTGCATGGCCAAGCCGAGTTTGTCAAAGCGGTACATGAAATTGCGGGCATTGGTTCGGGGACAGGCGAATTGAATTTGGCCTAAACAATAAATAAATACCATTGGGCTTGTTAGGAAAACGCTAAGGAATAAGTACTGAAAATAATGAGTACTAGAAATAACAAGCACCAGAAAGGTAATTATGGACATGCCACAGGATCACAAAGCGATAATCAGCGAGCCAAATGAGCATGCGTTAGCGTGCAATCTTCCAGTAGCCAGCAATCTTACGGCAGCAGAATTTGGACAACGTTTCTGCACGACATTTTTCCAAGCTGTCTTGGGCATTCAATTATTTTCTAAAATTTTTGATGTAATCAGCGAAGGTATTATTGTGTCCGATGCCAACAATAATATTGAATTTGTGAACCCCGCTTTTACCCGTATTACCGGTTACAACGCTACCGAGGTACTCGGAAAAAACCCGCGCATGTTGTATTCCGGCTTGATGGAAGAGCCGCTTTATCGTTTTATGTGGCACTCCATCAATGAAACGGGCAGCTTTCAAGGGGAGATGATCAACCGCCGTAAAAATGGCGAGAATTATGTTGAGTGGTTAAATATCAGTACGCTCAAAAATGAGCTGGGGGTGGTCAGGTATTACATTACAACGTTCTCGGATATCAGTGACAGAAAAATTGCGGAAGACCGTATGGCTTATATGGCTCAGCACGATGTGCTAACGGATCTTCCCAATCGTGTGTTGCTGCAGAACCAATTGACCGAGGCCATCACGCAAGCAGGGCAGGCGCAAAGCAAGGTGGCGGTAATGCTGCTTGATATTGACCACTTCAAAATGGTCAACGATACGCTGGGGCATTTAGTCGGCGACAAGTTGTTGCAAGAGGCGGCCAATCGTGTGCGAGAGGCAACGCGGGAAGGGGATACGGTCAGCCGTCAGGGCGGTGATGAGTTTCTCATTATGTTACCGAACATCAGCGATATTCAAGCTCTTGATGCGATTGCACGGGAGCTGTTGGGCATTGTGGCCGCGCCCTATTTGATCGACGACAATGAAATAGAGGTCACCACCAGTATTGGTATTAGCGTTTATCCAGAGCATGGTGAGGAGGGTAGTACGCTGATTAAAAACGCGGATGCTGCAATGTATCACGCCAAGAAAAAAGGGCGTAACAACCATCAGTTTTTTACCAAAGAGTTGAACCAGCGCGCGATGGAGCATATGGCGATAGAAAAAAAACTACGCCATGCTTTGGAGCGCAATGAATTCTCTTTGCATTACCAACCGCAAGTCGATTTGCAAAGCGGTCAAATTATCGGTGCGGAATCTTTACTGCGTTGGAATAATCCAGAATCTGGCATGATTTCCCCCGGCGTATTCATCCCTATTGCAGAAGAGAACGGCCTGATTGTCCCCATCGGTGAGTGGGTGTTATACGAGGCCTGCCGGCAAAACCAAGCGTGGCGAGACTTAGGCTACCCAGAAATCAACGTGGCCGTGAATTTATCTGCCGTGCAATTTCGGCAAAAAAATTTGGGCGAAGTAATTGTCGGCGCCTTGCATCAAAGCGGCTTGCATCCGTCGGGCTTAGAACTGGAAATCACCGAGGGTACGGTGATGCAAGATACCGAGGCCGCCATTTCTTTGCTGCGCGTGTTTAAAGATTTCGGTATTAATTTGGCGATGGATGATTTTGGCACAGGCTATTCCAGCTTGAGTTACCTCAAACGTTTTCCCATTAACAAACTTAAAATAGACCAATCGTTCGTGCGCGACGCAACCATTGACATGGACGATGCCGCCATTGCCAGCACCATCATCAGCATGGGGCGTAACTTAAAATTAAAAGTGATCGCTGAAGGCGTGGAAACAGCCGATCAACTGGCATTTTTAAAAGAGCAGGGCTGCGATGAAATGCAGGGATATTATTTTAGCCGACCCGTACCTGCCGATAATTTTATCCGTCTGATGGCGACAGCTACCGAGCATCAAGGGCAATGGCAATATAATTCCAATTCCCGATAAAAACGATCACTGTGTTGCCTTCGTCTTTAGTTTCGGCCACTGCGCTTAACCTGCTATGCAGGTTAGCCTGCACTGAAACGTCGCTACGCTTGTTTTGGCTCCTGAGTGAAACAACTAGCCATCCCACTAAGCAACCAAAAGACGGTTGCCAAGTGGTTGGTTATAGCCGTACTCAAATGTACTGTCTTCGTCGCCTCATCCTCGCCGCCTTGTGCTCCTTTTTATTGGAAACTGGAATAATACCGTCTTTGTTGCTTTGCCATTTCTCTATACACTTGCGATAATCCTTCGCAATAATTTCAAACGCGCTTAAAAATAAATTCACTGAACCAGTGGAAGCGTAAAAGCCATATTCTATAATCTGTTTGGCTAACTTTTGAAAGGTGACATGAGCGAATTGCAGATGAGCCTATTAGGCATCGGTATTGTTGTAGTGCTGCTGATTTATATTTTCAGCCTGCTGCAACAGCACCGATATCGCCAAACATTTCGCAAAACTTTTAAGCAAGATCACGACGATATTTTGCATGCGCCATCAGAGCCTGAGCCGGACCAAGCTCCGTCATCAGATATGCCGACCAAACCCTCTGTGATTTTTGCTACCCCACCTAAAACTTTCCACGCCGCTGCCGTTGAAAGTGGTTGTGTGCTGCTGAGTGATGCAACGGATTACCTTGCTGAAATCCACCTGAAGCATCCAGTCGGGATGGAAGTATTAACCCATCTCAGCCAGCGACGTTTTGATTTCGGCCACGCGATGCAAGTTTGTGGGTTGAATGTAAATGGCAATGTCTGGGAAAAAATCGTGGTGGAAAATGCCGCGAGTTATTCTGCACTTAAACTAGCACTACAATTGGTTAATCGGTCGGGTGCGGTGTCTGAAGCTAAACTCGTTCAATTTAAAGAGTTGGTGCACAGCGTTAGCATGCAAGCGCAAGCTGAGCTTGTTTTGCCAGATGTTAGACTGGCGGTAGCACGAGCAACTAAGCTGGATGAATTTTGTGTCTCCGTTGATGGCATCGTTGGGCTCAATTTGTTGCCTGAAGACCGCCAGCATATTCCTGGTGCAGAAGTGGCGGAAATATGTGAGCAACACGGGCTGAGCCTGCAAGCTGATGGCGCATTTCATTTGCTGGATAAACGCGGAAATTCGTTGTGTAGCTTGGGTAGTATCGACAACACGCCTTTTCAATATCACACCGTGCAACAACGTGGTGTGAGCGGCCTTACTTTGCTACTGGACGTGCCGTTGACCGAACAAGCCGTGCAACACTTCGATCAAATGGCAGAATTGGCTTATGAAATAAGCAGGCAAGTAAATGCAACTTTGGTCGACGATCATCGTAAAATTCTCAGCCCAGAAAGTATCGCGCTAATCCGCAAACAAGTGGCAGCCATTGAATCTAAGATGTTGGCAGCACATATAGCACCAGGAAGCGCGCAAGCACGCCGATTGTTTTCTTGAGTTGGGATGAGTCAACTCAATATACCTTGGATACCGTCATTCCCGCGCAGGCGGGAATCCAGCAAAACACACACTCCGCGAGTGCGTGGTTGTTGCCAATTTATTGGCTTTACAATCACGGTCTACCCCTTGCGGGTGCGCGGCAACACCTTAAATATTGACCCGCTGTGCGGGGATTTTAAAATTAACTGGATTCCCGCCTGCGCGGGAATGACGGGTTTTTAGTCACATGAATTAGATGGAATAAAAATGACCCCCTCCGTAGTAGATCGAATCGCTTTTTTGCGCGCAGAAATTGATAAACATAATGAACATTATTATGTGCTGGATGCGCCCGTTATTTCCGACGCAGCGTTTGATCAACTCTTTCGTGAGTTGCAAAATCTCGAAACACAATATCCCGAACTTGCCACACCGGACTCTCCCACGCAACGCGTAGGTGCGCCGCCGCTGAAATCTTTTGCTGAAGTGACGCATCGTTCCGCTATGCTGTCTTTACAGAATGCCTTAAGCGAGGATGAGGCGCGTGCTTTTGATGCGCGCACGAGCCAGGCTCTGGGTGAGGCGGAGGTGGAATATGCGGTCGAACCAAAATTTGATGGTTTGGCTATTTCGTTGATTTATGAAAACGGTATATTTGTGCAAGGTGCAACTCGCGGGGACGGTAGCGTGGGTGAGGATGTCACTACAAATTTACGTACCGTGCGAACGCTTCCATTACGTTTGAGTCGAAACATACTTTTGCTGGAAGTACGCGGCGAAGTGCTGATGATGAAACGCGATTTTGCTACGTTAAACAGTCAGCAAGAAAAGCTGGGTGAGAAGTTATTTGCCAATCCGCGTAATGCTGCTGCGGGTGCGTTACGACAGTTAGATTCGCGCATTACCGCGCAACGTAAGTTAAGTTTTTTTGCGTATGGCGTGGGGGCGATAGAGGGCGAAAAATTACCCGATAGCCATGATGCACAGATGACATTTTTGCAAAATCTGGGATTGCCCGTCCCGCCCAATACCGGCAAAAATGCAATGCGGCGGGTGGTAAAAGGGATTGATGGATTGTTGGATTATTACCGTGAAATTGGCGCGCAGCGCGATCAGCTGCCGTTTGAAATTGACGGTGTGGTGTACAAGGTTAATTCAATCGCGCAGCAAACGCGCTTAGGATTTGTGTCGCGCGCGCCGCGTTTTGCCATTGCACATAAATTTCCTGCGGCAGAAGCCTTGACCACGGTGTTGGATATTGAAATTCAGGTCGGGCGCACGGGCGCGCTCACACCCGTTGCTAGACTGGCTCCAGTATTTGTCGGCGGGGTAACGGTGACCAATGCCACCTTGCATAACGAAGACGAAATGCGGCGCAAAGATATTCGCATTGGTGACACGGTGAGTGTGCGGCGCGCGGGAGATGTGATCCCAGAAGTGGTGCGCGTGCTGCACAAATATCGTCCGGCGGAGGCGCGAGAATTTGTCATGCCGCAGCATTGTCCGGTATGTGGTGGACAGGTCATCAAGCAAGCCGATGAGGCAGTCTGGCGATGCAGCAGCGGCTTGTATTGTCCGGCGCAGCGCAAGCAGGCTTTGTGGCATTTTGCCAGCCGCCGCGCGTTGAACATTGAAGGTTTGGGCGATAAGTTAATCGAGCAATTAGTCGATTTAAAAATCGTGCAGACACCAGCAGATTTGTACCGATTAAAGTTGGCAGATTTGGCGATGTTAGAACGCATGGGCGAAAAATCTGCCCATAATTTGCTGGACGCAATTGAGCACAGTAAAACCACGACACTGGCGCGATTGATTTACGCGCTGGGCATACGCAATGTAGGCGAAGCGACAGCTAAAGCATTGGCAAAACATTACGTCACGTTGGATCATTTTATGCGAGCAGATGCCGAAAGTTTACAATCGGTGCCGGACATCGGGCCGATTGTGGCGCAAAGTATCTTGGCATTTTTAAGTGAGCCGCATAATCAAGGGGTGATTACTCAGCTACGCAGTGCGGGGGTTACTTGGGCTGAGCAAGAAAGTGCTACGATACGGAATTCACCCTTGAATGGAAAAATTTTTGTATTGACTGGGACTTTATCAAATATGGGGCGTGAAGAGGCTAAGGCAAAGTTAGAGGCACTGGGTGCGCGGGTGAGCGGCAGCTTGTCGCAAAAAACAGATTATTTGGTGGCGGGCGCAGATGCTGGGAGCAAGCTGGCTAAGGCACGCGCATTAAATGTGCCGGTGCTGGATGAACAGCAATTTTTACGTCTGTTAAAAAGTTGAATAGAGAGGGGGTAGATAGCGTGATCAGTGACAGTCAATTTACAGAAATAGCCACAAAAAACTTGCAGGTGTTGATATTAGAAGACGACGCAATTGCCATGAAATTTATTGAAAATACCTTGCGCAAACTGGAAATAACCAATTTATTAACGGCCGGAAATGGCAAGCAAGGTTTAGCTATTTTGGCGCAGCATTCACCTGATCTGTTGCTGAGCGATTTAGGGATGCCGGAAATGGATGGCGTAGAGTTTTTGCAGCAACTCAGTAAGCAGGGATATGGCGGTGGTGTTATTCTCGTTTCAGGATTTCACGCGGAAATGCTGTCTGGCATGGAGGTGTTAGGTAAAAAATTAGACCTGAATATTCTAGGGTCATTAACCAAACCTTTTTTACGCGATCATCTGGCTGCGATGATTATTCGGTTTTGCCAAAACAAGCCGTAAATATTAGTCCGTAAATTCCTGCCTATAAAAATCTGACCTACACGCGACAAGCCACTGCCTCTGACGTAAAATGTGCGGGCTGCAATTTCAATTCTCGTTACGCCACCCCTTTAATATTATATGTCCACCATTCGCACTCGTTTCGCGCCCAGCCCCACTGGTTATTTGCATGTGGGTGGCGCACGCACCGCACTTTTTTCTTGGGCCTATGCGAAAAAGCATAACGGTATTTTTATTTTGCGCATTGAAGATACTGATATAGAGCGTTCTACCCCTGAGGCGGTACAAGCTATTCTAGATGGTATGGAGTGGCTAAACTTGGATTACGACGAAGGTCCGTATTATCAAATGCGGGGCATGGCGCGCTACAAAGTAGTTATTCAACATATGCTATCCAGCGATCTGGCTTATTACTGTTACACCTCACCAGAGGAGCTGGATGCCATGCGCGAAACACAACGTGCGCGTGGTGAAAAGCCGCGCTATGACGGACGTTGGCGGCCAGAGCCGGGTAAGGTTTTGCCCGCGCCACCCGCTCATGCTACGCCTGTCGTCCGGTTTAAAAATCCGGCGACCGGCAAAGTGGCATGGAAAGATTTAGTGAAAGGCGTGATTGAGTTTGATAACGCTGAGCTGGATGATCTCATCATCGCGCGTGGCGATGGCACGCCGACCTATAATTTTTGTGTGGTGGTGGATGATTGGGACATGAAAATTACCCACGTCATACGCGGCGATGACCACGTTAATAATACCCCTCGGCAAATCAATATTCTTAAAGCACTGGGTGCGAGCGTGCCGCAATACGCGCATCTGTCGATGATTTTGGGTGATGACGGACAAAAATTATCCAAGCGACATGGTGCAGTGAGCGTCATGCAATATGCAGAAAACGGTTACTTGCCAGAGGCGGTAATTAATTATTTAGCGCGCTTGGGTTGGTCGCACGGTAATGATGAAATTTTTTCGGCGGAACAATTTTGCGCGTGGTTTGATCTGGATCACATCACGCCCTCTGCGGCACAATTTAATACTGAAAAGTTAAATTGGCTGAATCAGCATTATTTAAAACATGCCGACCCTGTGCGTTTAGCAAATTTAGTGCAGCAGCGGCTACAGTCGCGCGGAGTAGAAGTGATTGCTGCGCCTGCGCTAGAGGTAGTGGTGGCACTTTATAAAGAACGCTCGGTCACGCTAAATGAGCTAGCCGATGCGGCTGAAATTTTTTATATCGACTTGCATCCTAACGCAGAATTATTAGCCACTCATCTCACCGCCGAGGCCATGCCCGCCCTGCAAGCATTCGCTGAACGTCTGCAAACAGTTGCATGGGACGCACCCGCCATTGCGACTTTGATTAAAGAAATTATTGGCGAGCACGGTTTGAAAATGCCCAAATTAGCCATGCCCCTGCGCATCATGCTCACCGGGCAAACACAGACTCCCTCGGTGGATGCGCTGCTGGTGCTGTTCCCCAGAGAAATGGCCGTGGCGCGTATCATACGGCATATAGTGTAGGATAGCGGCGGCGAGATTTTTCACAGTTATTTTTAAAAGCTCAAACTATATGGGGGCTTAGCCTGTTAGCAACAAATAGAACTGTCCGGTTTTATAACACATGAATTGTCCGCTTTGTAACGCATGATATTTGACCTCATTTCATGCGCGCATCGTGCGGCGGACTTACGCGGCGATTCTTTTTTTCTGCTTTATTTCTTTGCCGTTTGCATCGTAGGTGGCAAGCTTTCTCGGCCCATGAAAAATCCCCAGCCTGCTATCCGCATAGCGGTGTACCTGCACCCGTGCCTTGACGTAATGACAACGATGGCGATCCGCCGGGATTTGCAGCACCCTATTCTCGAAGCGCACACAGTTGTCATTGCCGACCACGCGCTCAAATTGCTCGCACAAAATATCCTCTAACCCGGTACCTATCCACGGCACAAAGGCGTTGCCCGCTTCCGTTGCAGGCCGCATAAACTCGGCGTTGAACGCTTTGCGGTAAATCTTCGCCAGATAGCGGTTGGCCGCCGCCATATCGGTGATGCCCGCCAGCACCAACTCTTTCGGCAGCCGTTCCTGATGGGTGCGGAAAGCGCGCTCGCTGCGCCCCCGCGCTTCCGGCGAGTAGGCGGGGATCATTTCTATGCCAAGCTGTTTTAGCCCGCGCCCGAATTGGGTCAGGTTGATTTTATCAACCTTGCCGCCCGCTTCCGGCGTGTTCCAATAATGGCTGCCGCGGTCAGAGTAAAACGAGCAGAACAGGCCTTGAGTTTCGATCACTTCCTCAACCCCCCGAAAGCTGCTGGCAGTACCTTCTTCGTCGCAGAAGAACATCGAGTAATGTTCGCCGTTGGCATCGTCCATGGTGACAATCAAATCCCACATCTTTCCGGGAACCCATTCGTGGGTGCTGCCGTCCTGGTGCAGCATCATGCCGGGCAGGGGTTTGGGATCGCGGCGTTTGCGGTGTGCGCCACGCGCGGGAGCACGAGCAACCGCACCCTGCGCCTGCAATGTCTTCCTGACCCAGTTGTAGCTGCGGCCGCCTTGGTGTTTGCGCCGGTACCAGTTGTGAAAATGCTTCACGTTCCAGCCCTGGTAGCGGCTGCGGTACAGTTCCGCCAGCGCCACGACTTCATCCACCGGCGCGCGCCGCTGCGATACCTGCGCCAACCGCTTGTCTATCAAGCCCTCCAGCCCAGCTTCTTCGTAACGGTTCAGATAACGCCGGAAGCTGCGCTCGCACACCCCCAATAACCGCGCCACTTCCTCCTGTGACAACCGCCCCTCTTGCCAACCTTCATAGGCTTCTGCAAATCTCATCAGTCGTATCTCCTGTAACAGTTCTGTCCGTCTCATGCTTACCCCTCCTTTGGGGTAATCATAAAACCGGACAGATCACGTGTTACAAAAGCGGACAGATTACGTGTTCTCTACACTTTATTTCATTAGGACTTGACGACATCGGGTAAATAGGAGTAAAAAGCGCGTGGGTGTTTGAATCAAAGTTTCTGCAGTACTGGTTTTGCCATGTGCGGTCTTTTGGAATTCAAACAGTTTCACGGGAATCCACCCGGTTTTAGTTAAGGAAGC
>Ga0209824_10000096_pt1 | contig 61326 bp, 54 predicted proteins | sample VDWuncwatermetaG_FD_184124 | JGI IMG/M metagenome (GOLD analysis project Ga0209824, IMG submission 184124) | Wastewater microbial communities from Netherlands to study Microbial Dark Matter (Phase II) - VDW unchlorinated drinking water (SPAdes)... ... | reverse complement strand
AAATTGGAGAAATAACCGAAGAACAGGAGAATATCGTGCCTTCCGCACCTTAAATTCGGCGTAATCGAAAAAATTTGATCGTCGTAGATGAAATCGAGATTGGAAAGTGAATTTATAGAGGTGCCCTTAAGAACGGTGTCGCAGTTATGAAATCGCGACCGGCAACCGATCCGACGAGTTGGGCGTATCAAGCTGCCATCCACGGAACTACGGCGACCCCGGTTCAAACTGCTTGGAATACATGTCAGCATAATGTTACGTTCTTTTTGTCTTGGCATCGGATGTATGTTTGTTTTTTTGAAAGAATTTTGCGTAAAGCCTCGGGCATGCCGAGTTTAGGATTGCCGTATTGGAACTACAGCAATGCCACCGATGCGACCGCCCGCTTTCTGCCGGCTGCTTTCCGGAGTCCGGCGACTGCGGCAAATCCGTTATACACCGCCAATCGTGGAGCGGCTTTCAACGCCGGGACGGGACAACTTTCGGCATCTGCCGTCAGCCTTGCTTCGGTAATTCCGGGTCCGACCGGGTTTTATCCGTTCAGCGGTAACGTCTACGGAACGCCGCATGCCGCGGTTCACGTTTCTATCGGCGGCTGGATGGGCGCATTTGCGACTGCCGGCCAAGACCCGATTTTTTGGTTGCATCACTGCAACGTCGATCGTCTGTGGAATCGCTGGCTGGCAGGTGGCGGCGGGCGTTCCAATCCGCCAGCCAGCGACACAGCTTGGCACAACACTAACTTCACTTTTTTTGATGAAAATGGAACGCAGGTGCAAATGAAGGGCGCGGACCTCTTGAATCCCGCTAGTAGTTTGTGCCGGTCTTGTTACGACGAGGAAGCCGTTTTTGTTATTTGGGATATTTTGCCTCATCTCGTCAAATATCGCGACATTCTGATTGGCATTATCAAAAAGCCCCTCGTTCTAGATGCCAAACGTTTGAGATTTGAAATTGATTTGAACGGTCAGGCGGCGGAATCATTTGCGCGCGCGTTGAAGGCGGTGAAGTCGGAGGACGAGCTGAATTTCAAGCTCAATTTTGAGGGCGCGAAAGCCGAAAAAGCTCCTGAGTTTTTCTATGAAGTGTATTTGAACCTGCCAGAAAATGTGGTGGAACCAAATTACAAAATGAAAAACTATGCGGGAAACTTGTCGTTTTTTGGAATAGAGCAGACGCACTCTAAGGATCATGAAGAAAAAGAAAGTATGAAATTTAGTGTCAATGTAACGGATGCGGTAAAAAGGTTAAAAAATCTCGGGTCCGAAAAAGTGCTCTCGGTTACGCTGGTTCCGACGGGGCTGGTTTCAAAAGATGAAAGACGGTTGCCGATTCGCTCCGATGCCAAAGTGGCGGTCGAGCAAATCACGCTGAGTTTTGAGGATCCCCAGAAATAAAAAAGACAGGATGCGAGCAGCAGGGAACGTCAAACAGATCAGCGCGAATTGTTTTGCGGGAGTAAATAACGCTGACCCATTTCTCCCCTTCTGTCCATTATCTTTTGCTGTTTTTTTTCTGAACTGAAAAACATCTGGAATAAAACTTGATCATCAATCTATGGAGAGCACCATGAAAAAAATCCGTTTTGTATTGGCATTGCTCACTTTTTTAGTGGGGTCAGCTTCGTCGCTGGCGCGCGATGCCGCGCCTGCAGCTATTCAAAGCCTCCCCGCTTGGACCAACCAGAGCGGCTCGACGTTGTACATCGACAGTGTCAGTCCCTCCGGCCAAATCAGCGGGCAATACATCAATCGCGCTCTGGGGTTTGCCTGCCAGAACACGCCGTATCCGGTGACCGGCTGGGCTTACGGCACTGCGATTACTTTCACTGTCAACTGGGTAAACGCGACAGAATCGTGTAACTCCGTCACTGCCTGGACTGGCTATTATTATCAGGGGGCCATCACCACTTTGTGGCAACTGGTGAGCAATGGTGCTACGGATCCTAGCCAAATCATTCAGGGAAAGGATGTGTTTCAACCCGGCAGCGCGCAAAAGAAATCACCCGCCTTGCGCAACAAATGATCGTGCGATGAAAGGTGGTGTTAGCTCACTCTGTCCCTAAAAACTAAGCACCAAGTTACAAAGTGATTTTCCTAGAAAACTGGCTTTTTCTATAGACTGGTAGTTGCTGAATATTTCAAGTACACACAATGAGGAGGCTTATATGGAACAAATTGAAGCGCGTTCTGCTGTTAAATCAATTTACCTACAAGCGGCATCGCTTGCTGGCTTGGATGTCAATCCGCAATCACCAGAGCAGCTTGTTGCGCTAGTTAACAATGGTTTCAATCGTGTTGTAGCGGAACGACGGCCAGAGGCAGTGGCCAATTTGCTTAAGATCGTTGCAATGACGCTTCAACTCGCTCAAGAAAAGGGTGAATCGCACCTGCATGAAGGCAGTGTTCCAGCGGCAAGCGAGAAAATATGTCCTGTATATCCATACGATAACTAGCCATGGATTACATTGAAAAGGGCTTCGCGCAGGCGGGCGAGACTTCAAAACTGCTTATTACACTGTCCACAGCTTTAGTCGCATTTTGTGCCGCTCTTGTTAATGTCAAAATCGGTGATATAACGCTGTTCTCGCCATCAACACTTTGTGACAAATGGCTTTTAACGCTTTCATGGTTGGCACTGCTTGGAACCACTGGTGCTGGAGTTTGGACTCAACTCGCGATAACTGGCGTATTGTCGAGGACTTCCGCAACCCCCGCAACTCCGTGGAACAGAAAAATAACTTACCCATTCAAAATTCAGATCGCAGCATTTTTGGTCGGTGTTGCCTTGCTAGTGTTTTATGGTATCGGCAAACTTAACCTATTCGACTAACGTAAAAAGCGTAAATAAAAGTCGTAAAAGTCAGGTCATAAGTCGGGTCAGTGCGCCATGGCACTCGGTTAAGCTCTCGCTGAGCATAATTGAGGTCGCGCGCGACCTGCCATGGCACGGTCAACAGCGGCAGGTTTTTGGGTCGCCGTTTCTTCGTGCGAGGCTCAATTCGGTCAGGTCGATGCGGCAATCGCAATGGCGCAATGCAAGCCGTTTTGTTTTCAACTGAATTCAATCGTTAGACTTGCGCTGCCAAGTATGTGATGTAACTTGCCATATAACCTCACCAAAGACGTAGTAGTAGAGTCAAAATTTAACTGAGCCCTGCGTTACACGCGCCACATGAATTCAGACCAACGCAGCTTTACAAAATGCTAAGGAGATCGAATCATGCACATAACTACTTTTGCTTTTGGATGGAATGATAGTTTTGATACCCAAAAACAAAACAGCTTTGTTGAAAGACTGATTTTTGCATTTTGCTTGCTGGTCGGAATAGGGATGTGGCCGCAACCCGTGCAAGCGCAAGTACAGAGCCTATTGTGGCCGCTGGTCACGGTGGTTTTTTTGCAAATAGGAAAGATAAGGGGTCAGGGTCAATTGTTTTCCGCTGAAGCAAGTTTGGTTATCTTTGCCGTCAAAATAATTCACCCTGACCCCTTTATTTCTCCTTTATTTCTCTCTTGTGGAACAAATACGCTGACCTTTTTTCCTTTTGTCTTCGGCTAAATTCAGGCGTTAAGCTTGTATTGAGAAAGATGTTATGTTACTTGCCGCATAGCCTCACCAAAGACAGAGTAGCAGTAGAGTCAAGATTGATCGGGTTTGCCTTACACGCCACATGTGTATCTAGGCCAGCACCGCTTTACAAAATGCTAAGGAGATCGAATCATGCACACAACTACTTTTGGCTGGAATGATAGTTTTAATACTCAAAAACAAAACAGCTTTGTTGAAAGACTGATTTATGTTTTTGCATTTTGCTTGTTGATCGGAATAGGGTTGTGGCCGCAACCCGCGTGGGCGCAAGCACAGGAGCCGATTGTGGCGGCTGGTCACGGCGGTTTTTTTGGAAGTGATGGGCGGCAGATTCCGGTGACATTGGGTTTCGTTGCTGAGGCGCAGGCTTGGTATCGCAACAGATTGGTGTCGGATTTGACCCTGACCCAGAGGCGCGAATTTGCTGCCTATGATAAACGCTTGCGTGTCGGGATCAAGATCGACAGGCAGAGCGAGCTTGTGCTGCAACATCAATCGCTCGAATGGCTGTTGGCTAACACAAAGTCAGCCAGCCTCAAGCTGCAAACGGCTGGCAAGCTGCGCGCCCTGCGCTACGCGATGAACTGGAAATTGCCCGAGCAGGGTGACTTGCAGGTGGTCAAAAAACGCGAGACCTTCACCTTACACCCGGATATTTTAAAGCGGATCGAGTCCCTGAAACCCAAGCCCGGCGGTGGTATGCGGGTACTTAAAGCCACGACCAATTCGGGGCAGGCTTACATCAATGAATGTATGGCAGCCGGTGTGCCGATCCCGCCTACGATCAACGTGATGGATCCTGCGGGGTTGGCGGGCTGGAAATCTCAAGGCTTCATTCCCCAAGCAGATCAGTTCATCGAAGGAACTCCAGCGGAGGTACGTACCTACCAAAGCACTTCACCGGAGGGTATGTGCTATGCGTTGCCCCGATACATCGATGCCACATTAAACACGGCTTATCTTGACGGAGTAATTTGCATGGGCAAGCAAAGCTCCAAAGTTTGCTTTTGGGATAATCAATGGACTGTTCCGGTCTCTGATCCCACCTATGACCCCCTCAATCCTGTCAAGTCCTTTGAAATTCCTGCCGGTACCCAAATACCCATAGGCGTACCGAGTACACCCGGGGGCAAGTACCAAGCCGGTGGCAAGGAGATAGAATTCGGCCCCGGCAATGTCTGCACTGATTGCCATGCTGGCGAAAATCCGTTCATCATTCATCCCAAGAGCAATTTCGCCACCAGTGGCGCGGCGATTTTGTGGGAAAGCCTTGCTGCGGCGTTGCCTTCGATGGCAGTCAACCGCTACGTTCCCATCGTGGCGGCATCGTGGCCGCAAAACCAGTTGTCGCAGGCCGCGTCCAGCCCCCTACCCGCACAGTGCAGCGGCTGCCACATCAAGGGCAGCGCGGGGCGTTTCCCGCATCTGTCGAATCAAATACCGATGTACTGCAACACTGTTCTCACGCAGGCGATTAGCGGTGTCAAAGCCACCATGCCGCCGAGCAGCCCAGGCAGTGCGGCCACTGATGCCAATACGTTCAAAAATGACTGGTGCAACAATCCGCCCAACTCAAATGCTGCCGACGCAGGCGACCCGCATATCACCACCACCAACGGTATCCATTACGACTTTCAGGCGGCGGGCGAATTCACTGCACTTAAGAACGCGGACACAAGCTTTGAACTGCAAACTCGCCAAAGCCCCGTGCTTACTAGCTTTACACCCGGTGCCAACCCTCACACCGGTTTGGCAAGCTGCGTGAGCCTGAACACAGCAGTGGCTCTGCGCGTGGGCAAGCATCGCATTACCTACCAGCCAACGAATGGGACTGTTGCCAGTGCAGAGCGGTTGCAACTGCGCGTAGATGGTGTATCAGTCAATCCCGCGAAAGGCGTTAACTTGGGCGGCGGCAACATCATCAACAAAACCACTGCGGGCGGCGAGATGGACCTGCGGCTGGCCGGCGGCACACGTGTGGTGGTCACACCGCTCTTCTGGTCATCACAAGGCTACTGGTATCTGGACGTGCAGGTGTTCAACACCCCTGCGCGCGAAGGTGTGATGGGACCTATTCTTGCGACAGACTGGCTACCGCGCGCACCAGACGGAACAAGTTTTGGCCCCAAGCCTGCATCGTTGCTTGACCGACATGTGGTACTCAATAAGAAATTTGCTAACGCATGGCGTGTGAACGCGAGCACCAGCTTGTTCGAATATGCCGCAGGCACCTCCACCGCTGATTTCACCGATACCAACTGGCCGACGGAAAGCGGCAAGCCCTGCACCAGTACCAGCATACGCGGCATCATCCCAACAGTGAAACAACCTCGCCCCGACCTCGCCGAAAAAATGTGTAGCGGCATTAAAGACAAAGCGATTCACGCCAACTGTATTTTTGACGTGACCGTGATGGGTGATGCCGTCGCCGCCAAAGGTCATCGGCGGGCGGACGTGCTCAAAGCTCAAGTAAAGAAGGCAGCATTGGTGATGAATCAATAAACCGATCCGGCTAGTGTTTTTAGTGGGTGATTGAGGACTGTTTTAAGTTACCTTGCAGAAGAAAGTATGCTGACCAAGATTGAGAAATCTGTTCGACAAACGCTCATTCGTGCATGTCGCGGTGAAATCAAAACCCATCACCACCGCAAGATCACTTACAAAGAATTGTGGGAGTGTCATGCACCGTCAGGAGCGCAGTGGGGAAGAGGTTGTACCTCGACTGTCGTGTGCTGGATTGTCAAGATTTCAGACGACGACATTGCGAACGGTCGTCCACCGCTAAACGCCTTGGTTGTCCGCAGAGACACCAAGCAACCGGGGCTCAATTGGGATGAATGGCGTAAGTCAGCAGGAAAGTCATTTACATCCCTCCCGCTAGCGCAGGAGGCGTGCTGGAAGGAGTGGCCATCAAGGAAGTAGAAACGCAGCCGCTGAAGTAGCGGGAATCACCCACCCTTGCACCAGTCCTGCACGAAAAGCCGTGCAAGACAGTGAAGTCAAACGTTGAATAACAGAAATGGTCAATCACAAATGGGGAGACTAACGATGAACGCACATAAAACTTTGCTGATAACTGTCGGAGTCAGTTTCATGGCACTTACTCCAGTTTATGCTGGCGATCAATACAATCCTCAAAACGATCCAAAAATAAAAGAGGGCTATGAAAAGCACCAGAGAGAATACAAGGAAACGCAGGAACGCCGCGAGCGTGATGACAAGGCACAAAAGGAAGACGGGCAACCCCGCAACGAAGAACAGTGGCGGCGCAACCAGTATCCTCAGGGCGACGACGACAAATATGGGGTTAAGCAGAGCCACGACCAACCCAAGAAATAACGCCCTGAATGTCCGTTTTTGAACATAGACTAAAAAAGGAATGAACATGCCGAACAACTTGCTCAAAGGCAACTGGACTTATCGCAGTTTCGTCAACAATCCCGCCCCGGTGGGGGGCGATGCAAATAAAGCTTTGCAACTCATATTCGGCGAAGGCGAGTTGCGGGTTGCTGCCGCCAGCGGTGCGAATTTCAAAGCGGTGCTCGATTTCGGCGGCGGTGCGGCCATGGATTTATACGGCACTTATTTCGACGGCTTCGGTGTGTGTCCGCAGGTGGTGCAGATTACCGGCACCGGGCGCGAGGGCACATCCACCGCCAAATGGGTTTATCAGTATCTGGGTTATGTCGTGCCCGATTGGGCGGAGGGAGTCAACCAGGTTGCTGCTATAGTCGGCACGGTGATCCGAACTCTGCCGCATGGCAGCGGCAAGGCAGGTGTTGTTGCTTCGTTTGTGATGCTGAAGCAGTCGTAGGTGGGTGATAAGCGAAGCGTATCTCAGCATGATCTTATTAGCAGAGTAAAAATGACTGCAACTCCAAATTTTCCGCGCACTTAACGCATCGGCATTTTGGTATTCAACCATTTCGAGCCGTTGGACGTGTGGGGTTTTGTGCAGGCCTTTGCCATATCGCGTTTTATCGGCACGGGTTATGACAGTCCGCCGCCTTACCCGTTTGAAATCGTGCTTATTTCAAATGAGGAATGCTCGTCGGCTGCAGATGCACATCCTGCGCCCGTCAAAAGCTTCAACGGTCCGCGCGTTGCGCCCGATTTGTTTCGGGATGCCGCTTTGCATCAGGACTTCGATTTACTCATGATCCCCGGCGGCGAAGGGGTAGGAGATTTGCTTACCCGCGCTGATACGGCATCGGTTGACGCGCTGGTCAAGTGGGTGCAAGCGATGGATAAGCGCGTGGCATTGATGACTTCAGTTTGCACCGGGGCAGCCATCTTGGCGTGTGCGGGAATTTTGGATGGCTTGCCTGCCACAACTAACCACGCGGCATTTGCTTGGGTAAGCAGCTTTGGGCCACGGGTGCGCTGGGACAATGTCTCGCGTTGGGTTGATGCCGGGCATTGCGTGACATCGGCAGGCGTGTCAGCGGGAACCGACATGGCGTTTTATTTGGTTGCGCGTTTGGCGGGGCGAGCCGTTGCGGAAGTCGCCACGCAAGCTTCTGAATACGATTGGCACCGCGATCCAGAGCAGGCGATTTTTTATCCGCAGCAGGCGGTGGTGCCGAATTCGATGGTGTGAAAGTCGGCAATGCGCATTTTTAATTTGTAGATAGGTCAAGTAAGTTGTGAGTTTTTTTGGAGAATCTAACGCATGCAAAATATATCGGAAACAAAAAAGACGTTCAGCGCATTACACGGCGCAATTTTAATTTTTATTGGAGCCATGTCATTTTGTGTGGCGGGCTATTGGGGTCTCATGCTCAAGGATGTTGTTCCAGTTTTTATTGAAGCAACAAATAAAAGTGAAATTTCTTGGCTTGTTGTAGCCGTGTGGATTTTACTTGGGGCTTACGCATCCGCTGTGTGGGTTTGCGGATGCCTTGCTACCCGCGCCCATGCAATTCTTTATGATCGGTGGTTCAAGTGAGTTTGTTTTTCCGCAATCAGGTATTCCCCCGCGAGGGAGAAGGGCGGGAATGACGGGAAATTGAATTTTTAGAGGTGCCCTTGTTGTTTAGCATCCGTCGGGCGTTCGACAAATACTTTTTACGCGATTTTTTGGGAGCTACCATGAGCAGACTCTCAGATCATTTCCGGGGGTTTCCAAAATTGATTAAACAAAAGGAGAGCAAAATGCGTTCATTATTTTTGAAGGTGGGGAACGGGATTCTCCCCGTAGCGGCGTTGGCATTGGCGGTTTTTTTATCGCCTGTTGCATATGCCGAGACTTACGAATGTACCGACAAGCAGCTTGTGCCGATGATTGCAATTTCGAGCGCGATGCCGACTCCCAAGACTGATGGCAGCACAGGCGGGGTAAATATTTGCGCGGGTGCGGCGTTTGCTTGGAACGCATTCATGGCGGTGAATTGGCCTGCACAACAGGGTGGGCGCGAGATAGCGGATACGAGTAAGCGGTTCGGGCAAGGTTCTCCAACCGTTTGGGAAACCATGCGTGCCAAGGTTGAAGTTTATCCCGGTAATGCATCGGCGATGGTGCCACCACACGGTGTTGTGCTAAGCAATGCGAAACCGTCCAATCCTCCCGATTATGGCTATAACCAAGCTCCTGAGTATTTTTATTCGCCGACTGGGGTGAAGACCGCTGATGGGCGCATCAAGGCGTGTGCCAAGCAAACACCGGTAACGGTGCCTGCGTGGATCCCTTTGGACGAGACCACGCAGATCGGAAACAACCAAACATTTGCCGGGGTGTTGCCGGAGAAAGATGCAAAAGGGCTGAACAGCAAGCCGCAACTGATCCGTTATGCAGTCAAGATGAACAAGGCACTTTATACGAAAGTGATCGGCGGGCAATATTGGTATAACACGGCGGGTTCACCTTTACAAAAAGCCAAAGCAAATTACGTGACGGCTTTGAAACAAGGGACGGGGAGCAATCCCGTTGAGCCTTATGTTAATTTTGCCCATACCAATTTCCAGGATCCTTATTCGGTGGAAGTGAAATCGTCGTGGCGACCCCTGACAGATCAGGAAGCGGCATCGGGGCGATTCTATCAATCGAAGGTTCGTTACTATGAAGAAGATGCAACGGGCACGGCATGTTATCGAGAAGATGTTTGGGGTCTGGTCGGGATGCATCTGATCAGTTTTCCGGCAAATGCGCCCTGGGTCATTTGGGCTACTTTCGAGCAGTCCGACAATATTTTGACGGCGGATAATTCGAGAACCGAAGATGAGAACGGAAATATATTAAAGCCGAATCCCGGCGGCAACCCGACGACTCCGATGCTGTCATCAGATCCCAAGGTTCTGAAACCGGTTGTCACCAAGACCGGAGATTATTGCGACAAACCCGGCGCACGCTTGTTTTTTCGCGAGAACCCAAACTACGGCACCCTGCCAGCGGACGGCAATATTTGTGTCAACGCGCGCTGGAATGCCATACAGGAGCCTATTCTTACGGCCAATAAAGTGGCACACCAAACGATGCAAACCTATCTCAATGCACCGGGTAGTAAGTCGAAAACTTCGCCCTGGCTGTTTTACAAACTGGTAAATGTGCAGGCGGAGCCAGTCGATTATGCGGGCAAGGACAACCCGAGATTCGGCACTACTGCGACTTATTACTCGGCCAACGTCACCATTGAAACCGATTATTCTTTGGGCATGTTCAACGGTCGCTTGGTGAACGGCGTTCCTAGTACGGTCGAGCAAGCAGCCCCTTCCGGTCCTTTAACGGGGTATACCAACACCAATTTATTGCCGTTTCAGTCGGGCAGGCTTAGCTTTCAGAACATGAATGCGGGCGGATGCGCCGGGTGTCATGGCAATACGGCGGCACGCGGGAATGATTTCAGTTTCGCGCTCGGCGACAACGTGGCCAAGCCGGAAGCGGTGGATGCGTTCAATAAAGCCAAGGGCTTCCGCAACTACATGCCACCAGCTAAATAGCTTGGAAAACAGCAGCACTTTTGTTCACGGAGAATAAAAATGATCCAGTACGGACAAGACATCACCACCGGCACCGAGCTTGCGACGCAAGTATGCATCGTCGGGATGGGTGCTGCTGGCATTACCTTGGCGTGGCATTTGTTAAGAGCGGGTGTGAAAGTTATCTTGATTGATGGCGGCCGCGTTTTGCAAAACGGGGCAGCGCCGTTCTGCTGCATGTGCAAAAGTACCTTCTTACATTTAACCTGAAAGGGTCTAACCGGGGAGGTCATCCATTTCTTAGGAGGTATCATGGCTAAGGCAAAAATCGGTAAATCAGGAAAAGTAACGACACTGGTTTTGGGCGAAGAAAATATACTTACAACCAAAGCGTTGGGAGAAGAAACGCCGATAACTACACTGGCAATCGGGGAAGAAGACAAGAATTTGGAGGCCAGCGGTTTGCAATTTACAACGCTGGCGCTGGGCGAAGAAACCCCAGCCACATTACCCAAGGGCGAGTCTCCGCCTACGACTAAAGCGAAAGGGGAGGAGGGTCCAACGACACTCATCGTGGGGGAAGAGGGGCCGACGACATTGCTAAAAGGCGAAGAAAATCCGACAACGAAGCTGAAGGGCGAAGAAGGCCCACACACAACTTTGGCCATCGGTGAAGAGGGGCCTACCACCAAGCGCTTGGGGGAGGAAGGGCCACCCAAAACTACCAAGCTCAAAGGTGAAGAAGGCTTGACCACACTGGTAGTGGGCGAGGAGGGCACGGGACCTCAGCGCGGTCTAGGCGGGGGCAATCCGTTCGGGGAATTTTAATGCGGTTGCTGGTTAGCGGTGGCACGCAGGATCCAAACATAGGACATTTGCTGGAAGGTGCCAAAAAGCGCAGGATAGCCACCTCAACCATTTTATTTGGTGTTGATACGCATCCGGCGATACATTGGGATATTCAAACCAACCAGATGTTGTTGGAGGGGGAGGCACTAAACCCGCGTGCCGCGTTTATCCGCTATGACGTTTTTAACCACATGGCCGACGGGCGCGAGCAATCCGCTTTTCGTGCGCACGCTTGGTATGCCGCGATTGCCGGCTGGATTGCGTCACGAGCGGATATTGCGGTGTTAAACCGGCACGGCGAGGCCAATGTGTTGAAGCCGGAAATTCTGCGGATGGCGATAGCAATTGGCATGGAAGTGCCGCACACGGTCGTGTCTAACGATGTCGCGCGCATCAACCGCTTGCTCGATGGGAAGCCGGGGAACTGGATCGGGAAGCCCTCGTGCGGTGGCGAATACACGCGTGTGATAGAAGAAATTGCCGGCCATATCCAACAGCGCGACGGCGCGGCGGCGGCACCGGCAATTGTTCAAGAGCGTTTGGTTTCTCCGGATATTCGCGTGTTCCGCGTCGGCTCGGAATTTATGGCATTCAGTATCGAGTCCAAGCACATTGATTATCGCACCGACGAGACCTGCAAATTGACTCGAGTTGAAAATGCATCAAAATCTTTGCTGCAAAAATTGAAACGACTCACGGATCGGCTGGGGCTGGACTTTGCTGCCGCTGATTATAAAATTTGCCGTGATACGGGCAAGCTAAAATTTTTGGAGGTCAACACCGCGCCGATGTTTGTGGCTTTTGATCGTGCGGGGAAGGGGTGTATTACAGAAACGATGTTTAGGTTTTTCGAGGCGAATGTTACTGACACAAAGCGAATGAAATCTTGGTAGGGGAGCGAAAGATGGTGCATTTCATCTTTTAGGTTATAGGCATCAATCTAGATTTATTTTGAACACCCACAAACAAGGAGTAATAAATATGAAGTCTGCTCTTTTCGCGACATTCGCAATCGCCACAATTGCATGCAGCAGTTTTGCAAGTGCCGTCTCGCCACGTATCAGCGCGGCCGATTTTGCCAAAGACCCCGCCAAGGTGGCAGCGCTGCAAAAAGGCGTGGCGACAATGCGCGCCAATAACACCGCCGCCAATAACAGCCCCGCATTTATGGCCAGTTGGCAGTATTGGGCCAATACGCATGGTTATCTGGGGGATGGACCGAATGCGGCGGGCAAAGTGGCAACCTATGTGCCGAGACAAATAGCTTCGCGGTGCGGGGGTGATCCAGTCTGCGCCAGCTACTACAAGCATCTCACCGACACCCCGCTGCCGCCAGACAGTTTTACGTCGCAGATATGGGGCACTTGCCAGCACGGCAATTTGAATTTTCTGCCCTGGCATCGCATGTATCTGCATTTTTACGAGCGGGTGCTGCGTAAACAATCGGGTGATGCCAATTTGAGTTTGCCGTATTGGGATTATTTCGCTGAGAAGGGCGCGGGCGGGAAAGGCATAGCATTGCCGACCTTAGTGCGCGGGACATCCACAGGTGCGATGTATGACGAATTTCGCACCCCGGGGCTGAATCTCTACAAAACTGCAATTGACGCTGCTACTGGAAGCGCGACGCAGGCTTTTAAGTTTACTGACTTCACGCCGTTTTCCAACCAGTTGCAAAACCAGCCGCACGGCGCAATGCATTGCGGCACCGGATCGGGTTGCACCGCTCCCGATATGGGTTTGGTGCCTTTGGCCGGGTTGGATCCGGTGTTCTATATGCATCACGCCAACATTGACAGGCTATGGCAGTGCTGGTTGAATCGCAAAGCGAATGGTCAAAAAATAGACTTGGCTTGGGCCAAAGAAAACTTGGGTATGCCGGATAGCTGGTATCAAACGCGCTACCAATTTGTTGATGAAAATGGCAAGCCCGCTTTCATGACCATTGCCGATGTGTTTACGCCCGGGATTATTGACGCGCAATACGATAAAGTCTCCAATTGCGTGGTTGCCGAACCACGCGCCAAATTACCCATGCTCAAATCTGTCCCGCTTAGCCTCATGAAAATAACCCCGATGTCACACTCTAAAGGTGCTGTGCTCAAAGGCGATACCATGACCTTGCCGCTGCAGGCGACTACAGACAAAAAATTGTTGTCCGCAGCACCCAGAGCACTCGGAGCCAAGCCTGGAAATGCCATTTTGATTATCGAAAATGTTGATATCGAAGGCGACCCCGAAGTCACTTACAACATCTATCTCAGTAGCAAGCGCGACCCCAAGAGAACGGTGTATATCGCTACGATTAATTACTTTGGCTTACTTGAGCCCATGGGCGAAGGGCATCGGCACGGCGCAGCCCAAGGTCCCAAAATTGGCACCCTCAGCTACGATGTGCATGAGGAATTGATGGAACTCGGCGTGGCCTCAATAGCTGATGTCGCGGTGAAATTCGTGCCGAGTAATTTCGTTACCGAAGCCGTGAAAAAACGCACCACCAAAGGCAGCGTCAAGATTGGCGTGATACGCTTAGAGCAATCGGCAGGTGCGGCGAACGATAAATGATGTAACGGCGCGGCTGTTTTTTCAAAACTAGAATAACTTGGGGAGGCCATCAAATTGAATCAAATTGCATTTTCCTCTAAAGCATCAACTAAACCGAGCCTAAAATTACTGTTGCTCGGCGGATTGTTGTTCTTATGCGCGTGTGCACCGATTCGTCTGCTTTCAGTTTACGACGCGCAAACAGACCAGAGTGTTACTGCTTTGCAAAAGAAGGTGGACGGTTTTTTAGTTGGGGTGATCGCGCAAGATGGCTTGCCTGAATGTGCTTATTCAAATTACAAGTCCAGCTATCAAGGGTTTGATGTAGATGCCACCTCAATCCGTGTGCGTGCTGCTGCGATTACCCAAAACGAGATTACGGTCGCACAGGTTGATGAGGTGAAAAGTATTATTAGCAATCTTCAAAAACTACATCGCTCGCAAGAAGCAGGCTATGTGGCGAAGCAAGTCAGTTCCCCCTGTGTGCCGGTCGAGGCACTTTCCATCGCCAGAGACAGAACCAATTCTGCATTCACAAAAATACTGGAATTGGAGTTGGCGAAGCGGCGCGGTGATAAATAATCGGAGACTAACATGGCACTTAAGGATATTGATTTGAATAAATTGGTCGGCGATATGACGGCTTCTTTTGCAACCACGCTTAAATCTGAGTGGCCGAGCGTGGCTCCCATCGCTGAGGCCGAGGCCAAAAAGTTGGTGCAGACCATGCTGACTGCTGAAACGCTACGCCTGAGTGGAAAAATTACCGTGGAAGGGGCACAGGCTTTGCTGGACATACAACACAGTTCTTCGCGCGTCGCTTTGCTGACCGTGCAGGGCTTGGGTTTGTTAGCGGTCGAGGGGGCGATCAACGCCGCGTTAGACACCGTTAAAACTACCGTCAACACTGCGATAGGGTTCGCGCTGATATAACAGGAGAAGCACAAATGAATACCGATCAACTCATCCTCATGGCCACATTTATTTTGTCACTGAGCATCGCTTCCGAGCGACTGGTGGAAATTATCAAGGGGTTTGTTCCGGCGTTAAACAAAGCCAGCGACGATCCGGCGGCAGAGGGCAGACGGCGTTCTTATTTGCAGATGCTCGCCGTCGTCTCCGGTATCGTCACCGCGTATCTGGCGCGTGATTTTATTCCACCGGGGATTGCCGACCCGACCAACAGCGTCGCCATCATCGGGCTGGGGCTGCTTGCCAGCGGTGGCTCAGGATTGTGGAATTCGGTGTTGACTTATCTGCTGCAAATTAAGGACCTCAAAAAAACCGAGGTGGACACGGCCAAGAAAAATCTGACGAGTGGATAAGCTGCTCGGTATGCGATGTGACATGAGGCATGACCCAATCGAAATTCGGCTGCCGAACGAGATAGCCTCAGAGATAGCCTCACGCGATTGACTTTCAATCTGGGAGATAACCATGCGAAAACTGAAGACCAACTTGGATGATACTTTTAGGGTGAAAGCCTATGCGGGCACGAATGGCGTGTTGCTGGCTTTTGATCTCGATGCAACCAAAAAAACCGGTCTGCTGGGCTTCGCTGTCCAACAGAAAAAAAGCACCCAGCCTTGGCAGTGGCTGCTGAACAGCCTGACGTTTCCGGGCAGGACGCATACCTTGCCGCAATGGAATGCCACGCCCAGCAATCTTGCGCCTATCCAAAAATTTCGCTGGGCCGATTACAGCGTGGCACCGGGTACGACGTGCAAATACCGGGTGCATCCGGTTTATGGCACGGCGCAACAACCTGTTCTGTCCGATCCAATTGAGCTTGAAGTCAAAACGGATGACGGCAGACCCGCAGATCATCTTGTAATGTTTAACCGTGCAGTCGCGGCCAGCCAAGCTTTTGGGCGTAAATTTCCGGAGATGGATGCATTGCTCGATGCGAACAAAAACCTGCCGATAGAGCGTTGGCCAGACGCGCCGCGCAAATGGCTGGAGAACGGGTTGCTGGATCGCATCCTCGGCTTTATCGCTCGCGCCAAAGACGAAAAATGGTCGTTGGACGTGGCGATTTATGAGTATGAGCTCAAGGCTATCGTCGATGCGGTGAACGCGGCGCATCAGCGCGGGGTGAATGTCCGTGTCATCTATCACAGCAAGACAGGCGACCATCAGACCGCGCAGAACCAAGCCAGCCTGAGGAAAATACCGGCTTCCAAAAAACGGGGCCGGGTCACGTCAAAAATCTTCCATAACAAATTTATGGTGCTGGGCAAAATCAATGCAGCGGGCGAGAGGACACCGCAGGCGGTGCTGTGCGGCAGTACCAATTTCACCGAGAATGGGGTGTATCGGCAGGCCAATGTGATTCACGTGGCCAACGATGCAGGGCTTGCGGCACGTTACTTAGATATGTTCTACGTGCTTTGGAACGATCCCGCAGACGTTGGTATCGCACGTCAGTGGATTAACAACAACAATGCTATGGATCCCGGCGCGGAACTCTTTGCAGGCTTTTCGCCGCGTAGCGGCAAGACCGATCTGGCCGAATTCATCAACATTATTAACGCCGCCGACAAAGACCTGTTGTTCGCCACCGCATTCGCGCTCCCGGAGGATATTCTCAACGCACTGCTGGGAAGCGATAACGACACTGTGCTGCGCTTTGGCATACAGAATACGGCAAGCCGCATCACCGGATTTCACGCTGATCGGACGGCTGAATTTGCTGCCACCGCACTGTTGACCAAGGGATTGGAAGGCTGGGTAAAGGAAGGGCTTAAAGGCCAGAGAGGCAATCTGCTGGTGCATACCAAAGTAATCGTTGCCAACTTTACCAGCGATGCGCCGGTGATTATCAGCGGCAGCCACAATCTGAGTGCCGCCGCCAGCAACGGCAACGACGAAAACTATCTGGTGATACGCGGCGATACCGACCTGGCCGACCGCTATGGCCTAGAGGTGCTGCGTTTTTATGAGCACTACCGTTTCCGCTATTACGCCAAACTGCTCGCGCTCAAACAAGCCCGCCCGCTGGAGATGGATGATCGTTGGGCGGACGACTACTACGCGCCCGGACATATTAAAAAATCGGCGCGGTTGCGCTTCGCGGGAAGATAGTTGGAAAGCGGCAGTGGGCAGAGATATGGAGGGTTAATTTGTAATGGAATTGCTTTGCATGCCATCTCGTATTCTGGCAGGGTTGAGATATTCGTAAATAAGGAGAAACCGCCATGCTTTACCGATTTGTTTACCGGTTTATTTGTCCGCTGTTTCGATTTTTGAAACGGTATACACGGCTGCTTTCTCTGATCCCGCTGCTTATTGCCATTTTCGTGATCGGCCCGATCATTTACGCAAAGATTTATCAGCATTGGGATGAGGATGAGGATCGCGGTGCCATCGCTATTTCGGATGGCGCGTATGGCGAAAGCTATTTGATTCCGCGCTATCTGGATCAAGGATGGGAGGAAGAGGACAGCCTTTGGTTCTACAACACCACGCAGGGGTCGGGCTTGCTGCCTTATGATTTTTTTCTGGTGTTGGAGCAGGCAGGCACGGAGGAGCTGTTGCGCTCGCCCAAAAATATAGACCGCTTTCGCTACCTGCCGCAGAAAAAAACTTTATTCAATCACGACGGCTTGCCGGTGGGCTTCGTGAAAGAGACCTATCAGGGCAAGGATTACGTCGGCTACACCTGCGCCGCCTGCCATACCGGACAGGTCAACTACCAGGGTGCCGCGTTACGTATAGACGGCGGTCCCGCCATGGCGGACATGGTCGGATTTTTGACCGCATTGCAAAAGGCAATGGAGGCCGCGCAGAGCGGCGAAAAAAACATAAAATTCATCGCTGCCGTCAAGGCACTGAAAAACAATTATGGTGGCGAAAACGCCGACAAGAACATCACCGATGATTTGAAAAAATGGACAAATGCGCTTGATCTTTATAACACCGTCAACCACAGCAATGTCGAATACGGTCACGCGCGGCTGGATGCCTTTGGCCGGATTTATAACCGGGTCATTCAACATACGATCAGCGTCGATCAGGTCGCCGATGAGATGGCATTGATCGTTGTCCCATCGGGCGGTGGTGGGAGGCGTTTGCTGTCGCAAGACCAGATCAAAAACGTGTTGCAAGGTATCGGCAAGCGCATCGTACTCAATGACGAAGATTTTTCTCTGATAGTTAAACGGCTTCAATCAACGGATCCGGGATTTCCGGGGCTGGGGTTAAAAGACCTGCTTTACGTTAGAGATAAAATCTTCGATGCGCCCAATGCGCCAGTGAGTTATCCGTTTCTGTGGGACATCGCGCAATCAGACTACGTGCAATGGAACGGGCTTGCGAGCAACGCTGGCATCGGCCCCCTAGGGCGCAATACCGGCGAGGTGATCGGCGTTTTTGGTATTTTAGATTGGGGTAAGGATACTTCTTGGCTGGGGCTTTATCCCAAGCTCGCCAATTTCAGTTTGTCCGCGATTATCAGCGGCCAGGAAAACAAGAGAGATGTTATAGATTTCAAATCGTCCATCGACCTGTTCAACCTGCAAAGACTCGAAAGCCATTTGCGCAGCCTCAAATCGCCGCAATGGCCGTTTTGCAAGAACGACAAGGGTGAGCATTATCTCCCCCCGACCACTGGCAAGGAGGCGATCTCACCGGAACGAGAGGGCTATTGTTCGGGCAATGACAAAAGATTCAACGAGGCCATGAAGGGACGCGGCGAGCTTCTTTATAACAAACATTGTCTGTCATGCCATACGGTTGTTGATCGAGGGGCTTGGGACCGCGTGGTGGTCGGCAAGATGCTCGCTATCGACAAGGCGGGCACGGATCGGGCGATGGCCGAGAACAGCTTGAACACGGGCAAATCAGGTAATTTTAAGGATACCTATCAGGCTGTTGATGTCGGCAGTGTGGTCATCCAAGAAGAGGCGCCGGTGGTGCAAATCCTCACCGCCGCGACGCGGGGAGTCGTGGCAACAGAGGATGCCGACAAGTGGTTCCCTAGGCGCTGGATCGAATGGGTCTATGCCTTGGTGATGACCTTCACCGACAACACCATAAAACCGAGCGTCAAGAGCGGCGACTACGATCCCGATACGACTTCCAAGCCCTACGCCAGCTTGCTCTCGTACAAGGCGCGCTCATTGAATGGCATCTGGGCGACTGCGCCCTATTTGCATAATGGCTCGGTGCCCACGCTGGATGATTTGTTGCTGCCCGCCGACAAGCGCCCGGCCGAGTTCAGGGTCGGTCGCCGCGAGTTTGATCCGAATAAAGTTGGCTTCAAGAGCGACGGCGAGCAGGGTTCTAAATTTAATACAACCGTGCAGCGCGGCAATCACAACACGGGGCACGAGTATCGCATCGTCTTTACGGACGAGCAGAGGCGTGACTTGATCGAGTATCTGAAATCTCTTTAGACAGCCAGGAGAAACGCCATGGATTACCTCGACGAATACGACCGCGCAGCAGAGGGCGAAAAATATCCGTTGGTACAGAAATGGATGAAAACCGAACCATTGCCTTTCTTCAAACAATTGCGTGAACAACGCCCTATCCTAGTGACCCCCGTATGCACCTTGGTCACTTTGTTTGGCGACGTGACCGACCTGCTGCAAATGCCCAAGGTGTTCACCGTCGCTCTCTACAAACCCAAGATGGGTGTGACCGCGACCGAGGCCGGCTATTTGATGGCGCATGACGACGACGCGCTGCATTACCGCGAAAAATCGTTGATGCAGGGTATGCTCAACCGCGACGATTTGCCGCGCGTGAGAAAGCTGATCGCTGATGCTGCACGAAAAATTCTCGACGATGCGGGCGGGTCGATAGAAATCGTCAACCAGTATTGCCGCAGGGTGCCGGCGCATCTGGTGCAGGATTATTTCGGCCTCGACGGTGTGGATAAAGGCGATCTGATCGAATGGTCGTACTGGAACCAATACGACGCATTTCACAACCAGCCGTTCGATTTGAATTCTGAAGCGCAGTATCGCTACATCATCAAAAAACATGATGAAGTTTCCGAAAAGCTGGGGTGCTACATGGCGGTACTGATGGGGCGCAAGCTGATCGCGGTCAAAATCGGGGCTGTCATCGATAAACTGCTCGTGCCGTTCAGGTGGCTGTCCGCGCTGGTCTGCAAGCTGCTGCGCTGCAAACCTGCCGCAGGGCCAACGCAAGACGATATGGTCAAACGCATGTTGCGCTCCGCTTTCGCCAAGGAAGTGGATTTTCCCCTGCTGCGCGTGGGGGTCAACGCGGGCGGGCTGCTGATCGGCGCGATCGAGACCACCGAGCAGGCGGTCGCGCAGGTCATCGAATATTTTTTGGCGCGCCGCCCGGATTTGCTGCATGAAGCCCAGCGTAAAGCCGAAATGGATGACCCGGCGGATTTTGATGCCATGGTCTGGGAGGCCCTGCGCTTTGTGCCGATCAGCCCATTTTTGTTTCGCCGGACCTCGGCGGATTACGTCGCGGCCAAAGGCACCTCGCGAGAAACCCTGATCCCCGCCGACACCAATGTTTTATTGGTCACGCAATCGGCGATGTTCGACCCTTACGCCTATAACAACCCCGACGAATTCGACCCCGGACGCAACTGGTATCACCATTTCAATTTCGGCTTCGGCTCGCACGAATGTCTCGGCAAATATGTCGGCATGGTGATGATTCCGGAGATGGTGCGCCAGGTGATGCTCAGACCCGGCATTGTCGGCGCGGGGCGGATCAGTTACCTAAACGGCGCGCTCTACGGGGACGGCCCGGATGCCCGCAAGGAAGGGCCTTTTCCGGAGCAATATCATCTCGCATGGGAAAAAAGCGGCGGCTGAAACCTACCTGACATTACACTATTCTGAGGAGAGACACCATGAGCGGTTTGCGCGCACCAGGGCTAGGTCCCATCGTCGGTCATACCACCGACACCAGTTCGCGGATTTGGATCAGGGCCGGTGATCCAGGCGACGAAAACGCCACGCTGGATGCCGACCGCCGCACGCTGGCGATTATCGCGGTTGTTTCCGAAAACGGACAACCCCTTCCCGAGCACAAAATCGGCGTGCATTATTTCCGGTTGCGGCGCGAGTTTGATCGCACCGGGACCTTCACGCTGGGCGAAGACACCGGCATCAAAGAAAGCAAAGTCTCATACAAACTCAAGCCGGATACTTTGTACGGGGTGCGTGTCGGTACGCTGACCCTCGACGACCCGTTCAAAAACGATGCCAATATCAAGAGCGTGGATCTGGCCGATGTCCTGCCGGACCCCGCTGTCTGGCGCAAGCCGCTACTCGACCTCGACGAGAGATTTTCTGCAGCGGAGTTCCGCACTTTTCCTGCTGCGGATGCCGGGAAACGTGACGTTAAAGTGAGTTTTTTGCTGGGTTCATGCCGCTATCCGGGCCTGTTATGGAAAGCGAAGCTCGCCGACAAAATCTTCGGCCCGGTGCGCGCGGAGGCGGAGGTTGCACGAGAGGGCGGGAGACCGAGTTTTGTGCTCATGGTCGGCGATCAAATTTACGCCGACAAATTAAACCGACATATCCCCATCGGCCTCGCGGATACCTACGCTGAATTTCAGGAGCGCTACCTGACGGCGTTCGGCTCCGGCAACATGCGTAAACTGCTGCGCTCGCTGCCCACTTACATGATCCTCGACGACCATGAGATCGAAGATAACTGGCATCAGGATAGGCTGCGAGATAGCGCGCTGGCACGGCTTTTTAACCTCGCCATCGGTGCCTACATGAGCTACCAATGGAACCATGGGCCGAGGAGTTTCGGACAGCGGCTGTTTTATAACTTCGCGTGCGGCGGCCTACCGTTCTTCGTGCTGGACACCCGCACCCAGCGTTACATGGACGACATCGCGGATTCTCTCGCGGACAACCATATGCTCGGTCGCCCGTCGCTGGCCGACGAGGAGCCGAACCAACTGGATTATTTGCTGAAATGGCTCAAAGATGCCCAGCGCACCCTCGGCAACACGCCGAAATTCATCGCCTCCTCCAGCGTCTTTGTGCCCAATCCCATGGATGCCCGCGCGGACGCTTCGCTCGCCCACAAACAGAACAGCGATTCTTGGCCGGCGTTTCCGGAAACCCGCCGTGTCATACTGCAAACTATCGTGGATCACTCCATACAGAACGTCGTGTTTTTGTCGGGGGACATCCATTGCTCCAACATCGCCCAACTCAGTTTTTCGGGAACACCCAAAGCCAAAAAACTGAAAGCACTTTCGATCACCTCGTCGGCTTTCTACTGGCCGTTCCCGTTCGCCGACGGCTCGCCGTCAGACTATGTTCACGACTCCGCCGCCGCCGGGCAGGAAGATACTTTCATCATCAGCGAGAAGCCGCGTTTGGCCATGGATTACACCGCATGGAATTTCACCCAAGTGGATAATTTCTGCCGCGTTGACGTGGACCGCAACAACGCCACGCTGACGGTGCGCGTCTTCGATGACGAAGGCAAACAGGCGATAAAGTTGCGCAACGACGGCACCCCGGTGTTGCTGGAACACAAATTTGAACTTGAAAAATGGTGAGGGTATTCAGGTTATTACGCTAGCGTAGCGCGGCACTCAGTTTGGAACTTAAGGGCACCTCTATAAATTCAAAGTTCTAAGCAAAACGAGGCGCGAGCAAAAAATGTTGACGCAGCATATGTATGATATGTAAGGAAACATTTTTTGTGAGCAACGAAGTGTTGCGACGAAATTTGGATTTATAGAGGTGCCCTTAACTTGTTCTGAGGGAGCAGCTTTAGTCGAGATACCGAATGTAATCGCTGCCAACCTATCGCGGCTAAAGCCGCCCCCACGAATACTTTGCCTGTTTTCTTATTAGAATTACCCGCGAAATACGGTCATGCCGGGGCTGTGATTATGTTGGCAGCGCAGGCTGCGGTAGGTAGTCATACCAAGCTTTATCCAATCGCCTGCCCGACAATTTGTTGGCCAATTTCACGTAGAGCTGGCTTCCCCAATCGTAATGCCAGAAGACGAAGGGATCATTGATAAAGCCAGTCTGGTGCATGGCCCAATGTAGTTGGCGGCGGTTGATTAAACCGGGGTCATCGGCAACGACTTTGCCTTCATTCAACAATCCTTCGTAGTAGGCACTGTCGCTCATTTCTGTGATTTCTTCGAAGTTGCCGCCCATATCAATGATGTTTTGGGAAAGCAAGCAACGCAGGGTGACATCTACCGCAGCCCCATTGGCGTGAGCCGACCAGGTATTGGGATCGTCTGGCGAGAAATTGCTGGGATCGACGATGTAGTCCTTGCAATAATTCGCCCAGTCTTCATGGTTGCCCGCAGGCATAAGTTGCCGTGCTTGGGCGTAATAAAAATCCCACAGACCGCGCTGGCATTCGACCGAGCGGTAACCGTCCAGCACAAAAACTTCCCGGTTATAAGGCAGCAACAATTGATTCACCTGCACCAGCATTTCAGCGATGGTTTTGCGTACCCACACATCGGGACGGCTACCGGGGACGGCTCGAAAAAAAGGCGGGTTGTGCCCGTCCGTGCGGGCATAGTAGCTCTGCGCGGTGACCGGGTAATCAGACAGCAGAACCAGTTCTTCGTGATGCAACGGGTGCTCGTAGTCGATTTCAATCTGCCCAAGATCGCCCGCATAGTCTGCTTGTCTGATGATAGGAATACGGTAATTTGCTTGCATAGTAAAATTGGAGCCTATAGGGCATCTCTATAAATTCGAAGTTCTAAGCAAAACGAGGCGCGAGCAAAAAATGTTGACGCAGCATATGTTTGATATGTAAGGAAACATTTTTTGTGAGCAACGAAGTGTTGCGACGAAATTTGGATTTATAGAGGTGCCCTTTATGTTTTTGTCCGAATTAGTCTGCTGACAAAACATCTCTATAAAGCCAAGTGACACCCACGCCCTCAGTCCGCACCTGTCGCATGATTGGAAAATCAAAAAGAAAGCGTGTGCGTTCTTTGCGCTCATCGCTTAAACCATGCCAATACATCAGACACCCCAACAATGTGGGCTTCGGCCCTAGCGGCACCAAATCTATGATGTCCTCGTCCGTAGTTAATTTCTGCAAAAGATCGGCAACGCCGGGCGTTTCCCCATTTTGGGCGGGCAATTTCGGATCCACTGTGTGGACATGCTTAATTTTGTCAAGCTCATGGTAAATCGGGCCGAGAGAAAGTCGTGCCTGCTCTTCGCCACCGCCCACATAGGCCGGGGTACCCAGAATGACGTGAACTTCCTCGGTAGGCCATTGGTAGTGTTCGATGAATTTGTTGGGCCGATGACGATCAAACCCCAGAACAATAATGTGTTTTCTGCTCCCTGCGCTTTGCTCATGCGCAAATGATCTGTACCCATGAGGCTGTTTGATTGATCGTGTGACCAATGGTGGAATATCGTCCGGTTTATCAACTTGCGGGTATTTTATTGGGGTGGTGTATAGGTAGCTGATACCGACACAAGCCGCCTTAATTGCTGCGGCGTGCAATTGGAAAATGCTGCTGCCGCTGAGCGTAGTCAGATCCAAAAGCAGGTGTTTGCCAGCCCATTTTCTGTGTAACCAGTCTGCAAGTTGGTACCAGGCCAACAACTCTGATGTTTTATCGGGCGCACTGATTAGAAATCTATCCTTGGCATCGGCAACCACGTCAATCGTTGGCACTCCAATGCGTATGTTGAAGACAGGGATTCCAAGTTGCGCGGCTGCATCCAGTAAAAGCGATTCGCGTGGCTCGACAAAATTCAATGTGTTATCGGGCGACAACTCAGCACCCCGCACCACTGCGTGTATATCGGCAAGCTGCGTCCGCAACAATGCGCTGCCGACCTCATCGGGTGATATTTCAATCAGTTTCATCGTCGAACAGCCCGGGCATAGACCCCTCCTGCTCCAGTTCGGCTGTCTGTGCTTGAGAGAATTTTTTCTCGTAACGTGCGAATAACTTTTTAAATTCTTCTCGATCACCATCGAATAGCATCGCAAGGTCGACCGAGGTCAGATCCTCCAGCTTTTTCTTGCGTCGAGGTGAAATTTGGAAGTAAGGCGCGAAGCAGGGGTGCAATGTCCAATCATCGAGGCGGTCATCTCTCAAGTCTTTTTGTTTGTTACCGAGCCGCCTCAGCAATACATTCTCCATGCGGCATTCGCGCAGCCAGTCATCCAAATCTTTCACCTGAGCCGTGTCGTAGTCGGCGATGGTGAAGTGATTTATTTCAAATTGGCTTTGCCGCGGGCTCCGATGAGCCTCCTGAAACACATTGCCTAGACGCTTGACCAGATTCAACATTTGTTCTGCGTAACGCGGCTTGCCCCTCAGGTCATCAATGTAAAACTGTGCGCGCGAGCGGATTGCACGATCCTGAATCTCGACAGAAATTGGCAAAGTTAATGCCGCACTATCGCCATGCCCCGTTACGATCCATTCCTCAACGATCGCGCGGCAGTACTCCAGAAAATAGCGAAGATTTTTGCCGGACAGCAGCAGTATCTGGGCAAGCCCGGCATAGAGTTTGTCTCGCCCATAGAGGCTGAGCAACCAGAACAGGGCGGCTTGGTGGTAATTGTGATACCAATTTTTTGCCTGCTCGTTCCATTGTTCGAAGCTGGCAACAACCTGCTCTGCGGGCTTGCCTTGGTTCAGCATGATAACGGCCACGACACGGCGCAGTATGGATGATTCTTTTTCCATCCACGCTAAGAATTGTGGTGACAATTTTGGATGCAGCTTTAGCAAAGCCTCCTGCAGGGGATCGCCCTGCCGCTTACTAATTGACAACAAACGCTGCGCTTCTTCTTCCGGCGTAATACTGGCGAATAACTGAGTCAAATCTCTTTTGCTGTCCGCCAGTCGGAATGATCCGATGTACGCAGCCAAATTAAGCTGGCGATTCGCAACTGAAATAGCGTGATGCTTAAATATGTCATCTGGCAAGCCTTCATCCAGCGACATGGTTCGAAAATCATGTGTCTCCTGAATGATTTGAACTTCACTTGCAATGGTAGCGCGTGTTCTCAAGCCTTCGTGGCGCAGAAGGTAGCGGTAGGTGACACGGTCGCTTTGCTTGATTTGTTTAATCCGCGAGTTCAGGACGCGTTGCTGATATTCCTCGAAATGCTCGACTTCATCTACCATCACGGCGAAATAGCGCTCGCCAAAGGGCGCATTGGGAGCAGCCAGCAATCCCTCAACCAAGAGCTTCATCAGTATATTTCCCTGAAGCCGGAAGGGTGGCTTTACCTCCTCAGGGTTATTCAGGTAGCGGCGAATTTTCGAGAAGTGTCCCTCGAGATAGGTTTGAAACTCTCTAAAGTTAGCCGGAACGGGCGCGTCATCTGCCGTGCCAAACTCGGATAAAAATTGGCGATACAAGGCCAGCTCATCACACCAGGCGGCAATCCCACCAAAAGCGTCCAGTGCCAACAACGCTTTACGCACCACCAAAATATCCAGAAAGTTGGCGAAAAGCTGATTGTAGGTTTTTCGAAGCTTCTCGTCGCGCGTGTTGAAACTGTTTAAAAGGTCAATATCAAAGCGAAGATACAGTCCAACGACTTGAGGTAAATCATTGGGGCTGGGAGCTTGGTTTAAGCCTGCCAGGGCTGTTTGCCAATCATGGTGCTTGGCCAGCATGGTCTTGCCAGTGCCGCGATTGCCGTAAATCATCAGCGGCATAAATTCCGCGAGTGCGCGTGTAATCGCTTGCCCTGGATCCACATAAACACGCAGCAATTCTCGACTCTCGGCGTAATCAGTACGCAGCACGCTAAAGGGGTTGCCCAAGCGGATGGGTTCGGTGTGCGTTACTTTTGGAGGCTTGTCGAATGCGGATACGAGCTTGCGAATTTCTGCGACATACGCGTTCTTATCACTATCGTTCTGCAATCCCAACATCTCTTCGGCATAGACCAAGCGGGATTGATACGGCAGATCGAATTCGAAATCCGGTAACTCCTTGGCGAGGGGTCGAATACTACTTAACCAATCCCCATAGGGGCCATCGTCCGGTTTTGGGCTGCCCACTAAAATGATGCGTTGTGGCTGGCGATTTTTTGGATATTGATGTAATAGTTTCCAGAGGTCTTCTGTACCCAAAATATTCTGCCGATTGTAGCCGCTGACCATGACCAACACGTCAGCCAACTCGGTCGCGACGACGTAAAATGCATCTGAATCTCCGGTGCGTGCGTCCAGCAGCACGTCATCAAATCCCAATCTTTCGACTTCGCTACGCAGGTGGCGTAGCAGACCAAATCCTCCCGATTTGGTCAGTGCTTCATTCCATGAAAATCCTTCAAACTGGGCACGATAAGTCGCTAACTTGGCCAGTGCCCCCGCAGCCAGTAAATACACCTCGCCGGGCAGGGGCTTATTGAAATGATCCCGAGTCGAAGCACTTAGCTCGATAAAGCTGCGTAAATCTGGGAGCCCCTGCGCTGCCGCTTTTTCATAAGCCGTAACGAAGTCGAGAAAACCACGTTGTGGCCCCTGTCCTCCTGTAAATTGCGTGTGGAACAAACTCGTGCATTGTTGACCGGGCGCCTCAAGATCGAAGTCAACGATCAAGACTTTGCGTTTTTTTCGCGCCAGTTCCACCGCGCAATGCGCCAGTGCCATGCTCCGGCCTACCCCGCCTTTGTAGGAGTAAAAGCCAATGAAACGCGGTGTTGTGGGTTTGGTCACGATTAAGTTGCCAACAATGAGTTTTGAGGAATGTGCGAACGAGAATCGCTAAACCGGTAATTGTACAAGTTTGGTGTTCGTAGAAGCTCGACACAATTGTGGCTTCTTACCGCTGATACTTCAGCCAAGTCTTCTCTTGCACTTGCCACGATTTCGAGACTGGTATTGAACTCGTCTATCACCATTTTATCGAGTTTCTCACGCAAGGTGAGATGCGCTGCATCGAGATCGCGGATGGTCTTTATTGCGTGACGCATCAATTCGGCCCGTAAATTTTCCTTTTTATCTGTGGCCAGCCATGCCCAACGCAGTGCCCGCTTGGCAAGGTGGGATTGATAATCTGTATTGGGGGTAGCAACCGTTTGCCAAAGTTCATACCAGTCATTTTCGTTCATGGATTGTGGATCACGCAGCATCACTTCCCAACAAGCCAACACCCACTCGGCACGCCAAGGTTCTTTTTGTTCTGTGGCAAGTTGGTATGCCCCCTTAAGGAGTGTCCTGCGGGAGTCGGTGGAGACCTGCTCTGGCCAAGCCACCGCAAGTTGGTATATCGCTATAAAAGCCCGTGCTTGAGGCGCAGACGCGGGTGGATCGTTGAGGGGAATCAATAACTTCCACTTGTCTCGGCTTGACGGGAACCAAGGTTCATCCGTAGTGGCAATCGCGCAAGCGAACTCGCAAACGGCCTGCACGACACTCCATTTTTGATCTTGTAACGCCGAACGCCAAGTATTTAAAAGCGCGGCATCTAATGCAGCAAGCTGCTCGTAGTGTATACGCCAGGTTAAGAAATTCGATAACAATACTGCCCATACAGGTTCATCGTGTAGCCGATTAATTGCTGGACCCACATTGCCTTCGAGACGACCGCTGACAAAATTAATAATTTCTTCAGAAGACATGGATGCGGCTTTGGTTTTGTTGGTCAAGATGCTGTCCTCGCGTTGTGGATTTCTGCGGCTACAGCTCTCCAGTATTTGTCAGGCAAATTGTAATGATTCTGCTCTGCCTCCGGATGAACCAAACTCACGCTGTCTATATATTTTTCGGCATCAATTTTTTCCAGAGGCACGATCCACTCTTTGCACTTTAATTCTCCATCTTCAAGTGAACGCGTTAAGCCATGCAATGCTTCTTTGGGACACACGGCAAAATAGAAGTTCGGATATCCATGCCGCCAATCCGGCTTGTACAACTCTACTTCTTGCGGAAGACGGTAGGTGACGCGCAGTACGCTGCCGCTTGCGCTGTTGCCCGGCACAATACCGAAATGCCAAAGCCCGAGCGCCGCAACCAATTCGTGCAAGTGATCGGAATCAAACGGGTATCGCTGATTCAATTCATCATGAGCCGCCAACCACAGGGCGGGTTTGGCTTTGGCTTGCCATTGTGAGTGCAGCTCTTGGACTACCCTCTTCAATGCTTCAGGGTTAGCGGCCTGCAAAAGACCTTGTTTAATATCCTCTCGCAGATAATGTACGCGACAATGCGTCGTAACAAGTTTTTCAGCATCTGTGCCTAATGCTGTCATGTCGCTCCAGAATTCCTCAGCGCACTTCTCTTTGCTCTCTTTCGGTTGCAATGCTGTCCAAGTTTGAACCTTTGTCTGCGACTGCTGCCAGTTATGGTGGCGACATGCACGGTGCAAGACGGTCTCATCGGTGGTCGTCGCCTCAACAACATTGTATGCCGTGGCATCTTCGGTGTGATCTGGTGGGTCGTTTGCCCAAGGTGGTAGGGTCATGGCGCACCTCGCAGCCAGATCGGGTGTTCGAGCAGATCGCGTTTGCTGAGAACCGCAGCACCTACCCCGTGCATCCTAGAGTGCCGCCACTGCATCCCAGCCTTGCTGAACAAGCTAAGTCGAACAGCTTCACGCATTTCGCGTGGCACCCGTAATCGGTACACACAATCACTGAAAGGGATAGAACCACTCTTCACGTACAATACTTGCGTATGGCAAGCTCGCCCCACGCGGCCAAGAAGAAAGTCACCAGCATGAGCAAGGGGCAACTTGAAGCTGTTTTGCGATAGTTCTCCAAACGCCCTTTGCTGACCACTCGTTTTAAAATCTGTCGTATGAAAATAAGCGTGGCGACCTGCCTGTAATTCCTGAACCGGCAAGCCTCTGGAAAGAATTGCGCCTATCTTGCCTAAAGTGAGTCCCGCAGTTTGTTGCTTTCTTTCCAAGTGAAAAGCTGCATCAAGACGCATGATCGCATCCTTCCGGCCTACTATTGCTTTGCCACGGTGAAAACCATCAAAGTCCAACTCCAGCAGGGTTGTTCGTTGCCCGGCTGACGGTGATAGTTTGCGAGCAATCAAAGCGTAGGCTTTCGCTTGGGTGCCCCCGAATGCAAAAGTAGGGAAGCCGATTACCTTTTCAACGGTTAAACAATTCATCAGCCACTCTCGAAAAGGCTCGAACTTGTGGCCGGTCATAAAAGATGAAGGCAGGAACATTCCCAATTCGCCACCCTGTTTGAGCATACGCAAGTTGTGTGCAAGAAAAGCAACTTCTGCTCGCTGGCGCAGGAGTAGCGGCCAATCCGTCGGCATCTCAGCCTCACGGAGTAGCGCGGGACTGGTCTCTGATTCCGTTGCTCGAAATGGGGGATTGCAAAGAACCAGATCAGCGGTTTCTACAAGCCGTCGCACCGCCGCCGGTATTTTGAGTTTCAGGAGGTTGGCGAGCAGATGGGTGCTATCCGGCATTACGCCGCGCAAGTATGAACGGCTCTTGGAATTTATTTCCAACGTCGTGACATGTGCATTTTGATAACGGTATTTCGCTGCAAGAGCTAGACTACCTTGCCCAGCAGCGACATCAAGCACCTGATGTGGCGAAGCCGATGTCAACTCAAAAATGAGTGCGCTGTTAAAGGGGGGGGTCGTGAAGTGTTGACAGAGCTGATCCACGACGCGCCTCGGATTTGGTCAGTACGATTGAAATGAAAACGAAGAACCCCGCTTTTCCCTAATGGCTAGCGGTTCATTTTTGAGCCGGGTTTTTGTTTTGCGGCTGGTTGAGATGATTTCGCGCTTAAGCTGGCAGCAGGCACTACGTCCACCGCTTCCCCAGAACCGTGTGCGGCAGTCACCAGAAAACTGAAATCCCCGCCCAGTGCGGTTTGTGCCACACCGTGACATCCCTGACATCCGCCCCGATTGATATTTGCCGTAGGCACGGGCTGATACAGCGTTAACGGCGCGGTGGTCAAATTGTTTGCATTGCTTGCAGGCTGTTCCGTGGTTTGTACGCAACCCGCCCCTTGTTGATTGCTATGCACGAAGGGGGTGTATTGGCGGAAATTACAGAAGTTTGTACGGCCGGCACCGGAGATATTTCCTCTGAATAATTGTATCCCCGGCTGGCTGCTTTCAACCACGATATTGGCCAGGTAAAAATTGGGTGCGGTTTCATCGCTGGTGGGCACGGTTTGGACCCCTTTCAAACGGTAGTTGGCCCACACCGAATTTGGGCTAAGTGCCTTGATTAGGCCGTAAACCTGATTGTTGACCGAGTCGGTTTCGCTGGTAATGGTTTTGGGTTGCACCACCGTAATATAACCCTGGTTGAGCGGCCCTGCGGCTGGCAGGGTGTAGCTGGCGACAGCATTGCTGGCGGGCGGCAGCCCCGGCTGGTTGGCAGTGTAAGCGCCGAGCGGCGTGGCGACTTTCGGGTCGTTGGGGCCGTATTGCAGTGTTTGCGAGGTCAGTTGATAGGCGGGGTCGATGATCGTGCCGCTAGCATTGCGCGTCACCGCATCGACATGCTCGAACGTGGTAAAAATGAATTGCGGATAATTTGGCGTTTTCTGGATAACATGCAACGCAATTAACGCAAATTTGTCGGTCTTGACCGTGGGAACATTGCCTTCAGTCCCCACGTAATAAGTAGCCATCGCCTGATGATACTTGTTGGGGTCACTATTTTTGATATCGGACACCCTGCGCCACGCGGCTTTGACTTCGATCACGCCATCTGGAAATTTCCAGCTGCTCTGCGACGACGGCGCTTGCCGATTATAGGCAAATTGCGCTTCGGTCGAGTTGACCTTTGCCATGAACAGCACCGGGAAATCCGGCGCGTTGGAGAGGCGGTAGTATAAAAAATTTTGACCGATTTCGTTGTTCTCGTCGAGGTTCACGTACTGGCCATTGCTGACGGTAAAGCCGCTGCCTGCGCTGCCGGTCGGCTGAAAACGATAAACCGGGGGTTTGCCAATTGCCAGCGGGGGAACGTTCCCGGCAGTGTAATAGGGGTAGGATTCCGTCCGGTGATAAAAACTTTCAAACACGGTCGGGTTGGGGAGTAAGGGTTTGCTTCCCGTCGTGATAAAACTTTGCGTGGGTATTTCTCGGGTGCTTCCGTCTTTCAAAGTCGCGCTGGTCAAATTATTGGCTGCAATAAATAAACGCCACGCATAATTTGCCTTCTGTATTTCAGTGGCACCGATCACCAGATCACCGGGAAACGAATAGTTGGCACTCATCAATTCAGCGGAAGTGATCGAGGTGCCCGCATCTACAGTCGCTTGTGCCCCGGCGGCAAAAAATAAACTGGCAGCAGTGAAGGCGATGGTTGTTTTTCTTAAATAATGGCTCGGTAACATGGTGTGCTTCCCCTTATCAAAACGAGTAACGCTTGCTATAGGCCAACGCCGCTATTGTGTTACGCCCGTTTCACATGATGAGGGGACGTGGCATCACTCATCAACTTATTCCAAGTCGCAATCAAGTTGACGCTGCGTTGTCGGCTCTTGCCGTGCTACGCGCACTGTCTGCGAGCCACCGCTTTATCTCAACTTAATGGCGACTTGAAATTACTGCGAAATGGTAATTTGCAGGTTTAAGCCGATTCAGCTACTTTGGCCGTTTCGGGATTCCAATCTGTGGTTTTAGGAATGCTGCCCGCCGCCACTGGTTCTTCAATGGCAACGGTGAAACTCTCCTCCAGTGGGGCATTCCAGATTTTAGCGGATAAGCTTACTTTGAATAGTTCGAAGATGCGTTTATCTTCCTCAGTCACGGTATCAAACATGCGCTCGGTCAGTTCGTAAAACGATTTCGGCACAAAATCGTCGCGCAAAGTCACGTGCGCGGTTTTGTCGCCGTCGCACACCCACCATTCGAATTTCATCTGCGCGTTGCACATACCGACGCAATTTGGGTTTTCCAGAACCTTGAGCTTGTCGTTATCGCGGCAGCCAGTGACGTAATCCAATGCATCCAGCACCCCCGGCCCAGGGTGGCCGCTGACGACATACAAATTGCCGCGTTTCCACAAGGTTTCAGGGGACAGCGCAATCGCCGCCACTTGCATGGCGCGGTAGCCCACAGCAGCCCCCCACCATAACGTGCCACCATGGGCAGTGACCGCGCCGCCGTAGTCTAATTCCACCACTTTGTCGTCTGCGGCAATGCGGGTTTGTGTGCCTTGTACGGGGGCAAAATCGGTAATCGAAATGCGTGCTGTCATGCTTTCCTCCTTGAGGGCATGTTGAAAAAAACTAACATAGATTGTATCAAAACAAATTCGTTTGGCAAGTCAACAAATCCGCGGTAACTGCTCGCCGATCAGCATATCCACAATGCGCCTGCCGCCGAACGTGGTTTGCATGGTGACGCGGCCGGCGCGGCCGTTATCTAGCACCGCGCCTATCTGTGCCGATTCGCTGCCGAACGGGTGCTGTCGCATCGCGGACAGCGCGGCTTGGGCCTCCTCTTTTGGCACCACCACCACCAGTTTTCCTTCGTTTGCGAGGTACAGCGGATCCAGCCCGAGTATTTCGCAAAAGCCTTTCACTTCGCGGCGAATCGGGGTTTGGTCTTCGATGATTTCGATGCCGACTTGGGAGGCTTCTGCAATTTCGTTGAGCACCGCCGCGATGCCGCCGCGCGTGGCATCGCGCATAAAGCGGGTGTTGGGGGCGGCAGCCAGGATAGTTTCGATCAAGCCTTGCAAGGGCGCGCAGTCACTTTGTATGTCGGTGCTGAGATCCATATCGCCGCGCGCGTTCAAAATGGCGGCACCGTGATCACCGAGCAACCCGTTCACCAGTATCGCATCGCCTGCTTGCGCTTGATCTGCGCCCAGACGGTATTGCTCGCGGATCACGCCAATGCCTGCGGTATTGATAAAAATTTTATCGCAACTGCCTTTGTTGACGACTTTGGTGTCACCGGTGACGATCATCACCCCTGCTTCCTTGGCGGCTCTCGCCATGGACTCGACGATTTTACGCAGTGTCGCCACCTGCATCCCTTCTTCGATTATCACCGCGCAGGTGAGGTAGAGCGGTTTGGCCCCGCTCACGGCCAGGTCGTTGACGGTGCCGCAAATGGCCAGTTTGCCGATATCGCCGCCGGGGAAGAAAATAGGGTCGATGACATAGGAGTCCGTCGTAAACGCCAGGCGGTCGCCGTATTGGGCGAGGTCGCGCAAATTGAATCGGGCTTGATCTTCCAGCGTATTCAGCGCGTCGTTATCGAAGGCACTGACAAAAACATCGTCGATGAGATCGCGCATGGCTTTGCCGCCGCCGCCATGCGCGAGGGTAATGACCGAGCTGACCAGCTTGCCGCGACGTTTTCGGGTGGACAGAACCGCGCTCATTATGCGGCAACCTGCTTGATCGTGATGCGGTGCTGCTCCAGCTTCTCCATGTCGCCATAGCGATAATAGGCCGCACACGCCCCTTCGCTGGACACCATGAGTGCGCCCATCGGCGTTTCTGGGGTACAGGCTTTGCCGAATACTTTGCAATCCCAGGGTTTGATCGCGCCTTTCAAGACCTCGCCGCACTGGCAGGATTTGGGGTCGGCAATTTTTATCGACGGCACGGTGAATTTGACTTCCGCATCGAACGCAGCCCAGTTATCGCGCATTTTGACCCCGGAATGGTCGATCGACCCCAAGCCGCGCCATTCAAAAAATTCGCGCAACTCGAAGACTTCGCCGATCGCATTCAATGCCACGTTGTTACCCGCATCCGGCACGATGCGGCTGTACTGGTTTTCGACACGTGCTTCGCCTAGCGCGAGTTGTTGCAATACCATCCAGATCGCCTGCAAAATATCCAGCGGCTCGAACCCGGCGATGACCACCGGTTTGCGGTAGTGATCCGCAATAAAGCCGTAGGGCGCGTTGCCGATCACCATGCTGACGTGACCGGGTCCCAGAAAACCATCGAGTTGCAGATCGGGTGAATCCAGCACCGCTTTGATCGTCGGGATAATGGTGATGTGGTTGCAGAACAGGGAGAAGTTGGTGATGCCTTCTTGCTTGGCTTGAATCACCGTCAAAGCGGTGCTGGGCATGGTGGTTTCAAACCCTAGGCCAAAGAAAATAACTTCTCGATCCGGGTTTTTACGCGCCAGTGCTAACGCATCTAAGGGAGAATACACCATGCGTACGTCCGCGCCATCAGCCTTGGCTTGCAGCAAGCTTTTCTTCGACCCGGGGACGCGCATGGCATCACCGAAGGTGGTGAAAATCACTTTGGGATTCTCTGCCAGCAATACGCAGTCATCTACCCGCCCCATCGGCAATACGCACACCGGGCAACCCGGCCCGTGCACCAGTTCGATGCTTGCCGGCAACATGCTTTCTATGCCGTAGCGAAAAATAGAGTGCGTATGTCCGCCGCACACCTCCATTAGAAAAACGGGGCGATGTAATTTTTGGTGGAGACCGTCCGCCAGTTGTCTGATCTCGGTTAGCAAAATACGCGCTTTGTCGGGATCACGAAATTCGTCCACATATTTCATCATGATTTTTCCTTACGGTTGGAAATCAATGTGCATCAATTTACCCCGGTCGTCCGCCAGCAGCGTATGCACCAAGTCCCAGAGCATATGATAAATAGCGACATGGCATTCTTGGGTACGGTGGATGCTGTCGCTGGGTGCAACCAAGCAATGATCCAATTCGAGTTTCACCATCTCGCCGCCGCCGCTCCCCGCCAGACCAATGGTGAGCGCGCCTTTTTTCTTGGCCTGCTTAAACGCATTTATCAAGTTGGCGGAGTTGCCGCTAGTCGAGATGCCGATAAGCGCGTCTTCCGGGTTCACCAAAGCGATTACTTGTCGGCTATACACTTGTGCAAACCCCACGTCATTCGCCACTGCGGTCAACATGGTTTTATCGCAACTCAAATCAAAGGCGGCCAGTGCGGGCCGTCCGGCGGTCACCGGATGCTGAAATTCAACCGCGATATGCGAGGCATCCGTGCTTGAGCCGCCGTTGCCCATGCAGTACAAGCGCCCATTGTTGCGGTACACCTTGGCGACATTCTGTGCCAGATCAATCAAGGGCTGAGCATTCTCCTGAAAGAACTGCTCAATCACACTTTGATGCTGCTCTTTTTTTTGCTTGATCGACTCTAGCAAAGCGATATTCATCGCTTTGGGGTCCTGTTTTTTACTGGTCAAAAACGGATACAGTGCGGCGAGGTGTTGTTCGTTGGAGGATTTTTCTGTCATGTCGCGTTTAGCGGGCACCCGCGTGCATGGTTTCAAGCTCCGCCTGCATTTCACCCAGCTCGGTCAATACTGCCAAGGTCGCCTGTGCTTCGGCCTCATTGATCAGGCTCATCGCAAATCCTACATGCACCAACACCCATTCGCCGATATAGCTTTGTAAGGGGCTGGGGCCGGGTTCGGCGATGCAACTGAGGTTGACGGCACGTTGTACACCGCCCACATCGACGATGCCGACCAGATCATCATCACTTTTAATGCGGACTATTTTTCCTGGAATACCGAGACACATGGGCTGCTCCTTATTTTTAGGGCCGCAGAGTTTGGTTGGAATGGAGGCGCTGCGCCGCAGCGATTACAGCTTGCCCCAACGATAATCCGCCATCGTTTGCAGGTACCTTTTGCTGCAATAAAACACGATAACCCCGTTCTTGCAGCAACTGGTGGAGCGATTCCGCCAACACTCTGTTTTGCAAGCAGCCGCCGGATAATGCAACGCTGGAAAAAACGTGGTTTTGTGCCAGCTTGTCCACGGTACTAACCAGTGCTAACGCCAAACCCGCATGAAAACGTGCGGCGATGATAGGCGGGGTCACCCCTTGTTTCAGATCATCGAGTAGCGCGCGCCACATCGTCGCGGCAGACAAACGCAGCAAACCGGGATCACGGCTATCAGCATACCAGCCAAATGCATAACTGTCATATTGTTTCGACAACAAAACTGGCATCAAATTAAAGTCGACCAGCATTTCCAAGGCAATCGCGCCCTCGCCTTCAAAATGTGCCCGTTCTCGTGATAGGTTCAAAGCGGCGGCAACGGCATCAAATAATCTGCCGCAGGAGCTGGCGGCGGGCACGTTGACTCCGCCTCGCAACATTTTTTGCATCGCGGCAATGGCTTGGCCGCTTAAAAATTGATGTAGCTCTGTCCCCGCAAAATTTTTAACATATTCATCCCAGCCGAGGCAAGAGTGGATATAGGCGTAAGTATTGCGCCACGGTTCCTTTATCGCCATCGCACCACCTATCATGGCTACTGGCTCAAAGCTGGCGAGCCGCTGGCTCGTACAATAATCAGCCAACAAAAATTCGCCGCCCCAGATTTGCCCATCATCCCCCAACCCCAGCCCATCCAGCGCGATTCCCAGCACTTTGTCGTAGCGCAAAGGCAGGCCGTTTTCGGCCATGCAACTGGCGATGTGTGCATGATGATGCTGGATAAAATTCAAAGGCAAACCGCTTGCTTCCGACAGCGTCACCGCAAATTTGGCTGACAAGTACTCCGGGTGCTTGTCGGCGGCCAAGTATTCGGGATGATGGTCGTATTGCGCCTGATAGAGCGCGAGGTTTTTCTCGAAGTCGTCAAAGGTCGCGGGGTCTTCGAGATCGCCTTGGTGCTGCGACACAATGGCGGTCCCATCTTTCAGCAAACAGAAAGTAGATTTCAGTTCGCCGCCCAGTGCCAGCATTTGGCCCGCGTGTTCGAAACCCTGCGGCAGACGCAAGGCTCTGGGGGCAAAGCCGCGTGCGCGTCGCAGCAAGCGCATTTCCCCTGCCATCAGGCGCATCACCGAATCATCAATGCGGTTGGCAATGTCTCGATTGTGCATCAGCAACACATCGGCAATTGCACCTAGACCCTGACGTGCGCTTGCCAGCGCGGTAATTTGCGGCTCGTCCGACACGTTGCCGCTGGTCATCACCAACGGGCCGCCGAATTCTCTGCACAACAGAATATGTAGCGGGCTATACGCCAGCATAAAACCCAACAACCCTGAACCGGGCGATATTTGTTCCGGCAAAGTTAACGCCTCTGCGTCATTGCGTTTCTGCAACAAAACAATGGGTGCTTCCACCGACTTCAAAGCCAATTCTTCATGGGGATGGATCACGCAATATTGCCGGACAGTAGCCATCTGATCGGCCATCAAAGCGAATGGCTTTGCGTAACGCCGTTTGCGCCGTCGCAGGGTTTCGACCGCCAGCGGGTTACGCGCATCCACCGCCAAATGAAATCCCCCCAGCCCGCGCACGGCTATAATTTTCCCTTGTTTTAACGCGGCAACGGTCGCTCTGATTACGGCAAGCGACTCCTTGCTGCTGCTAGTTAGATTGCTTGTGCCGCCATCGGATTGACCCACCAACGTATTGCCCGTGTTGTCCTCCAACCAAACACGCGGGCCGCATAGATGGCAGGCAATCGGTTGAGCGTGAAAACGTCTATCCTCAGGATTGCGATACTCTAGCGCGCAGCTTGCACACATCTGGAACGCAGACATGGTAGTCGTGGCGCGGTCATAGGGGATGCCCCGCACGATGGACAAGCGCGGGCCGCAATGGGTGCAGTTGGTGAAGGGGTAAAAATAGCGGCGCTCGTCCGAGTCGGTAAATTCCGCAATGCAGTCCGCGCAGGTGGCGGCATCCGCCGATACGCGCACGTTATTTTTGCCGGATTGAGAACCGACGATGCGGAATTCCTGAGTATTAAGCTCGGCGGTTAATACGCTGGACTCTATCGACTCGATATGCGCGAGAGGCGGCGCTTCATGTTGCAGGCGATAGAGAAAAGTATCCAGATCATGCTGTAATCCACGTATCCGGATCAACACGCCTTCGGCATCATTACGCACATCCCCGCATAATTTGTTTTCGTGCGCCAGCCGCCAAGTGGTCGGCCTGAAACCGACACCCTGCACTGTGCCTTTGACGCGGATTTCCAGCCCCACAGACTTGGTCATGCCCGCCCACGTCGGATTAGTAGTTATGCATGTTTTGAACAATGATCCTTCGCAGCCGAAGGCACAGCTACTCGCCCTTCAGAAAGCGGTCGTAGCGTTCTTCTGTCATTTGTGCGGGCTTAACTGTTTCGATCTCCGCCCATGATTTGGAGGGCACGTCAGTGCTTGGGAAAGCCGGAAAATAATTGTCGAGCCGACCTTCGGTGACAATACGCTCAATATCGTCCAGCCGATGCTGCCTGACAAAATCAACGAATTGGGTCAAGAACTCACTTGCCGGTATGGCTGATTTCGAGTGTTCCACGGATTGCTCTAAGTCTGCCAAGCTGGAGAATGTCATCAGTTGCATCATTTCTGTAGGCATGGTGTCACCTGTAAGAATTTAACGAATCAGACCACTTTTTAGCCTGAAGCGCATCAAAATAAAAATACCTTCCGTCATTTATCCGCGAAAGTTTGGGTAAAATAGCACTTCCGGGGAGGAGGCTCATTCCTATATGCTTATAGAATGCAAACAATTTATCGCCACCTTCTGGTGCGGCATGGAGTCCGATTCTACCCCCATAGCCACAGTTGTGGCTATGGGTAACCCCTATATCAATAAGCACACGCCCCAGCTTTGGAATCACGCTTAATCCGTTTTCCCGCATTACGCTATCCGGTGCCGCTGACATGAACCACATGTAAACACTTTTTTTGCTGGAACCGTCGAGTGACGCATATCCCTCGGAGAGCAGTACCATCCCTACCGGGACTGCTTTATTATTTGTCGCTTCCGCCCACACAGTATAAGCTGGTGCGCGTCGCCCGAACGCAATTTCGCTCAATGGTAGCCAGCGTCTCATTGAAGGCCAGTTCCATTTCCGGTCGGAGCCATTGGCTTTTGTGGCGGCTGGCTGTATCTTGTGATGCCACAATTGCGCGTCGGCGATTGACATCAGCGCGATCTTAATGGCCACTGCTGATGCGGAGATATCGCGCGCTGGTGCTTGCGTCAAAAAAATCATACCGTTTCGGAGCTTTTGCAGGTTTTTAGTTTGGGGAATCCGTTCAAGCTTAATGCTTTGATTTTACGCAATTGCAATGCCCCCCGCAACCTTCATCCTTCTGCTGCTTTCGCAGCTTTTATGCTTAGCTACAAAAGCTGCGCTTCAGAGTTGAAACCATAGTATAAAAAAGTAACATAACGTGGGGAATGCCGTCATGCCTGACCGAAAGTTATTGCAACACCCAATTGCAGAGACCGTGACTGCTTGTGGGGGCGTGCGTGCTGATGGAGCGATGCTTGCGCCTGATTACATGATTGCGCCGCTACGTTTGAGCGCGCAAATTCAGGCTGAAATGAAGGCGAAAAACAGTCCCCCCAAAGCTGACGGGGGTGAGAAACTGGCGCGTGTCGCCGGCGGCTTGGCCTTTCATTGCTCGGTCAATTTAACCGATAGAAAAATCACTGAAGCGGCTGCGATGTCGACGATGTATCGGGGGTATGAGGCTTTGCTGCCGGGCAAAGACTTGAACAAAGTGGGATTGGTCAGCGCCACCGCAGCGGGCATTTGTGGCGGCGTACATGCTACCGCTTCCGCATTGTGTCTGGAGATGGCACTGGGGCTGCAACCGCCGCCCCTGGGGATACAGGTACGCAACCTGCTGCTGAGCTGCCAGTATTTGAATGACAATACGATGCACTTGTTCGTGTTGGCAGGGCCTGATTATTCGGCCAGAGAGTTTCAGAAATCGAACCCGGAGATTTGGCAGCTCGCCACGCATAGCCCGGCAAAATTTGTCGCCACACATCAGTTTGCCACCATCGCCGAGATCATGCTGGCACTCAATAAACCCGATGGTGCGCTGTACAAAAAAGCACTAGAAATGGTTAAGGTGGCGCGTAAAGCCTATGCCACATTAGGCGGGAAATACCCGCATTCCGAATCCATCATCCCGGGCGGGGTATCGATTCAACCCAGCTTGGTAAGCTTGACTGCTTATGCTGACCAACTCTCCGTTTTTTACGATTTTTCCAAACAGACGATCGCTATCTGGGATGACATTTTCGATTTTCTACTCGCGGCTAATCCCGCGTACGCGGAAGTCGGCAAGCTGCCGGCGAATTTGCTCGATTTCGGTCAGTGGGATCACCATCAGGCCTACAACGCCAAGTACGCGGATGCGCCGCATTGGGGCGAGCAGCGCTGGTCGACCCCGGGTGCGGTCATCAATGGCAAATTAATGACCACCAACCTGCATGAATTGAACTGCGGCATCGAAGAATTTGTTGATCACTCCTACTACAAAGCCTGGCAAGACCATATGCACACGACAGATCCGGCGGGCAACCCGATCAGCTTGCATCATCCTTGGAATAAACGGGTTCATCCCAGCATGAATTCGGATGAGTTAGTGCAGCCCTATAGCTGGGGAAGTTGCATGACTTGGCGCAGACAGGGTTTTGAGGTCGGCGCGTATGCGCGGATTTATATTTCGGCACTGGCAAAAAAATTACCCTCGTCCGCATACGTGCAATCCACCGGCCATAGCCTCATCATCCACTTGCCGGCGCACACGCTGCCGCAGCAAACTGTGGAATGGAAGATTCCGAGCATCTGGAACGCATTCGAGCGGAACCGCGCGCGGGCTTACGCGCTGGCGTTTAACCAAATGGTCACGGTCAGCAATGTCCATATCGCCATTGATTTGCTCAAGCGGGGCGCAACCAGTACCGCCAGTCCGCTTACTGAAATTCCCAAGGAAGATTGTTTTGGCGTGGGCTTGTGGGGTGCAGGCAGAGGTTTTTTGGCGCATTGGATCTACCTAAAAAAGGGTGTGATTGATAACTATCAAATCGCCATCCCGTCCCGGATCAACGCGGGCCCGCGCACCCCTTGGGGCGCGCTGGGCGCATTGGAACAAGCGGTAGTAAACACGCCCATACTGGAAACGGGATTTAAAGATGCCGCAAATTTTAGCGCGATAGACATACAGCGGTGTTTGCAGAGCTTTGATCCGTGTATGCCGACCACGGCCAGTATTTTGTTGAGGCACACAGATGGCGATATCCGCATTGTTGAAAAAGAAATAGACACAAGCTTTCCGATATGATACGGTTCGACAACCGCTGGTGTTTTAGGCGAGAATCATAATGTATGCAGGGAGAGAACGATGCTGAAAATATTTCCAAGCTGTGAGCGTTGCAACAAAGATTTGCCCCCAGGCTCTGTCAAGGCACTGATTTGTTCTTTCGAGTGTACTTTTTGTGCAGCGTGCGCCACTGCGCTAGGCGGTAAATGTCCGAACTGTAAGGGAGAGTTAGTATCTCGCCCACGCCGTTCCAGAAGTATGCTGGACAAACACCCGGCCACCGCACAGCGCGTCTATAAATCAGGCAAATAATATTTCAGGCAGTTTTTTCGCAGTGTAGCTATCTTCACCCACCCCAAAGGAGATTTTGAAATGATGAATCAAACTAACAGCGTCACCCTGAAGATTGACGGTGCAACCCTCGCCAAATTGAGCCAATTGCAAGCAGAGGCCAGTGTGCATTGCGGTAAATCGCCAGCGCATTGTTCCAAAGTGGATTACACCAGTACGCATTGCAAAAAAATAGATTACCGCAGCAATTAATTCTGCCTGTCTGAGTAATCGCTGCTGGCAAAGACAGCTAACTCATATGGCGCAGCACTCGCAAATCAAACGGCGGGTGCTTTTTCGTGGGCGTGTGCAAAGGGGTCAAGCATGACGCTCATCAGAGACTCCAGCATACGGGTGCGCCCCCCCGAGCAAACGTTAGCCATCGCCAAAAGCTTGGCAAAGCAGTTGGGCATCTCGCGTGTCACCGACATCAGCCCGCTCGACCGCATCGGCATCCCCGTTTACGCCAGTATTAACCCATCCTTAAAAGTGGATAAGATCGCCTACGGCAAAGGCATGGCTCATATAGATGCCCAAGTGGGTGCTTACATGGAGTCAATAGAATTAGCTATTGCTCAAGATATTGATCACAGTGAAGTCAATTCTCATTGGGGTACGCCGATGGAAATAGAGGGCGCACACCAAAAACCGGATGTCATTTTAGATTTTTGTACTTTGGTGAATGTAGAGGTGCTGCTGGATCAGCCTATTTTATTGGCTGACGTGGAAAATACCGCCACCGGAGAAATTGTCAAGCTGCCTGCTGAGTTGGTTTATTTCCCCTTAGAACATCCCGGTCAATTTGTTTTTGGCAGCAGCACCAACGGTCTGGCATCTGGCAATAGCGTTATTGAGGCGAGTGTGCATGCTTTGACCGAGGTTATCGAACGCGATATCTGGTCTTTTCAAACAATAAAACCCAGTGCAATTAAAGTGGATTTAAGTTCGCTGCCGCCGTCCAGTGCATCCGCCGTACTTAAAATTCGCGCGGCGGGTTTCGAGTTGCTGTTGCGTTATACCGAAAACGAATTTCAAGCCGCTTTCTTCTCGGCGCACTTGTGGCATCCTGATCACATTTGCGACAAATTTTTCAACGGTGGCTGGGGTTGTCATCTGCATAAACACATCGCGCTTAACCGCGCAATTTGCGAGGCCGTGCAAGGGCGCGCTGCAATGATCCACGGGGGCAGAGCCACCACCCATTCCATAGAACACAACCCGGTGTTACAAACTGAGATAGCTCGGATCAACGCGGCGGATTTACCCACAATCAGCTATGGCGACATACCCGACAGCCCTTTAGAAACGCTGGAGCAGCAGTGGCAATCCCTCACCAGAAATGTTCAGAAAGTCACCCGCAAACCAATTTATAGAGCGGTGTTCACCCCCGCAGATTACCCTGTTCAAGTGGTGCGCGTGATTGCGCCTAAGCTGGAAAATTTCAGTCCCGATATGATCAGAATAGGCCGACGTTTGAAATCTGCATTAGAGGTGCAAGCATGAGTGCCGCCATCTTTTTATCGGCACGACACTGCAAGCAGCTTTAGGGCGCTTCTAAAAATTCAAAGTTCGCCCAAATGCGAGGCGCGGAAAAAATTTCGCCGCGCCGCATATGCTTGATATGTAAGCAAGAAATTTTTTCCGCAACGAAGCAGTTGGGATGAAATCTGGATTTTTAGATGTGCCCTTTAGGCATGGCAATCAGCAGTTCTCTCATCACAAAAACAGGAGGCACTATCATGAAGCTCGTCTTGCCCATCAAATCCCTAGCAGTATGGTTTGCGCCCTGGTTGTTTCTGGTTGGCTTAAACGGTCATGCGGGTGCCGTTCCCTGTTCGGATGCAACGGCAATAGGACAGGAGCTTCGTGATCCGCCCACCTTCACCGCCACGAATTTCATGATCAAAAGCGGGCTGAAGGCGACGCTCGCCGACAAATGTATCAACGGAAAAATAGTTTCATTAAAGTCCTATCAGGATGCGCGCTTGCCGGTAGATGCCCGTCCTGTCGGTCCAGCCTACGTGTTCCATGTGAACGAAATAGCACCGAATCCGACCTTTACGCTCAATTTTGAAAATGATTTGGGGTCGTGCAAAGATGCGGCGGGCACGATTATCCCTTGCAATTGCGACCATAACAGCCCGGATGTAGGCAAATGTACCAACCTGCATACCCACGGTCTGCACGTGTCCCCTGCGGGCAACAGCGACAACGTGTTGTTGGCGTTCAAGCCGGGTGACAAATTCCAATATCAATTTAATATCGCCAACACCCATCCGCAGGGCACACATTGGATGCACGCGCACTTGCACGGTTCCACCGCACCGCAGTTGCGCGAAGGCATGTCGGGCGCGTTGATCTTGAAAGGGCGCACCGACCGCTGGCTCGCCAATCAGGGCATCAGAGAAAAAATCATGATCTTGCAGCAACTCAGCACCGATGGCGGCACCACCTCCTTGTGCGCTGCCATCCCCACTTCGATCAACGGCCAGTGCCACCCCAAAATCACTGCGAAGGCGGGCGATATTTTACGTTTGCGCCTGATCCACGCGGGCATATCCGCTTCGATATTTTTTGGGATCAAAGACAATAACGGCATCGCCCAAAGATTGCACGAGTTCGCGCGAGACGGCATCAACATGGGCAAAATGACCCCGCAGCAAATCGTAGAACTACAGCCAGGTTATCGTAGCGATGTGCTGTTTCAAGTGCCCGTATGCGCTGGTCCCGGCATGTGCAAATTAACCGTTGTGGACAACGCATCCCCGGCTAGCATGAGCCTGCTGGGCGAGGCGGAAGATACGCATACTTTCGCCACGATACTGGTTCAGCCGAATCGAACGGCAATGCGGATGCCGTCCGCAAATGACCCGCATTTCGCCAAACCCTATCCTGAAATTCAAGACAGTGAGTTGGTAGCGAAAGAAGAAAAAAATTATTTTGCCAGCATCCCGCCCGGTGCTCCCGGCAATCCTGGTACCTCGACCATACACACGGTTAACGGCGATATTTATCCCGCTGGAAATTCCATAAACTTAACCGTGGGGCAGGCTCAAACTTGGAGAGTGTGGGTGGGCGAGAGCCAAACCTCGGCTCCCGGTCCCAGTCATCCGTACCATATACACGTCAACCCATTTGAAGTAATCAAGCGGGATGAGCAAGGAAAGATTAAGGAGCGTTACTGGAAAGACACTTATTTGATTTCATCTACCACCAACAAAGGGGAAAAAAATGCAGTGGAACTGCGCGCGCGCTATGAGACTTTTATCGGCGATTTCGTAATGCACTGCCACAATTTATTTCACGAAGATGCGGGCATGATGAAGCTGGTGAGAATGAATCCGCCGACCGCATCGTCACACGACCATAAATGACCCCCTTGCTCAAAGACCCCCCACTGAACGCATTGCAGTTGCGCCCCACCACCCCGGCAGATGCAGAATTTTTGAGGAATCTTTTTCGTAGCACACGCGCGGCATTGCTGGAGAATCTGCCGGGGGACGCAGCGCAAAAAAACGCCTTGTGTGAGATGCAGCAGCGCGCGCAAGCAATGGGTTATCAAGCGGCGTATCCCGATGCCGAATACCGCGTGATTTGTTCGGGCGACGTGGCGGTGGGACGCATGGTTAAAGCTTGGAGCGAACAGGGCTTGGTGCTGGTGGACATTGCTTTGTTGCCTGCGTTTCGCGGGAGGGGTTTGGGTACCGCGCTGTTGCGGTGTTTGCAAGTGGAAGCTGCCGCGATGGGCAAGCCGCTGCTACTGGCGGTAGAAAAATCGAACCCAGCGCAGTCACTCTATTTGCGGCTTGGGCTGGTGGTAGTAGGTGAAGATGATTTTCGCTTGCAGATGATGTGGGAGGCGGTGTAACATGAAGCTCAACCCTATAACCGCAGATTATGGGCGCAGCCCGGTATCTCCTGGAGAACGCAGATACACGCAGATGAAAGGCGTAACACCTTGTTGTTTTGAACATTTCAGCACTCACCTTTTGGGTGAATTGCACACCCGCTAAAACCCGTTGAAATATCGGCGTGTATCTGCGTTCATCTGCGTTCAAATGCTTTTTTTAGACTGAAGTTCACGGCATCGCATTACACACAGGAGGAAAAATGTCAGATCCGTTTCTGGGGGAAGTACGAATGTTCGGCGGCAGTTTCGCGCCGGTGGGTTGGTTGGAGTGCAATGGTCAATTGGTGAACATCGCCGATAATGACACGCTTTTCAGTTTGCTCGGCACCACTTACGGCGGCGACGGGCAAACCACTTTTGGTTTGCCGGATTTACGCGGGCGGGCACCTATCCATGCGGGCAGCGGCCCCGGGCTGACCCCGCGCAGCCTGGGGCAAATGGTGGGCAGCGAGAGCGTCACCCTCATCGGCTTGCAACTGCCCGGACACACCCACGCGGCGATGGCCAGTACCACCGCCACCTCGACCAGCCCTACGGGTGCGGTCTGGGCGACGAGCGGCACCAACATTTATAGCACCGCAGCACCCAATACCTCTATGTCGCCCAGTGCCGTCGGGCAAAGCGGCGGAAACCAGCCGCACGACAATATGGCACCGTATCTGGCGGTGATATTTATTATTGCGACCGAGGGCGTTTACCCGTCGCGACCTTGATAAAGCGTAGGATAGGTGGTTTGGTAGGATGGGTGGTTTGGTAGGATGGGTGGAGCGCAGCGGATACGATCTTTCATGCGCTTTAGCGCATAGAAAGTCGGACTACCCTTGTGGTGCAACCCATCATCGGAGCGAGTTTGACGGGTATCGCTGCGCTCGACACATCCCACAAAATTTAATTTTCAGGAGGAGACATGTCAGATCCATTTGTCGGTGAAATCAGAATGTTTGCGGGGAATTGGAATACCCCCCCGAAGGACTGGGCGTTTTGCAACGGGCAAACGCTCCCGATTAGCAGCAATACCGCTTTGTATTCTTTGCTGGGTACGATGTATGGCGGCGACGGCACCACCAACTTTGGCCTGCCGAATTTGCAGGACAGGTTTCCCATAAACAGGGGGCAAGGACCGGGGTTGAGTAATTATCCGCAGGGGGGGGCTGGCGGTGCGACCAGCGTCACCCTAGCTTTGGCAGAAATGCCGGGGCATGGTCATGCGGCGAATGCTGTAGCTGCGGTGGGGAGTGATGCCTCACCTGCCAATACGATATGGGCAGGTGAGGCGCGTCGTGGTGGAGGCGGGGATTACGCGCCCGTGCCGATTTCCACCCAAATGAGCAGTCAGGCTCTAGTACCGGCTGGCGGTAACCAACCGCACGAGAATACGCAGCCCTATCTGGCGGTGCGCTATATCATCGCCTTGTATGGCGTTTTTCCGTCAAGGCCATAAAGGGCATCTTCGATAATTCGCCCCCGGATTCATGCCTTTCGGGGCGGGCTATTCCCGCGAAGCCGGGAATCCAGAAATTACCGATTCATTAACTGTTTTCAAATGCCAGATTCCCGCCTTCGCGGGAATGACGTGGAAAAGAACAAATCTTTTTTTGGGGAGAGTAAACATGGAACCATTCGTCGGACAAATCAGCATCGTCGGATTTGATTTCGCGCCGAAAAACTGGGCGTTGTGCAACGGGCAGATCCTGCCGATCAACCAGAATCAGGCTCTGTTCTCGTTGCTGGGCAACACCTATGGCGGCGATGGCCGAACCACGTTCGCCCTGCCGGATTTGCGCGGTCGCGCCGCGATCAGCGCCAGCGCCAACAATCCGCTCGGGACGAGCGCGGGGACAGAAGCGGTGGCGCTCACCCCCGCGCAAATGCCGTCGCATTCGCATACAGTTGGTGCTTCAACCGCAACACCGACCGTGGGACCTACGGGCGCGTTGTGGGCTACCCCGGCATCCGGCAACCAATACGCGGCAACCTCGAACGGCACCATGGCGGCTGCGGCGATCAGCGCGGCGGGCGGCTCGCAGCCGCACGACAACATGCAGCCCACCACCGTAATGAACTTTGTGATCGCGCTGCAGGGCATATACCCGTCGCGGTCTTAGGCAAAAGCGGGGGGATTTGCTATAGGGCACCTCTATAAATCCAAATTTCGTCGCAACACTTCGTTGCTCTCAAAAAATGTTTCCTTACATATCATACATATGCCGCGTCAACATTTTTTGTTCGCGCCTCGTTTTGCTTAGAACTTTGAATTTATAGAGGTGCCCATTACGTTCTACGAACCAGATCCTTTGTTGTGGGTAAATTTTCGCACCAGGAGAACCTGATATGAATTCAAAAATTTGGAATGAAACCATGGTTGAGCGGGAAGTGACCTATACGCTGGAAATAGACGGCAAATTCTTCATCGTCGAGCATGTGCCCGCGAGAATCTGCGTAGAAACCGGCGAACAATTTTTCGCGCCGGAAACACTGGAAAGCTTGCAACATATTATCGGCGAGCAAAAAACACCGAGCCGGGTCATTGTAACGCCGGTCTTTGAATTCCACGCCTAATTCGTCAGTTTGTTGCATATATGCGGGCAAGGTATCCGAACAGGTTCTGTCAGGCGGGTTGCCGTTGTAGTTGTAGGTCGGGCTTTGCCCGACAACCCTGCAAGTTGATGGCAGCGCGATGTCGGGCATAGCCCGACCTACAAAGACTGTAGCCGTACACCGAAATCCGGTATTTTTGATTCACCATTGCGGGAAGGTAACCTCTAATCGTCTTCGTGATGGGGTGTCCGCTTTTTGACAGGAGTCCACCATGAAAACCACAACCCCCTTGCGCCGTTTGCGCTCTGCTGCTGTTGCCGCTTTGTTGATCGCCGCAGGCGCAGCCAGTATCAATCCCGCCAACGCGGGAACCATCACCGTGAATTCGCTGCTTGACAACGGTGACAGCACCAATTGCACCCTGCGCGAGGCGGTCGCGCTTGCCAACAGCGGTGGTGCCAGTGCCAATGGCTGTTCGGGCGGCACGGCGGCACCCAACACCATCAATTTGCCTACCGGGACAATTCGACTCGTCGGGGCTGGGGCTGCGGGGTATATCAACATTACCAGTTCGATGACCATCAGCGGCGACGGCCCCGCCAGCACCATCATCGCCGCCAGCACCAGCGGCGCGCGTGTGTTCGAAAATTTCAACGTAGCAGGTAACACAGACCTCCCCACGATGTCGCTTACCCTACAAAACCTGACTATTTCAGGCGGCAGAGCACTGACTGTAGAGTACGGGCATGGCGCTGCCTTGTATGTTGGTGTCAACGTCACCACCACCATTACCAACTGCGTGTTTAATAACAATGTCGCAGAGGGGTCGGGGGGGGCCATCGAAACCAACGGGATTTTGAATATTACCAACAGCACTTTTAGCAACAACCAAGCCAAAATATTCGGTGGTGCCATCGAAAGCCAGGATTCAAAAATAACGATTAACGGCAGCACCTTTGTCAGCAATCAGGCTGCGGATGCCGGCGCGATCAATTTTGTCAGCGAAGCAGCTACAACGGATACCTTGGTTGTAAACAACAGCACGTTTTCCGGCAACATGGCTAAAGCCACCACCGTAAATGGGTTTTCCAACACTGGGCCTTACGATAGCGGCGCATTGCGAACTTCTGTGTTTGATTTGGGGGGCGGGGCGACGCTGACGCATGTGACGCTCACTGGCAACTCCGCTGCAGATAACGGTGGCGCGATAACTGGTCCACTCACGCTGGGTCGCAGCATTCTCGCCGGCAATACCGCCGTCACCGGGCCGGACTGTAGCGGTACGATCACCTCAAATGACTACAACGTCATCGGCAACGTTGCGGGCTGCACCATCGCTGGCACCACCACCAACAATGTTACCGGCAGCGCGCTGCTCGACGCGCTCGCCAGCAACGGCGGGCCGACGCAAACGCATAAGCCGCAAGCCGCCAGCCCGGCGGTGAACCGCATCCCGGCCACCTGCAATGGCACTTTCACCACCGACCAGCGCGGCGTTACCCGCCCGCAGCGCGGCACCGCCTGCGACAGCGGCGCGTACGAGCTCGATCCCACCGTGCCCGGCGCACCCACCATCGGCACTGCCACGGCAGGTGACACGCAAATTACGGTGAGCTTCACCGCGCCCAGCGACAACGGCGGCGCGACCATTACCGACTACAAAGTAACTTGCGGCGCGGTCACGGAATCCGGCACCCAAACCACCAGCCCGGTTGTCGTCACCGGTTTAACCAACGGCACGGCCTACACCTGCACCGTCAAAGCCACCAACTCGGCCGGCGACAGCGCGGCATCATCGGTTTCCAACAGTGCCACCCCGACAGTTGCGTTGACCGCTCAGACCATCAGCTTCACCTCGACCGCGCCTACCGCCGCAACCGTCGGTGGCACCACCTACACGCCGGCGGCCACTGCCACTTCGGGTCTCACCGTCGCTTTCACCATAGACGCGGCATCGTCTAGCGTGTGCGCGATCAGTACGGGCACGGTGTCGTTCAACGCGGCCGGCACTTGCACCATCAACGCCAACCAGGCAGGGAATACGACTTACAGTGCCGCGCCGCAGGTGCAGCAAAGCTTCACGGTGACGCAGACCTATACCGCCACGGCCAGCACCAACCCCGCCAGCGGTGCCAACGGCAGCATCAGCCCAGCCTCGCGCACCGTCAACAGCGGCAGTACCACGACTTTCACCGTCACCCCCAACGCGGGTTACTCCGCCAGCGTGGCCAGCGGCACCGGACACTGCGGCGGCACGTTAGGCGCGTTGAGCGGCGGTAGCCATACCTACACCACCAACGCCATCACCGCCAATTGCACCGTGGTGGCGAGCTTCACCCTCAACACCTATACCGTCACAGCCGTCACCAACCCCAGTACGGGTGCCAACGGCAGCATCACCCCGGCTTCGCAGACCGTCAACCACGGCAGCACCACCACCTTCACCGTCACCCCCAACACCGGTTACTCCGCCAGTGCCAGCGGATGTAGCGGCTCGCTGAGCGGCAACACTTACACCACCGGCACCATCACCGCCGCGTGTACCGTCACCGCCAGCTTCGCGCTCAATCTCCCCGGCGCACCTACCGGGGTTTCCGCCACGCCCTCCGGCAGCGGCGGCGCGTCGGTGAGTTTCACCGCCCCGGCCAATTCGGTGGTCAGCAGCTATACCGCGACTTGCGGTTCTGCCACTGGGACAGGCAATGGATCGCCGATTACCGTCACCAATATTTGCGCCAATAACGGCGGGGTCTGTCAAGGCACAGTGTTTAATTGTAGCGTCACCGCCACCAATGGCACTGGAACTGGATCAGCGTCTGGCACCACCACCGTCACCCCAGTCTCGCAACCCGGCGCGCCCACCATAGTCACGGCCACGGCGGGCAACGCGCAGATCAGCGTGGCCTTCAGCGCGAACGGCACCGGCGGCTCGGCGATAACCGGTTATTCGGCAACGTGTACCGGCGCGGGAACCTTCACTGGCGTATCTTCCCCCATCGTCGTCACCGGCCTCAGTAACGGCACCGCCTACACCTGCACCGCCAAAGCCATCAACGCCATCGGTACCAGCGCGGCCTCGGTGGCATCCGGCAGCGTCACCCCGGCCGCCACCCCGCCCAGCGCCCCCATCATCGGCATTCCCACCGCCGGCAACGCGCGGGCGACCATCGCTTTTGCGCCGCCGGAGTACCCCGGTGGCACGATTACCAGTTACACCGCGACTTGCGGGACGTTCAGCGCCAGCGGGGCAACCACGCCGATAACGGTCACCGGCCTGACTAACGGCATCGCGTATAGCTGTTCGGTCACGGCCAGCAACGCGGGCGGCACCGGTCCGGCATCGCGCAGCGTCAGCGTCACGCCGATCGCTAACCCGGTACCGAATCCGCCAACTGCCGGCGCGGTGACCAACGCTACGGCTCAAGTGAGCATCGCCTACACCGCGCCGACGAGCAACGGCGGCACTGCGGTGCTCGACTATACGGCCACCTGCACTGCGGGAACCAGCATCAGAAGCCAAACCGGTACGGTCTCCCCGCTGGTGGTGACCGGCATGACCGGTGGCCTCCGATATTCGTGTTCGATTAAGGCAAGAAATGCCGCGGGCAGCAGCGCGGCATCGAATGTCGTGCGCGGCTTGCCGAATTAAGTCATGTTGATCCTAAAAAACGCAGTTGAAGGCGAAAGTTTATTATTTTCATAGAATTACTCAGCAGTCAGAAATTAAAACAACACCACGCTACGAGTCGTGTTTTGTAGGTCGGGCTATGCCCGACAACTCGCACCGTTGTCGGGCATAGCCCGACCTACAAAGTCGCGTCGAATGTCGCCTATATTCCTGACCGATGAGTAAGTTGGGGTTGTGGGTGCGAATTTATTCGCGCAGAATTCTTTGTTCGTGCGAATAAATTCGCACCCACATCGCCTTCAACTGCGTTTTTTAGAATAACTGCTATCTCCGCGCGACACCGCGCTCCGGCGCGTCGCGCCACACTCTCATACCCCTTTGTTTTGTAAGCAACCCCGTGGCGTTGTCTGCCGCCGCGTTTGTGCGCGGCGCAGATGACTTGGATTGAGGTATGATTACCGACTCAAAAAGGAGACTGCCGCCGTGGCCAGATTATTTATTTTGATAGGGATCGCCGCGCTGTTTTTTTGGGTGATTTGGCGTTATGTGCGCCAGAAAATAAACCAGCAGCCGCCGCCGTCGGGCTCCGATAATTCGCCGCCTGGCGAGGACATGGTGCGTTGCGCGCAATGCGGGGTGCATTTGCCCAAGAGCGAGAGCATCGTGACGCAAGGGGCGTTTTTTTGCAGCGAAGCGCATCGCCTGCTCGGCAAAAAAAGCTGATTTTTGCATGTCGTCACCGAAGCCATCATCATCAATCGTGCCCGCGCCTGCCGGAGCATTGCACCCGGAAGGCTTCTGGCGCTCGCTGCTGTATTTTAATTTTTACCGGTTGGTTTTGGCGGGGGTCGCGCTGCTGACGGTGGTGTCGTTTCGTGACGCGCAATTCGGCGATCATCACCCGCGTCTGTTTCTTTACGCGGCTATCGGCTACGCGCTGCTGAGCGCGGTCTCGCTGTTGTTGATCCGCCTGCGCTGGCCGCGTTTTAACTGGCAGCTGGCGATCCAGGTGGGCGGCGATGTGTTGTGTTTGATGCTGCTGACCTATTCCAGCGGCGGCATCCAGAGCGGCTTGGGGCTGTTGCTGCTGACTTCGTTGGCGGCGGCGGGCATGGTCAGCCGCGGTCGCCTGGCGTTGTTTTTTGCGTCGGTGGCGACCATCGCTTTGTTGCTCGAAGAAACCTACGCGGTGCTGCATATCGACGCGTATGCGCCGCAATACGTGCAGGCGGCGCTGCTCAGTCTGGCGTATTTTGCGACCGCCTGGCTGGCGCACCAGTTGGCGAAAAGTGCCGCTGCCAGCGAGCGGCTGGCGCGGGAACGCGGCATCGATCTCGCCAACATGGCGCAAGTCAACCAACTGGTGATCCGCGATATGCAGGACGGGGTGCTGGTGGTGGATGAGGCAGGCAGCATCCGTCAACGCAACTCGCAGGCCAGTCATTTTCTAGGCTTGCCGCCGGCATCGCCCGCCGGCACCGCCGCAAAAGACGAGGCGCAAGGTTTGCGGCTGAGCGATTGCGCGCCGGAACTGGCGGAGCGGCTTGCTTTGTGGCGCGACAACGAACATGCCGATTTTGAATTGTTGCGGTTGGGTGTCGGTCACGCGATGGTGCGTACCCGCTTTATGCCGGTGAACGCCAACCGCCAGCGAGATCAAGTCGGGCAGGCATGGAAACCCCGTGGTGGTGTGGTGATTTTTCTGGAGGACATGAGCCGCGCCGCCGCGCAGGCGCAGCAATTGAAATTGGCCGCGTTGGGCAGACTGACGGCGAATATCGCGCACGAAATCCGCAACCCGCTTTCCGCTATCAGCCATGCGGCCGAACTGATGGAAGAAGAGCCTGCCGCCACTGTCACGCAGGCGAAATTGATGCGCATTATCCGCGACAACACCGAGCGCTTGAACAAAATGGTGCGCGATGTGCTGGAATTGAACCGCCGCGACCACGCGGCACCGGAAACCTTCGGCGCGGCCGATTTTTTGCGGACTTTCGCCGCCGATTTTTGCTATGCCGAACAAATTGAACCGGCATCGCTGCTGTTGCAAGCAGACGGCAACCCGGCAGTGCATTTTGATCGCGGCCATTTGAACCAGATCTTGTGGAACCTGTGCCGCAACGCCTGGCGGCATGGCCGCAAACAACCGGGCAGCGTGGTGTTGCGAGCGACGCTAGCGGCGGGCAGGGGGCTGTGTTTAGACGTGATCGACGACGGCCCCGGTGTGTCCGCCGAGCAGCGCGGTCAGTTGTTCGAACCTTTTTTCACCACCGCTGCCGGCGGCACCGGGCTGGGGTTGTATATCGCGCGCGAAATGTGCGAAGCCAACGGCGCGTCTCTGGAATATCGCCCGCAGACCGAAGGTGCGTGTTTTAGAATAGTCTGCAAACAATAATTATTTTTTCTGATGGTTGAGTAATTTTCTTAAAAAGAGCGTGAATTCGTAGGTCGGGCTTTAGCCCGACAGCAGGGGAACGTCGGGCTAAAGCCCGACCTACGGGAAAATGAGTGCCGTTTCTGTCGAGCATAGTAATAAGGGCACCTCTATAAATCCAAATTTCGTCGCAACACTTCGTTGCTCGCAAAAAATGTTTCCTTACATATCAACAATATGCTGCGTCAACATTTTTTACTCGCGCCTCGTTTTGCTTAGAACTTTGAATTTATAGAGGTGCCCAATAAGATAACCACCATGACCAAACGCAAAAAATCCGACCCCCACGCGAAACGAGTGACTGGCAACGCTGCACCAGCGGTGCCGGTGGTGCTGGTGGTGGACGACGAAGCCGATATCGTCGAATTGCTGGAATTGACGCTGACGCGCATGGGGCTGGAGGTGAAAAGCGCGATGAGCGTGCAGGCGGCCAAGGCCTTGCTGGCGGCGCATCATTTTGATTTGTGTTTGACCGATATGCGCCTGCCCGACGGCGAAGGGCTGGATCTGGTGCAGCACATCGACAGCCATATCGCCGACTTGCCGGTGGCGGTGATCACCGCGCACGGCAACACCGAAAACGCGGTGGCCGCGCTCAAGGCGGGGGCGTTCGATTATCTCGCCAAACCGGTGTCGTTGCTGCAACTGCGCACGCTGGTGAAATCCGCGCTGAAGCTGCCGTCGGGTGTTGCGGACGCAGCTTCGATCCCGGCTGCTGGCACGCTGGCAGCAGCCGGGATCGAAGCTGCGCCCGGCGACATGCAAATCATGCTCGGCGCATCGCCGGCCATGTTGCAGGCGCGGGCGATGATAGACAAGCTGGCACGCAGCCAGGCACCGGTTTATATCAGCGGCGAATCCGGCAGCGGCAAGGAAAGGGCTGCGCGCCTCATCCACCAGAAAAGTGCGCGGGGCGCGGGGCCGTTCGTGCCGGTCAATTGCGGCGCGATTTCAGAAAACCTGATGGAAAGCGAATTTTTCGGTTATAAAAAAGGCGCGTTCACTGGCGCGGATCACGACCGCGACGGGTTTTTTCAGGCCGCCGAGGGCGGCACCTTGTTTTTGGATGAAGTGGCGGATTTGCCGCTGGCGATGCAGGTGAAGCTGTTGCGCGCCATCCAGGAAAAACGGGTGCGTCCGGTGGGCGCGACGGGGGAAACGGACAGCGATGTGCGCATCATTTGCGCTACCCATAAAAACTTGAGCAGTGCGGTGGAGAGCGGAAAATTTCGCCAGGACTTGTATTACCGCCTCAACGTCATCGAACTCAAAATGCCCTCGCTGCGCGAAATGCCGCAAGACATCCCGTTCATTGCCGACACTTTTCTGGCAAGGATGTGCGCGGCGCAGGGGATAGCCCCGCGCCGTCTCAGCCGGGACGCGCAGCGCGCGCTGGCGCGCTACGGTTTTCCCGGCAACGTGCGCGAGCTGGAAAATATTCTGGAACGCGCCATCGCCTTGTCTGCGGGCGCGGAAGTCGATGTCGATGACTTGCAACTGACACCGCCGATGAAAATGGAACAGTTCTCCCCTGCCGCGAATGCGTCAGACAAAATGGGCGAAACGCAGGTCGGCGCAGACAACAGCAAAGCCCCCTTGCAGGACTATCTGGATCGTCTCGAAAAAACCGCCATCCAAGAAGCCTTGGAAAGAACCCGCTACAACCGCACCGCCGCCGCAAAATTGCTGGGCATCACTTTTCGTTCGCTCAGATACCGGATCGCGCGCTTGGGGTTGGATGAGGAGTGAGGCATCAGGGATCAGGGGTCAGGGATCAGCTTTTGTAGGTCGGGCTTTGCCCGACAACTCGCCGGGTTTGGCGGGCAGAGCCCGCCCTACAAATGCGACACGCCGGGCCCGGTTTTGGGTGCGTTCCCCGCACCTTGCAAGCGCATTGAAAAACGCATGGGCGCAGATATTCAAATGAAGCTCGATCAATCCGGCAAGCTCATCGGCGCACGTTTTATCGCGTCGCCTAATTTTGATCCGCGTCCGCCGGGCACGGCGATCGATTTGCTGGTCATCCACAACATCAGTCTGCCGCCCGGCGAGTTTGGTGGCGATGACGTGATCGCCCTGTTCACCAACCGGTTGAACCCCGCCGCCCACCCCGATTATAAAATCATCGCCGCCCTCAAAGTCTCAGCGCATTTTTTCATCCGCCGCGACGGCGAGATCATCCAGTTTGTTGCCTGCGAACAACGCGCTTGGCACGCGGGGATTTCGGTGTTCGCGGGGCGCGAACGCTGCAACGATTTTTCCATCGGGGTGGAGCTGGAGGGTAGCGACGATCTGCCTTACCGCGCCGCGCAATACGCCGCGCTCGACGCGCTGACGCGCGCATTGCGGCGGGTTTATCCGCTTGACGACATCGCCGGTCACGCCGACATCGCGCCTGGCCGCAAGACCGATCCGGGGGCTTATTTCGATTGGGGGCGATATTATGCCACGCTGCTTTAGAGTGCCTCTAAAAATTAAAACATCCTCGCAACACTTCGTTGCTCGCAAAAACTTCGCAAAAACTTCTTGGCAGCCCAAAAAAGCTTCTATATAAAATGCTGAAAATGGCGCGATAAAATAAAGTCATAAACCGGGCAAACACCGATTTGCAACCGGCCATAAAAAAGCGGCACACCAGGACGGAGCCCGCCGCAACAACGGGTAGCACCCCCCAAGCTTGATGTAGACAACACGCGGCCTTCAGCGCAATCAAGGCCGCTATTTGGGCGGGTTTTTGCCGTGCAAAAAGGGAGTCCTCATGCTGGTGTTAATTGTGGCTGTCGGGTTTATCGCCCTTGTTGGGCTTATCGGGTTGTCCCGATCCCACCTCGCGTATTTGTGTCAGTTTTTGCCGCCCCTTTCCAGACCAGCGTTCCCACGGCGCAGCCGCAGAACCGATCCCCCAGCCGACAAGCACCACCCCCATTCCAAAAAGAAACCCGCCTGGATCAAGGCCGAAATCATCCGCCTCAAGGCCGCCATGCCAGAAGCCGGTTGCCGCAGCATCGCCGTCCTCTGCAATCGCCGCTACGCCGCCTCCCATAAAACCACCATCGGCAAAACCTACGTCAGTCAGATATTGCGCCAGCACCATTACGAAATAGACATCCTGCGCCGCAAGCTCAAACACGCCGCGCCGTGCCGCGTCCCGCGCAACTTCATCTGGGGCGTAGACCTCACCGGCAAGACGGATACCCGAGCCTGCCCCGAGACTGGCAAAAATGGCAACCTGCATTCCATCTTCGGCATCATAGACCACGGCAGCCGCGCGTTGCTCACCCTGCAAGCCCTGCGCGACAAAACTTCGCGCACCCTCTTGGCCTGCCTGCTTGCCGCCATCCAACTTTACGGCAAACCCAAAATCATCCGCACCGACAACGAAGCCGTCTTCACCTCAAGGCTATTCCGCTACACGCTCAAATTGCTCGGCATCCGCCACAAACTCAGCCAACCCGGCCACCCCTGGCAGAACGGCAGAATAGAACGCCTCTTCGGCACCCTCAAACAAAAGCTCGACCAGCTAACCTACTCCCCTCGCCCGCTTGCGGGGAGAGCGGAGCGAGGGGGGCGAAGCCGGCAGGGGGAGAGGGAAGCGGTGAGAGCCCAACTCGACCGCGATTTGAAAACATTTCGCTACTGGTACAACCACGTCCGCCCGCACCAGAACCTCGGCGGCAAAACCCCGGCGGAAGCGTGGAACAAAATCGACCCCTACACCAAACCGCCCAAAACGGTGCGTTGGTTTGAAGCGTGGGAAGGGTTGCTGGCGGGATACGAGTTGCGGTATTGACGAAAAAAAACTGGCGGATGAAATACGCGAAAATGGGACAGCAAAATCACTGTCCGCGACAAAACACGTACCGGCAGAAAGGAAGTAGAAAATGAGCAGAAAAAAACTAGAAAATTTGTTTCAGCAAGCAAATATTTTGAGAAGCACAGGGAACGGCAGCATCAATAATTGACGGAGAATTGAAAAAAATGAAGAAAATTTTACGAAGAATAGTGTCGCGGACATGCGGACGGGACACCTGCCTGAAGCTGGCCTACTGGTCGCAACAGGCGGGACTGGCGACATTTTTTGAGCCGAAATCTCCGCTTTACAAGCACGAAGGGGACAAGGCTGAGGCGATAAAACAAGTGCTGACCACTTCCCAGCTCTACCTTTCACTTTACGATACAGAGAGTGCGGATAGTGAGAGAGGCCAATTTTGTCGCCAGATATTTGATGACCTGAAGCAGATGAAAGGCATTCGCTTTATTGACCCAGTAGTGCAAACGCAAAGCTACGAAGACCCGGCGTTGGATAAATGGAAGCAGCAGTGTGGTTCCAAGCCGCCGCTGCACTTCAGCTATAGTTGTGTGCCGCGCATTCTTAATTACATCAAAAGCTACAAAGACACTTTAGATCAACCAGAATGCTACAAGGGATTTGGTTTGCCGCCATTCAAACTGTACGAATTACCGCCAGAAACGCCTACTAGCAAACCACGCAGCATCCTTTACGCAGACAACAAATTTGGCTCTGGGACATGGGAATACTCGGATAATTATTCAACGAAAATTTGGACGCTTGCTAAGCCACAGATGGGGCACGGAGGATTCGCGGGCTTCCAGCAGATTGATTCAGAAAAATGCGAGCGTATTTTGAGCGGTGCCTGGGCTGATATAACAGACACTATTGGCAACCGTAAAAACTACAGCAGCATCATTGAGTACAAGAAGCAGTATTATTTTTTAATTTTGGGCGAACGCCTTTCCAATTATTGGCTGGAGATAACCACATCTGTCCCAAATCGTTCGAAGAAAATGAAAAATTGTTTATGGACATCTGCTGCACCCAAACCCGATTTATCCAATTAATGGAGTAAATAATCATGACCATCACCTCACGCACTTTAGTTACGAACTTCAACGGCGCTTTTTATAGCTTTTTAAGCGATCCCTTGTTAGAGGGAAGTATTCCATTCGTTTATAAGGACAGTGCAGGGATACCCACCCTTGGAGTTGGCTTCGCCTTGCTTACAGGTACGGTAGGTCAGCAGAACTGGGTAATAGTAGAGACCTACAAGGCAGATTTATTGGCTGCAGGTATCACACTTACGCCGACTCAATTAACCGATCTGAGCAATAATCTTGTGGGAGCAAGAAACGCGCTAAACGGACAAGCAAACTCGACGAATCCATTTAATCTCGCCACGGCGGACAACGCCAACATTCTAGGCTGGACGCTTACCGAAACCCAAATGCAGCAACTTGTGTTTAATAAAATTTCAGTCTATCAGACGCGGGTTCAGAACTGGTTGGGGAATAATGCAATATACAACGGTCTGCAAGGCAGCCAAGAAATGTTCGCGTTGGTATCGCTGGCATACAACGGTGCACTGGCAGAAAGCAATAGTTTGAGGCGCGCCTTGATAGCAGGCGACCGTGCAGAGGCCTGGTTTGAAATCCGCTATCGCACCAATGCCGAGCAGTCACGCGGCGTTGCCAAACGCCGTTATTTTGAATCGGAAATGTTCGGCCTGTATGACAATCCGGCCTCGCCAAGTGTTGACGATGCCAAGCAAGCCTATCGCATGATGCAACTGCATCGCGACAGAATCATGGCTTACGAGGCACTGTTCGGACTCACGCCAGATGGCGTAAGAGGGACAAGCCATCCGGCAAGCGGCGATACCAGAACTGGATTGGAACTTGCACAAAGTTTAGGGGCTACTGTACTGACGCTGCTTCCCACACAAAGAATCAACTCTGTTGTTGAGAGTTTCACCCCCGCCAAACTAGCCCTCCTCGAAGACCTGCGAACCAACACCAACCCCGACATCGCCGCCGCCTATGCCGCCTGGCTGGCTGCTGGCAACACGGCATCCGCCTTTCTCTCCACCAACCTCTACCTCGATCCCGGGCGCGACAACGCCAGACAAACTGTTACCCTCAACCACGTCGCCACGCTGGACGCGCGCCGTTATTCGAACGGCGCAGAAATCGCCTCCAACGACATCCTCATCGGCGAGGGCAATGCGGGTGCGGGCGGCGACGTGCTAGTGGGCGGTCGCGGCAACGACCTCATGATAGGTGGTGCGGGCGACGACGTGCTCTACGCCGACAGCGGCAACGACATCATGGCGGGCGGCGCGGGCGACGACACCTACATCCTCAGCCGCGGCGGCAACTACACCATCGAAGACAAGCAAGGCATGGACCGCATCCTCTTCGAGGGCAACTACTTTCACTTCTTCCTCAGGCAGGAAGACGGCAGCTACGCCAGCCCCGATGGTTTATTCACCGCCGTCCTGCAAGGGTCCGACCTGATCGTCACCCATGTCGCGAGCGGCAATACCGTCACCATCAACAAGAATTTTGAGAACGGGGATTTTGGCATCACCCTCAAAGATGCAACTACCGACCCCACCCCCACCCGCACCGTCACCGGCGACATCATCCCCAGCGACACCGACCCCAACAGCCCCGGCATCCAAGCGAATGCGGATGCCAGCGGTGTCAACCCCAGCGGCACTGCCGGGGCGAACGAAGACATCCTCATCGGCACCGCAGGCAACGACCACCTCAAAAGCGGCGAACTCGACGACAACGTGGGTGGACGTGCGGGCGACGACCGCATCG